>Ga0114963_10000211_pt1 | contig 37884 bp, 30 predicted proteins | sample C_131016_EF_Meta_FD_87019 | JGI IMG/M metagenome (GOLD analysis project Ga0114963, IMG submission 87019) | Freshwater microbial communities from Lake Croche, Canada to study carbon cycling - C_131016_EF_MetaG | ecosystem: Environmental > Aquatic > Freshwater > Lake | place: Lake Croche, Canada... | reverse complement strand
CCGCTTTTGTGGGCGAAGTCGAAGCCGCCCTGGGCAGCCGGTGCGAGGCGAGTCTGAGAAATTCCGCGGAACCGGTAGTCGCTAAAAACGCCAAAGTTGCCGGTGAGCGTGTAGTCCGGTTCGGGTTCTTTGGGGGCATCTTTGGGGGCATCCGCCGCCACTGCGCTGATCGCGAGCCCCGAGAGGGCGAGAGCGATGAGGGTTTTTTTCATGATTTTGATTCTCCACAGATAAGGGTGTGTCGGAGGTGAGCGGAATTCGTGCCAAGCGGCAAAGCGCCCAAAGACCCCATTTTGCTCGGGTTTCTCCCGAGGGCGGTGCAGGCTTGGGCCCTATTGTGGTGCGTTAAGGCCGCTTTTGTCTGTTTTGCACCAAAAATGAGCGCGCCCGCGCTGACCGAGCCGGACGCCTGTGCCACCGACTTCCCGTGCTATGTTGGAACCATGAAATTCCAAATGCCCGAGCTGCCCCCGGTGTTCGCAGACCTTCAGAAGCGAATCGCTGAACTCATGGCTTCCACGCCCGCGGCCGACTTTGAGCGTCATATGCGTGAGGTGCTCTCTATGGCGCTTTCGCGACTGGAGTTGGTGAGCCGAGAGGAGTTTGATCAGCAACAGCAGGCGCTTTTGCGCGCCCGTCAGAAGCTCTCGGAGCTTGAGCAGAGGCTCTCCGAGCTGGAAAAGAAACACTAGCCGTTTTTCCAAGAGTCGGTTTGCGGCAGTCGGTCTCAGACTGCCGCATGCCTTTGGCCATCCTTCACTCCAGAACCCTGGTCGGCCTCACCTCCCTGCCTGTGCGCGTGGAGGCAGATCTTGCCAATGGCCTGCCCCAGTTCAGTCTTGTCGGGCTGCCCAGCACCGCTGTTCGAGAATCTCGCGAGCGGGTTCGGGCCGCTATTCAGAATTCGGGCTTTGCTTTTCCTGCTCGCAGGGTCACTGTCAACCTGGCACCCGCAGACCTGCCCAAAGATTCGGGCCACTTTGATCTTGCCATTGCACTGGCCATTCTTCTGGCAGATGGGCAGCTGCCCGCTCCGGCCTCGTCGCGTCTTGAGAAGGTGGTTCTCGCGGGCGAGCTCTCTCTGTCAGGGGCCCTGCTTCCCATCAGGGCAGGCTTTGCCTGGGGGCTTTCTGCGCTCAAGAACTCTAGCGTTCACACACTTTTACTTCCGAGTGGCAACGCCCCTGAACTCTCCTTGTTGATGGGTGGGCCCCGCATTCGTTGCGCACACTCCCTTCGCAGTGTCTGCGAGGACCTGCTGCCGACGCACTCGCAGCTACCCACTGCAGATGCGCTCGGCCAGTCGAGCCTTCCTCGTTCGCTCGCCCTCCTCGATGCGCCACTTTGCTGGGAAGATATTCATGGCCAGCAACAGGCCAAGCGGGCCGCTGTGGTGGCAGCTGCGGGCAGACACAACCTTCTGCTGTTTGGGCCGCCGGGCGTGGGCAAGTCGATGCTCGCCCAACGCCTTGGCACACTGCTCCCCGAGTTGACCGACTCTCAGGCGCAAGAGTCAGCGGCCTTGCAGAGCCTCGATGGCAGCCCCCTTGTTCAGCTCTGGCGACGGCCGCCCGTTCGGGCGCCCCATCACAGCACTTCGTCTCGCGCGCTCATTGGTGGAGGGCAGCCCGTTCGCCCAGGAGAGATCTCTCTCGCTCACAACGGCCTTTTATTCCTCGACGAGCTGCCGGAGTTTCCTCGAGACGCGCTCGAGGCTCTTCGGGAACCGATCGAGACCGGAGAGGTGCGCATTGCCCGGGTCCATGACCGCATCACGCTGCCCGCCCGCTTCATGCTTGTCGCAGCCATGAATCCCTGCCCCTGCGGCTTTTACGGTGTGAGCCGGGTTGGTATGCGATGCGCCTGTCGGCCAGAGCAGGTCCATCGCTATCGCAGCCGTCTCTCGGGCCCACTGCTAGATCGATTCGATCTCGTGGTCTCGATGGGTGACCCCCACATGGGCGACTCTCACGCGCTCGGCAAAAAAGATCTCTCGCCGGCCAACCCGTGGACCACCGAGCACATGGCAGCGCAAGTGCGTGCGGCAAGGCACCGGGCTGCAGAGCTTGAGCAGCCCATGCGCAGTGACGATGACGCGCGAACCCTCCTCGATCAGGTGGTTCAAGCGCAAGGGTTAAGTCCGCGTGCCTCCTCGCGCATCACGCGGGTAGCGACAACCATCGCTCACCTCGAGGGGGCCCGCCTGGTCTCGGTTGCCCACATGGCAGAGGCCATCAGCCTGCGCCGCGCACTGGATGTGCCGCCCGCGTTGATGGCGCCCAGATCATCCAAGCCAAGGACGCAAACTGGCTGAGCACCCAGCAGCCCACCGCTGCCCTCATCGCCATAGGGGTCGTGAGTCCCCAGCCCGAAAAGCCGTCAATTAAAACTCCAATGCCCCACTGGACGCCGAATGCGCCCAAAAAAATGAGGAAGTTAAAGGCCGTGGTTGCACGTGCAGAGAACTCGGGCGGGAAGGCGAGCGCAAAGCGCGAATAACTCAGGGTGCTTGTTCCAGCCGCCACGAATGCAAGCCCCCAACCCCAGAGCGGGTGGGGCCAGAGGCCGAGCACGCTGCTTGCACACAGGCTTGCGAGAACGAACTGGCCGCCATGCATGAGCCCATTGAGGCCTCGGCCCCTCGCCAACAATGCGCGAGCAATCCAGGCGGTGGCAAAGTGAGACGCAGCAATGACCGCAGTCAAGACAAAGAGGCCGGTGGCGGCCTCGCCATCCGAGAGGCCCTCGACCTTGGTCAGCCACGGGCCAAGCCACAGGCTTTGCATGGCCAAGAAGCCGCCGTAGGTAAGCACGGCAAAGGGCAGAAGGCGGGTGAACTCGGAGTGTCTTGCAACGGTTTTGAGTCCGACCAGGGCATCGCCCCAGAGGCTTGCGCCGACCCTCTTTTCTGGCCGAAGTTCGGGCAGGCGGAATCGAATGGCCAGCCAAGACACGACAAAGAGACCACTCAGAATCCAGAAGGTGTGACGCCAGCCGACCTCATTCAAAAGCCACTCCACAGGCAGTGTGGCCGCCAGCGCGCCCAGTGAGCCCAGCATGAGCATGACGGATGCAAGTGGCGCCTGATATTGCTCGGAAAAGCTCATTCGATAGGCCTTGTAAGCAGCCATCAAGCAGGCGGACACGCCAATGCCGATGAGTGCGCGTCCAACCCAGAGGACCCAAAAACTCTGAGCCGTGGCTGTGAGCGCGCTTCCAGCAATAGCCAGCAGCAGCAGCAAAGACTCCACCCTGCGGGGTCCGTCTCGATCAAGCCAGGCACCCAAGGGAATCTGCATGAGCGCAAAACTCAGAAAATAAGCGCTTGCGAGAAGCCCCAGCTCAGAGGCTGAGAGCGAGAGCTCGTCAACCAGATTGGGTGCGAGCACCGCATTGATGGTTCTGAGCGCGTAGGACATGGCGTAGGCAAGCCCAAAGGGCCAGACCATCCTCAGGACGTGGGCCGCCGACGACTCTGAGGCCATCTGCACCCTCACAGCCGAGGGGGCTCGCCGAGCTCGAGCGAATCAAGAAACTGTTCGGCGGCCTCGACTGAAAAATCTGCGCTCGGTCCTGCAACCAGAATTTCGATAACAGCAGAAGAGAGTCTGGCTGAGCGCATCATGACGCGCGCTGTCACCGCGGGCTTGTCGGCTTCCAGCCGTATCTGGCCTTCTGCCTGCAGGGTCCAGACGCCGGGCTGTCGGGTAAGCGGCGCCTGAGCAGTGACTCGACCCTGAATGTTTCGCACCATGGCCTCTTCGAGGGCAAGTCGCACGTCATCTAGGTTTACCTGTGCGCCCGAGGCGGGTCGGGCAAGACCGACAGTGAATGTCTGGCCATTCACGCGCGCCGCGCGCAATTCAATCTGTATCGATTCGAGCCGACCTGCGACGGGCATCTGCACCGTTCGTTCGACCACGGCCGGCTTGTCTGGGAATGTCGCAGACCAGATGCCTTCGGGGTGCCGCACCACTCGCCAGTCAAAGGTTGGCGAGCAGCCACCGACCCCGATGCAGAGCAGGAGCAACAGGGCATGGGCAATGAGAGGGAGGGGTCGCTGGGCTCGCATAATGGGAAGAACCGGCTGGGCAGTCCAGCGCAAGGAGTGTATCCCGATGATCCAGTTCATGAGCAAAGCGGCTGCGTCATTCATCATGACCGACGAGGTTGCCCGCGCTGTCTTTGGCGCGGCCGGTCAGGAAGCAAGCGATCGGGGAATCTGGATTCTTGAGCGCCTCCCCGAGATTCTCGGCCGTCTCGAGGAGGCCTCCCAGCGCTCTCAAATCTCGCAAAGAGCGAAGGCGCAAGACGACGATCAAGAGGAAGACGACAGGGCGTGGGGGTCTTCGTCCGGTCGGGGCGTGGCCCTTCATCAGCGGCTTGCGCCCGTTCTTGAGATGGTTCGTCGGGCGCAGGCTGAAGGACAGCCTGTCGTCTGGGATCGTCTTTAGATGAGCACCGGACCAAGACGCTCTCGGGCCGCTTCCTCCGAGATGGCTGCGCGCTCTGCATAGTCTCTGAGCTGGTCTTCACCAATCGGACCAGCGTTGAAGTACTGCGCCTCACCACGCCAGAGATAGAAGCCGCTGACTGCAGAGGCGGGCAGCATCGCGAGGTTTTCTGTGAGGCTCATCTCGATCTCATGGGCCGACAGGACTTCGAAGAGGGCAGACTTCACGCTGTGATCGGGGCAGGCGGGATAGCCCGGCGCAGGACGAATGCCCTGATACTTTTCCGCAATTAACTCCTCGTTGCTCAGGCTTTCGTTTGCAGCATAGCCCCAGAACTCGGTGCGAACCCGCTGATGGAGTCGCTCCGCGAAGGCCTCGGCGAGGCGGTCAGCGAGGGCCTTTACAAGAATGGCGTTGTAATCGTCCCCTTTACGTTCATAGTCTTGCGCAAGCGCTTCGGCGCCCTGGATGCAGACGGCAAAGCAGCCAGCGTAGTCCCTGACACCCGCATCGGCTGGGGCGACATAGTCTGCGAGGCATTTGTTTGGCTCCGCAGAGGGCTTCTCGGTCTGTTGGCGCAGGCCGTGCCAGGTGAGCGCTGATCTCTCGAGGCCCTCATCCCAGTAGAGCGTGATGTCCTCGCTTGCCGTGCGTCGAGCAGGCAGCAAGGCAAAGACCCCATGTGCAGAGAGTCTTCGGCCCTCGATGAGGCGAGCCAGCATGGCCTTGCCATCGGCATAGACCTGACGCGCCTGCGCGCCTACAACCTCATCGTCCAGGATGGCGGGAAAGGGGCCTGCAAGATCCCAGGTCTGGAAAAAAGGTGTCCAGTCAATGGTCTTGGCAAGCTCCTCCAGGGGATAGGCCCGCAGCACACGGCGGCCCAGGGCCTTGGGTGTCGGCGCATCGGATGTAAAGCGAAGGACGGGCGCGCGAAGCCTCGCCTCCGCAAGACTCAGCATCTTTGCGGCCACCTTGTTGGCATGACGCTCTCGAAGCTTCTTGTAATCCCGCAAGACTTCCCCGAGATAACTTGTCTTCTGAGATTCGTCGCTGGTGAGCGCCTGAGCGACCGGCACTGAGCGCGATGCATCGGGCACCCAGATGACGGGGCCTGAGTAATGAGGCGCAATTTTTACCGCGGTGTGCACCCGGGAGGTCGTGGCCCCGCCAATGAGAAGCGGAATCTGCCGACAGCGACACCATTCGTCTCGCTCCATCTCGCGCGCGACGTGAGCCATCTCCTCCAAAGATGGCGTGATGAGGCCAGACAGGCCGATGATGTCTGCCTCGTGCTCCTTGGCAGCGGCGATGATCTGGGCGGCGGGCACCATCACCCCCATGTTGACCACCTCAAAGTTGTTGCACTGAAGCACCACCGAGACGATGTTCTTCCCGATGTCGTGGACATCCCCTTTGACGGTTGCAAGAATCATCTTGCCCTTGGCCTGAACCGTGCCGCTGGCCGCCTGCTCTGCCTCAATGAAGGGCACCAGGTGGGCCACGGCGGCCTTCATGACTCGGGCAGATTTCACCACCTGGGGCAGGAACATCTTGCCCTCTGCAAAAAGGTCGCCCACCACATTCATCCCGCCCATCAGCGGACCCTCAATGACCTCAATGGGGCGCCCATCCCGGGCCTCAATCTCAGCGCGAGCGGCCTCGGTGTCCTCGACAATAAATTCGGTGATGCCATGCACCAGCGCGTGCTCAAGGCGTTTTTGCACATCCAGGCTGCGCCATGCAAGCTGCTCTTCCTGGCGCTTGCCACCGCTTTTGAGCGAGGCCGCAAACTCAATCATTCGCTCGGTGGCGTCCGGGCGGCGATCAAACACGATGTCTTCGACACGCTCCCGAAGATCGGTGTCTAGGTCTTCGTAAACGCCCAACTGACCAGCATTCACAATGCCCATGCTGAGTCCGGCCTTGACTGCGTGATAGAGAAAGACGGTGTGAATGGCCTCCCGGGCGGCATCGTTGCCACGAAAAGAGAAGCTGACATTCGATACACCCCCAGAGATGCGGGCGTGCGGCAGGTGGCTGCGAATCCATCGAGTTGCCTCGATAAAGTCGATTGCGTAGCGGTTGTGTTCGTCGATCCCCGTGGCAATGGCAAAGATATTGGGATCGAAGATGATGTCTTCGGGGGCGAAGTCGGCCTGGTCGATGAGCAGTCGGTAGGCTCGCTCGCAGATGGATGTTCGACGCTCGAGGGTGTCTGCCTGGCCTTGCTCATCAAAGGCCATCACCACAGCGGCTGCACCGTAGCGTCGGCAGAGCTTTGCCTGGCGAAGAAACTCGGCCTCGCCTTCCTTCATCGAGATGGAGTTCACAATCGCCTTGCCCTGAACGCACTTCAGGCCGGCCTCAATGACGTCCCATTTTGAGGAGTCGATCATGATGGGCACTCGAGAGATGTCGGGCTCCGAGGCAATTAGATTCAGAAAGCGAGTCATGGCGGCCTTCGAGTCCAGCATGGCCTCGTCCATGTTCACGTCGATCACCTGTGCACCATTTTCAACCTGCTGACGAGCCACCGCCACGGCCTGCTCATATTCGCCATTGAGGATGAGGCGAGCAAACTGTTTTGAGCCGGTGACGTTGGTGCGCTCACCCACATTGACAAAGAGGGACTGCTCATCAATGACCATGGGCTCCAGGCCAGAGAGACGAGTCTGGATGGGCAGGCTTGGAATGACTCGGGGCTTGAGGGCGGCGACTGTCTGGGCGATGGCCTCAATGTGCTCGGGCGTCGTTCCGCAGCAGCCCCCGACAACATTCACCCATCCAAGGTCAGCAAACTCTCGCAGTAGTCCAGATGTGATGGGAGGTGTCTCATCAAACCCGGTGGGGGCCATAGGGTTGGGAAGCCCTGCGTTGGGGTAGATGCAGATAGGGGCATCGGCAATCTTAGAGAGCTCTTCCACGTAGGGCCGCATGAGTGCGGCACCCATGGCGCAGTTCAGGCCGATGGTGATGGGCCTGGCATGGCGAACGCTGTTCCAGAAGGCCCCCACGGTCTGGCCTGAGAGGACCCGACCGGAGGCATCCGTTACCGTGCCCGAGATCATGAGGGGCCAGCGCACACCGCGCCTCTCGAAGACCTCTTCGATCGCAAAGATTGCTGCCTTGGCATTGAGGGTGTCAAAGATGGTCTCAATGAGCAGCAGGTCGACCCCCCCGTCCAACAGGGCGTCGGCCTGTTGGGCATAGGCCTCAACGAGCTCATCAAAAGAAATGTTGCGTGCTCCCGGGTCGTTCACATCGGGAGAGATGGAAGCCGTGCGGGGGGTTGGCCCAATGGCCCCCGCAACAAAGCGAGGCCTCTCTCTGGAGTCGAATCGATCTCTTGCCGCACAGGCCAGACGCGCCGAAGAGAGGTTCATCTCAAGAACGAGGTCTGCAAGTCGGTAGTCATCTTGAGCAATCGAAGTGGCGCCGAACGTATTGGTCTCAAGGATGTCGGCCCCAGCTGCGAGGTATTGCTCGTGGATTGACTGAATCGCGCCAGGCTGAGTCAGACTCAACAGCTCGTTGTTGCCCTTCACATCAATGCCGTTTTGAGTTGCGGCATCGAGCACACTCTGTAGCGCGGGGGGAAGTCGATGGGCGCCTTCGCCGGACTCCCCACGATAGTCAGACTCTGAGAACTTCAGCTGCTGGATCATGGTCCCCATCGCACCATCGATGATGAGAATTCTCTGGGCGAGCGCCGCCCGAAGTCGCTCGAAACTGGGCGCTTCTGAGAGAACGGAACCGCGCGGAATCGATTCTGCGGGGGCCCCGTGAGGGGAGGGGGTGGGTGAGAGCAAGCCCCAGATTATAGGGGCGCGATACCGATTCTTAAGGCCTTAATGGGCATCCAACCAGCTCACAAGGCCGTCTGCGTTCAGACGCAGGTCCATATCCAACACCCCACGCAGGGTCTTGTCATCCAGAGACACACCATGCGCGCGCGCCTCTTGAAAAAGCATCTTCTCAAGTTCGGCCTCAATCAATCTGGAGCGGTCTTCGCCCTCATGACCGTGACGCTGGGCCAGTGAGGCGTAGCGGTCTATCTGGCCCAAAAGAAACTCGCCCGAGCTCCGAACACTGCGAAGCTGAGAGTAATGGGTAAGGTAAACGGCGGGCGCCCCCGAATTCATCACTCGCCGAACCGAGGCCTGGTGGGCAGCAGGGTCGAACTGGGTCGGAGAGGATGTGATGAAGACATAGGCCCCCGCACTTGTATCGAGCTCTCTGTAGGAGATGCCAAAGGTGTCTCCGCTGAAGATGCTTCCTGTCTGAGTGTCTCGGACGAAAACATGATGTCGGGCGTGTCCGGGCGCATCCCAGAATTCAAGGACTCGGCCCGAAAGACTGATGGTCGCGCCCTCGGGGGTCTCCATAATTCGATCAGCGGGGATGGGCTCTAGGCCCCCATATTCGCGCGTGGCCATTTCCTCACCGTAGACGGCCAGCACGGCAGACCAGAGCTTTGTCGGGTCGACCATGTGACGGGCCCCCCGAGGATGAACCGTGAGTTGTGCCTGCGGGCATCGCTTCATGAGTTCGCCCGCACCGCCGGCATGGTCCAGGTGAACATGCGTGAGCACCACGTAGTCCACTGCGTCCGGACCAAGACCCAGCAGTGAGATGCCGTGCAGGATGTGATCCACGGCATAACGTGTGGCTGTATCGATGATGGCCACGCGCCCGTTGTTGACAACAAAGTGCACCGCATCGAATTCATTTCGCACATACCCTGAGTCAATGGCATAGATGCCATCTCCAAAATGCCGAAGCGTTGGGGCGATCAAGGGAAACGCAGCATGGTGGTGGTACACGAGGCCTCTCCTTCCCAGGCCCGCTCAGCGGGCTTGCGATGATGAAGAGGCAAGCATAGCGCGAGCGGTGCGCTCAGCAATGAGCATGACGGGCGCGTTGGTGTTTCCCGAGGTGATGAAAGGCATGGCAGAGGCATCGACAACACGCAGCCCCTCGACGCCGCGCACGCGGCAGGCTGAGTCAAGAACGGTCTGCCTCGAGCGGGGTTCGCCCTGAGACGTAAAGGCCCCCATTGCGCAGGTGCCGACCGGGTGAAAGATGGTCGTGCCCAGCTCGCGCGCCGCCTGCGTCAGGTCCTCATCGCTCTGCATCTCGGGGCCAGGAAGAAACTCTTCGGGCGCGAATGCCGAGAGCGCGGGTGAGGCCATGATGCGTCGAGTGAGCCGAAGCCCAACTCGGGCCGCATGCAAGTCATCCTCAGTCGAGAGATAGCGGCAATCGATGATCGGAGCCGCCAAGGGGTCCGCATGACGAACTCGCACAGAGCCTCTTGAGCTCGGTCTGAGGTGGCAGACCGAGGGCGTGATGGCGCCAAAGGGATGAAGGGGCTCGCCGAACTTCGGCAAAGAGAGGGGCTGCACATGCCACTCGAGATCTGCAGAGGGCAGGCTGGGGTCACTCTTGGCAAAGGCGCCGAGCGTGGAGGGCGGCATGGTGAGTGGGCCCCTCCGGAACAACAGATACTCCAGGCCCATGCCGGCACGCGTGAAAAGATTGCGATAGAGCGTGTTGACAGTTGGTGCGCCATGAATCTTAAAGACGGTCCGAATCTGAAGGTGGTCTTGAAGGTTCTCTCCCACGCCCGGCAGGTCGAGACGAACGGGAATCTGGTGGGCTTGAAGGGCTGCTCCGGGCCCAAGACCAGAGACCTGCATCAGCTGGGGGGAGCAGATGGTGCCTGCGCAGAGGATGACCTCTTTTCTGGCTTGGGCGGTGAGCAGTTCGCCGTTGCGCAGAAGTCGAAGTCCCGTGGCCTTGAGACCCGCCTGCTGCCAAGCGCCCTGCGCCTTCGCCGATGGAGTGGGAAGGCCCTTGGTGAGGATGGTGAGTGCCTGAGTCTGTGACCAGACCGTGAGGTTTTTCCGGTGCCGAATGGGATGCAAAAAAGCATCGGCCATGGACCAGCGACGGCCCCTGCGTTGGGTCATGTGAAAGTAGGCACAGCCGGCGTTATCGCCCCGGTTGAACTCAGAAATTGTGGCAATCCCCTGCTCTGCAGCAGCGCGCTGCCAGGCGTCCAGAATCTTCCAGCGCACCCTAGGTGGCTCGACCCTCATCTCGCCGCCAGCCCCATGCCAGGGGTCTGAGCCCGCAAAGAAGTCCTCGAGGTCTCGGTAGATGGAGAGCGTCTGTCCCAGGCCGCCGTCGGCACCCCAGAGCCAGCCCTCATCGCTCGTGGCCTCGGCCCAGCGAGCGTAGTCCGAGGCCTGTCCCCTCATATAAATCATGGCGTTAATCGAAGAGCTCCCTCCAATGACTCGCCCGCGCGCATAGTGAATGCTGCGCCCGGCCAGCCCGGCATCAGGCTCGGTTTTAAAGCACCAGTCGGTGCGGGGATGGGCAATGGTGTGGAGATAGCCGACGGGGATCTTGATCCAGAACCAGTTATCCTCGCCGCCCGCCTCAATCAGAAGCACGCGATGATCAGGGTTGGCCGAGAGCCGATTGGCCATGAGGCAGCCTGCGCTGCCTGCGCCTACGATGACGTAGTCGAAGGTGACTTCAGGCGCCGCGCTGGCCATATCGATGGTCAAATCGTTTGTGTTCGGGGTAGGGAAACATATCGTCAAGAATGCCCTGCCGAATGCGCGCCTGCTGGGAGGACCAATACTCCACATCCAAGAGGTCGGCGTGATACTTCATGAATGCTTTTCGCATGCGGGGTTGTCCTAGAAGGAAGCGCTCAAACTCCTCCGGAAAGACATCGTTGGGGCCGACTGAATACCAGGGCTCGTTCGATAGTTCGTCCTCCGGCGTGCGCGGGGGAGGAATTCGACGGAATACGCACTCGGTGAGATATTGAATCTCATCGTAGTCGTAAAACACGACTCGCCGGTGGCGGGTGAGCCCAAAGTTTTTATAGAGCATGTCTCCCGGAAAGATGTTCGCGGCAATGAGTTGACGAATCGCATCGCCGTACTCCCGAATCAGTCCCTCCGTCTCCTGCTCTGTCGCATGCTCAAGTGCCATATTGAGCGGTGTCATTCGGCGCTCAATGTAGACGTGTCGAATCACGATTCGATCGGGGGTCTCCTCTAGCATGCTCGGCGCAAGCAGTCGAATTCGCTCAAGAAGGCTGGGCTCAAAACGATCTCTCGGAAATTCCACGTTCGAGTACTCCCAGGTGTCGGCCATGCGGCCCGCCCGGTCATGCAGCTTGACGAGTTGATACTTCGAGACAATGTGCTCTCGAGAGACATCCTTCGACCGTTTGTCCTTAATGATTTTGAACACATAGGGAAAAGAGGGCAGCGTAAAGACGAGCATCACCAGCCCCTCAATGCCAGCGGCCAGGCAGAGGCGGTCGGAGGAGTGCTTGAGGTGATGCAGAAAGTCTCGATAGAAGAGGGTCTTGCCCTGCTTCTGCAGGCCAAGCATGGTGTAGAGCTCGCTCTTGGGCTTGTTCGGCATGATCGTGCGCAGAAACTGCACGGTGGCTGATGGCACCTCCATATCCACCATGAAGTAGGCGCGCGCAAAAGAGAAGAGCATCTGAACCGGCTCAATGCCAAAGAGGACTGAGTCAATGTGAAGGCGGCCCTGGGTGGTTCGAAGAATGGGCAGCGCGAACCCAATAGGCTCGCCATCGTTAACGATCCGGCCTATGACGTAGGCGCCCTTATTCCGAAAAAAGAGGCCGCGCAGCACATGAATCTGGAGATCGCCCTGGGTCTTAAAGGGCCTCGTCAGATCGTCGCAGGCCGCGCGAAGCACGAGTCGAAGGTCTCGGTCCACGTCTTGCCACGGACATGCAAGCCCAAGGTCCACGACAATGGCCTTCAGGCAGCGGCGAAGGCCAATCCTCTGGGGGTAGTAGACGCGATAGGACGGTGGATCGGAGTCGAGGTAGTCGGTTGCCACAGCCGGACGAACAAAGAGCATGTCGCTCAAAAAGTGCGAGCGATTGAGAAGGCGTGTGGCCACAGAGTTGAAAAAAGTCTCCGCAAGTTCAGGCTGGCGGTGATCGGTGAGCAGCATGATGTAGGCGCGCTTCACCTCACGCCACGATGTCTCGTCAAGGGCATCCGCATCGAACTGGGTCTCAAGCGCCTCGCCCGCCTCGCGCACGCGCTCGTCATAGAAGGCAATGCGCTCACGCGCGAGACGCCGAATGGCCTGATAGTCACCTGACTCAAAGCAGGCCTTGGCCTGTTGGGCGTTGAATCGAAATCGCCTGTAGTGCCTCTCGAAGCCCTCCAGAATGAGTCGGGCAATGGCCTGAGCGTCCATCTAGCGCTGCAGAGAAAAGCCCTGTGTCACGCGAGAGCGATCTCGCGCGATGCTAAAGATGAGCCCAAGGCCAATGCCGAGCGTGACCATCGCGGTTCCACCGTAAGAGATGAATGGCAGGGGCACCCCAACAACAGGAAGGATGCCTGTGACCATGCCCAGATTGACAAAGGCGTAGGTAAAAATCATGAGCGAGAGGCTGCCCGATAGAAGGCGGCTGAAGATGGTGGGCGCCCCAATCGCAATCCAGAGCCCCCGAAGCACAACGCCAAGGTAGAGGATGACCACCAGGGTGGCCCCAATGAATCCGAACTCCTCGGCATAGCCCGCAAAGATGAAGTCTGTGGCGCGCTCGGGAATGAATTCGAGTTGCGTCTGGGTGCCTTGAAGCCAGCCCTTGCCCACCAGGCCGCCGGAGCCCACCGCGATCATCGACTGAAGAATGTGAAAGCCCTTGCCCAGTGGATCTTGCATCGGGTTGAGCAGTGTGCAGATGCGTTGTCGCTGGTATTCACGAAGACCTGGCCAGGAGATGTCCGGAGCACAGGCCGCATCGCCCAGGGTGATGAGCAGAATCACGAGCATCAGGACTGCCAGAGAGACCCACAGAAGAAGGCGCCAAGAGATCCCTGCGAAGTACAGGACGAAGGTTCCGGATGCGGCGACCAAAACCGCGGTGCCGAGATCGGGCTGTTTGAGGATAAACAGCGTGGGCACGACGAGCATGAGGCAGGCAGCCAGCCAATTTCGCCAGCCCTCCAGACCCTCTTTTCGGTGGATGAACCAGGCCAGCATCATGGGCATGGCAATTTTCATAATCTCGGAAGGCTGAATGCGGGTGATGCCGATGTTGAGCCATCGAGTTGCGCCTTTGGAGGTCTCGCCAAAAAACTGGACGGCCACCAGAAGCAGCAGACTCGTGATGTAGAGAGGAATGGCGGCGCGTTGCAGCTGCACGGAGGGGATCTGCGAGAGCACACACATGAGGGTGAGTGACATCGCGAGGTTGCGCAGGTGGTTGATGAACCGGTCGGGGTCATCGTGACTGGCGCTGTAGACCGCAAAGAGGCTCAGCACAAAGATGGCCATCATGAGCCAGAAGAGGGGCTGATCGAGGCTAAAGAAGCGGATGCGCAGCCAGAGGGCCAGGGCGCGCCAGCCGGTCTGTGCTCGTCTCTGGTTGGCCGAGTTCACTGTAGGACCTTGCCCTCGGCGGGCCGAGTGATGAGCAGATAGTCAAGCGCTTTGCGAGCAATGGGCGCTGCAGAGGCCGCGCCAAACCCACCGTTTTCAACGACCAGCGCGAGCGCCACCTTCGGATCCTCTGCGGGCGCAAACGCGATGTAGAGCGAGTGGTCTCGAAGCCGCTCGGCGATTCGGCCGGCCGAGTACTTCTCGTTCTGCCCAAGGCTAAAGACCTGCGCCGTCCCAGTCTTTCCTGCAACCGTGTAGGGGGTGCCACGAAAGACGCCCGCCGAGGTGCCAGAGATGTTCACCCCCACCATGGCATCTTTCACTAGGTTCACCCACTCCGGATTGAATCCGAGTTCCTGGGCTGGGGCTCGGGGGATCTCGGTGGTTTTCCCTGAGAGCGGGTTGCGAAAAGCCCGAACAATCTGCGGCCGCACAAGCTTTCCTCCGTTGGCAATGGCAGCGGTGGCGCGCGCGAGCTGCAAGATGGTGAATGAGTTATAGCCTTGGCCAATTCCAATCGAGGGCGTCTCACCAGTGAGCCACTCCTTGCCGAATCGCTTCATCTTCCATTCTGACGAGGGCAAGATGCCTGCAGCCTCTCCCTCCAGATCGATCCCTGTTTTCTGACCAAATCCGAAGGGCGATATGTATTGATGGATGACATCAACACCCATATCGACGGCGAGTTTGTAGTAGTAGGTATCGCTTGAGACCACAATGGATTTCTTCAGGTCGACCGTTCCATGACCCTCCGGCCGGCTGTCCCGAAATCGATGGTTGCCCAGCATGAAGTAGCCCGGGTCTTGAATGGTGTCTTGGGGCCGACGTTCACCAGAGGCCAGCGCAGCGATGGCCATGAAGGGCTTATAGGTCGAGCCGGGCGGATAGATGCCCCGTAGCGCGCGATTGAGAAGCGGTTTGTCGATGGAATTCGACAGCTCATTCCAGAGGTCGCTGTCGACCCCGTCGACAAAATGATTCGGGTCGAAATTGGGCATCGAAACAAACGCAAAAACTTCACCAGTCTTGGGCGAGAGCGCCACCATTGCACCCCGACGCGAACCGTAGGCAGCCTCTACAAGGCGCTGAAGGCCGAAGTCAATTGAGAGCAGTAGATCCTCGCCCGACACCGCGGGCCGAAGGGCCAGCTCGCGCACGGTGCGTCCGCTTGCGGTGACTTCGATTCGCTGAAATCCGACCTCGCCGCGCAGCTGCTCCTCATAGCTGCGTTCAATGCCGAGCTTGCCCATGTGGGTGACACCGAAGTACTCGGAGGCTCGTTCGCTCTGTTCAAGCATCTCTTGGTCTTTGCGGGAGAGGCGACCAATATGGCCAAGCAGATGCGAAGAGCTCGAGCCAAACGGGTAGGCTCGGAGATTTCGGCGAAGCACGCGCACGCCGGGGAGCTGATCAATCTGAACCACGAGCCTGGCCACCTGTGCGTCGGTGAGCTTGGACTTCAGCAGGACACTGTCGAATTTTCTCGCCTCAGCGGCCGAGCGTTTAAAGCGCTTAATTTCCGCCGGGCTCAACGAGAGGATGTCCGTCAAGACGGCCAGTGATTCGTCCAGGTTCTTGGCCCGAGCAGGCTCAATCTCAACAGAAAACCCCGCGTCATTGCGGGCCAGAATTTCACCGTACCGATCGAAGATCTTTCCCCGGGGCGCTTGAATAGGCAGCAGGGCGACCCGGTTGTTTTCAGCCTTGACTGCATAGTCCTCGTGGTGCCAGACCTGCAGATTCGCAAACCGAAGGATGAGAATCCCAAAAAAGCCAAAGACGGCGAGGGCGGCAACTGTGGCCCGAACCCGAAAGTCAGTCGACACACGCGGCCTGATTGCCATGAGGCTTGCTTACGCGGAGGTTCGCGCGCGGGAGCCCACGCGGGCTCTGCTGGGCCTTGCCCTGCGGCTGAGCAGACCCAGGAGAAGATTGGTGGTTGCCATCCAGCATAGGGTGTTGGCGCCCACGAGTATGACAATGCTCGCATCGGGAAGAGAGCCATCAGAGGACCATCGCAGAAGAACGGTCATGAGCGCGGCCAAGGCAAAGAGTGCGGCAAGGTGTGCCGCCTGACCTGGCACTGAAAAGCCCGAAAGCCGTCGCTGAAGCGCAGAGCCAAAGTAGAGCAAAGAGGCGTAGATCAAGGCCTGCTGCCCCAGCGCAGACCCCTGGTGAATGTCCATGAGAAGGCCCAGAGCCCAGGCCGCAAAGAGCCCTATTCGGCCGGGCGCGTGGATGCCCCAGAAGACGAGAATGACCGCGAGAAAGTCGGGCACATACCACTCGGGAGACCAGGGCAGCAGATTGAGCAGCAGCCCAGCCCCGATCGTGAGCGCCATGAACTGTCGCGAGGGTGCTCGGGCGATGATGGTGCGACTGGTCATGGCTGATGGCGAATGACAAGCAGCTGCTGGTGGTCGGCAATCGAGACTGCGGGCTTGGCCAGCACCCGGGGGAATTGCCCCTCGCGGCCCGGGATGATGGAGATCACCTCACCAACAGGAAGGCCCGGCGGATAGCGGCCATCGAGTCCGGAGGTGATGATTTTGTCGCCCACATGAATGTCTGCAGCGAGGTTGACGTACTGAAGCTCGAAGGTGTCCTGGCCACCAAGCCCCTGCGCAATAGCCCTCACACCCACGCGAGGAAGAAAGACAGGCACGATGAGCTGTTCATCGGAGACGAGTCGAACCTCAGAGGTGAGTGGGTAGGCGCGGCTCACCTGGCCAATCACGCCATCACTACTCAGCACGGGGTCGCCAACGGTCAGGCCGCGGTCGGTTCCCTGATTGATGATGATTCGGTTGGCAAATGGGTCGCGTTGCGCTGCCTGGAACTCGGCCACGACGGTGGGCTTGTTGATGCGAGCGCGAAGTTCAAGCAGGCCCCGTAGGGACGCATTCTCGGCCTCGAGTCGCGCAAGCCCCACCAGTCGGGCCGCATCGGCCACTTGCTTTTGCTTGAGGTCATCGATCTCTCTCTGCATCTCATGCGCACTTCGGACCGCGGAGAGAACGACGTGAGTCATGTCTCGGGGTAGCTGAAGAAGTTCAACAATGGGATGAAGCAGAACGCTCAGGCCCTGACGCAGGGGTGAGGTGAGTTCGAGGTGGCGATCGATCTGCATCAGCCCGACCGAGCAGAGGACCGCGATGAACAGACGGGTTCGGCCGGAGACGCCTTGGTAGAAGAAGGGGGGCGGACTTTGTGAGAGGGCCACGGTCTCCGCTCGAGGATCTGACTGGGTCTATTCGGTTGAAAGGATGCCGCTGAGCTCTTCGATCTGTTCGATGGCCTTTCCGCAGCCGCGCACCACGCATGAGAGGGGATCCTCCGCCACGTAGACGGGAAGCCCAGTCTCTTCTGCAAACAGTCGATCGAGGTCGTTGAGCAGTGCACCGCCCCCGGTAATCACGATGCCACGCTCGGCGATGTCGGCGGCCAGCTCAGGCGGGGTGTTCTCAAGCGCATTTTTGATGGCCACCACAATCTGACTGATGGGGTCGGTCAGTGCCTCAAGGATTTCATTGCTCGACACCGTGAAGCTTCGCGGAATGCCCTCGCTCAGATTGCGGCCGCGCACCTCCATCTCGCTTACATGGCTTCCCGGAAAGGCCGATCCGATCTGCTTCTTGATGGCTTCGGCCGTCTGATCGCCGATGAGCATGCCGTAATTTCGGCGGATGTAGTTCACGATGGCCTCGTCGAACTTGTCTCCACCCACGCGAATGGAGTTGGAGTAGACGAGTCCTCCCAGAGACACCACACCGATTTCGCTGGTGCCACCGCCAATGTCAACCACCATGCTTCCGCTTGGCTCCGAGATGGGCAGTCCTGCACCGATGGCGGCGGCCATGGGCTCCTCAATGAGGTAGACCACGCTTGCGCCGGCCGAGAGTGCTGATTCGCGGATGGCTCGACGCTCCACCTGAGTGGACCCGCAGGGCACGCAGATGATGACGCGCGGACTCGGGGAGAAGAGCTTCTTCTGGTGGACCATCTTGATAAAAAATTTGAGCATCTGCTCGGTCACCGTAAAGTCCGCGATGACGCCGTCCTTCATCGGCCGCACGGCCTCGATGGTGCCGGGCACCTTGCCCAACATCTGCTTGGCCTTCTTGCCAACCGCCTCGATGGTTTTCTTTCCGCCGGGCCCGCCCTCGTAGCGAATGGCAACCACAGAGGGCTCGTCGAGCACGACGCCTTTTCCACGCGCATAGATGAGCGTGTTGGCTGTACCGAGATCGATGGCGAGGTCTTGAGAGAGGTATCCGCGCAGAAAGCCGAGCATGAGAAAATCCGGATCGAAATATGGAAAAGTTAAGCCAAGTGGCCATTATCCACGTTCTTGAAAGAGGTTCCCGCTGAGCGCGCCCAAGTCCCAGAGCCTGTCCTCTCATGACCTCCAAAAGCTTGCAGAGCTCTCTCGGCTGAGCATCCAGCCTGAAGAGTCGGAGGCCCTGCTCAGAAATATTCAATCGATTGTGGAGTGGGTCGGCGCACTGTCTGCGGTTCCTACCGAGGGGGTCATGCCGATGGCGCATCCCCACGACGTTGGCCTGCGCCTGCGCGAGGACGAGGCGCTTGCCCTTCCGCCCCGAGATCAGCTGCTCGCCAATGCACCTGCCCAGGCGGGTGGTTTGTTTCTCGTGCCTCGCGTCATTGAGTAGCGCCTCGTGTCCATAAATCGTTTCGCGAGCCTCGGTGCTCTAAGGCACGCCCTCGCAAGCCGAGAAATTGGTGCGGTAGAGCTTGCCCAGCACTACCTTCAGGCGCTTCATGCGGACAGCCTGGGCGCGGCCCTGGCGCTCAATGATGAGGAGACGCTGGCACAGGCTCGAGCCGCGCAGGCCCGACTCGACGCTGGCGAGCACGCCCCGCTTCTTGGCCTGCCAATCATTCACAAAGACGTGTTCGTGACCCGGTCTTGGCCGACCACTGCTGGCTCACGCATGCTCGAGGGCTACCGCAGTCCCTTCGATGCCGAGGTGGTCTGTCGGCTCGAACAGGCCGGCATGGTGTCTCTGGGCAAGGCCAACTGCGATGAGTTCGCCATGGGCTCCACGAATCAGCACAGCGCTTTCGGGCCCTGCCGAAACCCATGGAGCTCAGACCGCGTTCCGGGTGGCTCGTCGGGCGGTTCGGCCGCTGCGGTGGCTGCGGGCCTGTCTCCGGCTGCTACTGGAACCGACACGGGTGGCTCGGTGCGTCAGCCGGCCGCCCTGTGCGGCATCACGGGCCTCAAGCCCACCTATGGGCGAGTGTCTCGATGGGGCATGGTGGCCTACGCCTCGAGCCTTGATCAGGCGGGGGTGATGGCCCGAAGCGCTCAGGACTGCGCGACGCTGCTCAGCGCGATTGCCGGCTTTGATGAGAAGGACGCCACGAGCCTGGAGATGCCAGCAGAGGATTTTTCGCGCCTGTTTGACGAACCCGTTGAGGGTGCTTCTGCGCGACAGCCCCTTCTTGGCCTGCGTCTCGGACTGCCTCGGCAGTATCTCGGTCCTGGCCTGTCTGAGCCGGTGCGTCTGGCTGTCGAGGCAGCACTTCAAGAGTTCGAGAGGCTTGGGGCGAGTCTTGTGGAGATCGACCTCCCGCTGACCGAGTTGTCCGTTCCCGCCTACTACGTCATCGCCCCCGCAGAGGCCTCGAGCAATCTTTCGCGCTTTGACGGGGTGCGCTACGGCCACCGCGCTGACCATCCAACAGACCTGCACGATCTCTACTGTCGAAGCCGGTCTGAGGGATTCGGCCCTGAGGTTCGTCGGCGCATTCTGGTGGGCAGCTTTGTTCTCTCCCATGGTTATTACGATGCGTACTACCTGCAGGCGCAGCGTGTCCGCCGGCTCATAGCGCGAGACTTTGAGGAGGCCTTCTCTCGGTGCGACTTGATTGCCGGTCCGGTGTCGCCGACGCTGGCAGGCCCAATTCATCCCTCAGGCGAGACGGACCCGCTCGCTGAATACCTCTCGGATGTCTACACCCTGGGCGCGAGCCTCGCCGGTCTTCCCGGCCTGTCTGTGCCCTGTGGCTTCGGGGTTCAAGATTCTGTCCGTCTGCCTGTGGGCCTACAGCTCATTGGTCCGAAGTTTCTCGAGGCCCGACTTCTCGCGGTGGCCCACGCATTTCAGCGGGTGACTGACTGGCATGAACAGTTACCGCCGGGGGGGCATTAACGTGGCCTGGGAGGTGGTGCTGGGACTTGAGACGCATGTGCAATTAAGCACTCGGTCGAAGATTTTCTCGGGCGCATCGACAGCCTTTGGCGCACCCCCCAACACGCAGGCCCACCCGGTGGACCTTGCCCTGCCCGGCGTTCTGCCCGTGGCAAATCGCGCGGCCGTGGAGGCGGCCATTCGCTTTGGGCTCGCCGTCGGTGGCCGCATCGCCTCAGAGTCTATTTTCGCGCGCAAGAACTACTTCTATCCAGACCTGCCCAAGGGGTACCAGATTAGCCAGTTTGAGATTCCAGTGGTGCAGGGCGGCCTGGTGCCCATTGTTCTGCCTGACGGGACCAGCCGACACATCCAACTCACCCGAGCCCATCTGGAGGAGGATGCGGGGAAGTCAGTCCATGAGGGCCTCACCGAACTGCCTCTGGGCTGCTCTGGAATTGACCTCAATCGGGCCGGCACACCGCTTCTCGAAATTGTGACTGAGCCTGTGATGCGCTCAGCCTCAGAGGCAGTGGCCTATGCCCGCGCGCTGCACACGTTGGTGACGTGGATTGGCATCTGTGACGGAAATCTGCAGGAAGGGTCTTTCCGTGTCGATGCCAACGTCTCGGTTCGGCCTCAGGGCAGCCAGGCGTTGGGCACGCGATGCGAGATTAAAAATCTGAACTCTTTTCGTTTTTTGGAAAAGGCCATTCAGGTGGAAGCCGCGCGTCAGGTCGCGCTCATCGAGGACGGTGGTTCCGTGGTGCAAGAGACGCGACTCTTTGACCCGGATCGCGAAGAGACGCGGGCCATGCGCAGCAAGGAGGACGCGCAGGACTACCGCTATTTTCCGGACCCGGACCTGCCGCCTCTGCGCATCAGCGGCACCTGGATTGACTCCGTATCCTCCCAGATGCCCGAGCTTCCGGAGTCGTTTCGGGGTCGGCTCTGCGAGTCTTGGGGTCTCTCAGCCTACGACGCTGCAACGGTGTCAAGCAGCCGAGCCGCCGCAGACTTTTTCAGCGCGGCGCTAGACGCTCTCGCCCAGATCCCGCCAGGCCTCTCCTCGACGAGGGTGAAGACGCTGGCAAATTGGGTGATGGGTGAGCTTGCCTCAGCGCTGAATCGAGAGGGGCTTGAGATCTCGCACACCCCAGTCTCTGCGGTGCAGCTTGCAGGGCTTGTGGCGCGAATTGATGATGGAACGCTGTCCAATAAGATCGGTCGCGAGGTCTTTGCAGCACTCTGGGCCAAAGAGGCTGAATCGGCAGATGCCCTCATTCAGGCCAGAGGCCTCAAGCAGATTGATGACGCTGGCCTGCTTGAGGCCTGGGTAGATGAGGTGATTGCCTCCAACGCCAAAATGGTCGAGGAGTTTAGGGGCGGAAAAGAGAAGGCTCTTAACGCCTTGGTGGGCCAGGTCATGAAGAAGTCTCAGGGCAAGGCGAACCCGCAGGTGATTGCCGATCTTCTGAGGACGAGACTCAGCTAGCGATCTCTTTTTTTGGTGGGGGGTCCGGACCCCTCTCGGCTTGCTCGATGGTCTGTCTGAGAAGGCCCATGAGCACAATGCCAGGCAGCGCAACAAAGAAGCTCGCTATGAAAAAGGGCCCCCAGCCCCATTGGCTTGCTGCCTCTCCCGCAACCGGACCCACCCAGACGCGGCCCAGTGAGGCCAGTGCAGAAAGCAGTGCGAATTGGGTCGCCGTGAACTGCGTGTGGCAGAGAGACATGAGCAGGGCCACGAAGGCGGCCGTGCCCATGCCCCCGGCAAGGTTCTCCAAGAGCACCACCAGCATCATGTCTTCGAGCCGAGCCACATCGTGTGCCAGCCACCAGAAACCGAGATTCGTGACGGCCTGAAGGCCGCCGAAAAGAAGCAATGAGCGCCATAGCGCGAGGCGAGCGATGAGCCATCCTCCAGCCAGGCCGCCGACAAGTGTGGCCGCCAGCCCCATCCCCTTATTGACGGCACCAACCTCTGCAGGCGAGAAGCCCGCCCCTCGAATGAGAAAGGCAGTCGAGAGGCTGGCGGCAAAGGCATCACCAAGCTTGTAGAGCACAATGCCAAGGAGCAGCCAGAGGGCGCCGCGTCGGGAGAAAAACTCTCGAAAGGGTTCTACCACGGCCTCACGCAGGCGCTGAGGCGGACGAACTTGGCTGGGTTCGGGACAGAAGCAGGCCACTGCGGCAAGCACGAGGCAGAGTCCTGCCATCAGTCGGTAACTGCCAGAGAATCCCCAGTAGAGATCCGCCAGCATGAGTGCGAGGCCGCCCGAGGTGAGCATGGCCATGCGGTATCCAATGACCGACCAGGCCGCCCCCAGCCCACGCTGCTCCGGGGTAAGCGACTCAGCACGCCAGGCATCGAACACGATGTCAAAGCTTGCAGAAAAGACGACCAATACAAAGGCGAGGATGGCCATGCGAAGCAATCCATGCGTTTCGGAGGGGTCGCTCAAGGACAACGCAAAGAGCACGCCGGCCATGGCCAAGAGCAGCAAGACGAGCCAGCCTCGCCGGCGTCCGCCCCAGCCACCCCCAATTTGGTAGCGGTCCATGAGGGGCGCCCAGCCAAACTTGTAGGTGTAGGGAAGGCCGAGCACCGTAAGCCATCCCAGTGTCCTAAGATCAACCCCTTCCACGGTCAGCCAGGCCTGGAGTGTGCCGGCCGAGAGCGCGAGGGGAAGGCCGCTGGCAAAGCCCATGATGAGGGTCATTGCCAGCAAGGCACGAGGAGGTTTCGAGGACATGTTTCGGAGTATTGTCATGCATATGCAAGCAACACCGTTTCTGGTCGCCCTTTGCACGACTCTGAGCCTGGCCGGCTGCGTGACGGGCCAGACATCCAACCGTCTCTCGGGCCCTGGCGACGGCGTTGTCGTGGGGGAGTCCTCGGAGCTGCGTCGGCTGGTGCCGGCTGCCCAGCTTGAGCGCTCGGCGGCCCAGCAATACGAAAGCCTCAAGAAGCAGGCAAGCCGCAAGAATGCACTTCTGCCAGAGTCAGACCCGCAGGTGCAGCGATTGCTGCTCATTGCGCAGCGGCTGCGGCCCTTTGCAGAGAAGTGGAACCCGGACGCCGCCCGCTGGAGGTGGGAGGTTATTGTTTTGCGAAGCGATCAGGTGAATGCCTTTTGCATGCCTGGCGGCAAGATCGCCTTCTACACCGGCATTCTCGAAAAGCTCAAGCTCAGCGACGATGAGGCGGCCATGGTGATGGGCCATGAAATGGCCCACGCCCTGCGTGAGCACGCACGAGACCGAATGGCCAAGGGCCAGCTCACCGATCTTGGTGCCACCATCCTCTCGAGCGCATTGGGCCTGGGGGAGGCGGGTCGTCAGGCGCTGGGCTATGGCAGCCAGCTCCTCACCCTAAAGTTCTCCCGCGACGATGAGACGGAAGCCGATCTTGTGGGCATGGATATCGCAGCGCGTGCCGGGTTTGATCCCCGCACGGGAATCTCGCTTTGGAGAAAGATGCAGGCCTCAAGCAAGGGTGCGCCGCCCGAGTGGCTCTCTACCCATCCTGCGGGCAGCTCTCGAATTGATGAGATTTCACGAAATCTGCCCCGCGTGATGCCGCTTTATGCATCGGCCATTGGCAGGACGCTCGAGACCGTCCCGCCCGACCCCTCAATTCACTGATCGAAGTCGATGATCAGGGGCGCGTGGTCTGAAAAGCGCCTCTCCTTAAAGACCCTGGCCGAGCGAGCTCGTTGGGCCAGCCCGGGTGTTGCAATCTGGTAGTCGATGCGCCAGCCGACGTTTTTGGCATAGGCCTGACCCCGCTGGCTCCACCAGGTGTAGCTTTCATCGCTCGCATCGGGGAGCAGACGGCGGTAGACGTCCACCCAGCCCAGCCTGTTCAGGATGTCGCCTATCCAGGCGCGCTCTTCGGGAAGGAAGCCGGAATTCTTCAGGTTGCCCTTCCAGTTTTTGAGGTCCCTCTCGGTGTGGGCAATGTTCCAGTCCCCGCAGATGAGGAACTCTCGGCCGGTCTCTTGGTGCTCTCTCATCCAGCCCTCAAGCCTGGGGAGGAAGGCCTCCATAAAACGAAACTTCGATGCCTGCCGCTCCTCTGAGGCCGAGCCCGAGGGCGCATAGAGGCTCATCACGGTCAAACCCTCGAGATCTGCCCGGATGAGTCGCCCCTCTTGGTCAAACTCGCTGACCCCGAAGCCCTCTGAGACCCGTTGGGGAGTCTGGGCCAAATAGAGGCCAACGCCGCTGTACCCCTTTTTGTGCGCGCAAGAAAAGATGCCGTTTAACGGCGGATGTGAGTTCACCCGCAGATGCCGCTCGTCGAGGTCAGCCTGTTGAGCCTTGAGCTCTTGCACGCACACGACGTCGGGTGCGGTCTGGGCGAGCCACTCAAACATCCCCTTATCGCTGGCCGATCGAATTCCGTTCGCATTGAGGGTGATGACACGCATCGGGGTATTCTCTCCGATCATGAGCTCAACGCCAGCGTCTTTGTCTGACGCCGAGACCCCAACTCTGGAGGCCCAGTTTCTCGCCTTTGCGGTGCAGTCGGGCGCACTGCGGTTTGGTGAGTTTCAGACCAAGGCAGGTCGACTCTCGCCCTATTTCTTCAATGCGGGGCTCTTTCATCGAGGCGCTTCGCTTGGCGCGCTCGCAGATTTTTATGCGCGAGCCCTGCTCAAGGCGCAGTCGACCATGGGCCTTGACGTTGATGTGCTTTTTGGCCCGGCCTACAAGGGTATACCGCTCGCGTCTGCCACGGCCGTTGCATTGGCTGCTCATGGCCTCGATATTGGTTTTTGTTTTAACCGCAAGGAGGCCAAGGACCACGGTGAGGGCGGTCTCTTGGTGGGCGCACCCATGCAGGGCCGAGTATTGATTATTGACGACGTGATTTCTGCGGGGACGTCTGTGCGAGAGTCCATTCAGATCATTCGGTCACAGGGGGCTGAGCCCGTCGGCGTGCTCATTGCGCTGGACCGCATGGAGCGCGGGGGTACCGCGTCAGATCCTACGCCACACTCGGCCGTGCAGGAGGTTCAGGAGCAGTGGGGCATTCCAGTGGTGGCTCTGGCCACCCTCGAGGGGTTGCTCACGCTTCTGAGGGAGTCCAAAGACCCCGCACTGGCCTCGCATGCCGAGGCGGTGGCCGCTTATCGGGATCGCTGGGGCGTCTAGCTAGCGCACGACCAGCACAGGGACTGGGCTGGTCTCCGCAAGCCGCCCAGCAACCGAGCCAAGGAGCAGGTCGACGAGAGACCCTCGTCCTTTGCCCCCCACGACAATCATGTCCACATGGGAGTGGTGAATGAAATCCAGCAGGGCAGGAACGATCTCACCGTGTGCCTTTACGGCCGGCGCCTTGATGCCCTCTTTCTCGAGGAGGGCCTTTGCATCCTTGAGCTCTTCTTCGGCGATCTGATCCATATAGGCCTCGACTTGGTGTTGGTCAATGCCGCGCGCCACCGGTGAGACAAGGGTGGTGAGGTGAACATTCACGAGAGTGAGTCGGGGCATCTCCTTCATGCCCTTTGCGAGCGCAATGGCCTTGGTGAGCGCCTTGAGTGCATGGGCCGATCCGTCGATGGCAATGGCGATGTGCATACAACCTTCCTTTCTGGAAACCCGATTATTCCACCGTCACGCTTTTCGCGAGATTTCGTGGCTTGTCTACATCGTGTCCTCGCGCGAGGGCGACGTGATAACTCAAGAGCTGGAGCGGCAATACATGCAAGATGGGTGAGAGCGGACCCGCGTGGTCGCCAAGCGTAATGACGTCAACCCCGTCCGACCCCTCAAAGCCAGATCCATGATCCGCCACGACAAAGAGCTGACCACCTCGTGCTCGAACCTCCTCAAGGTTGCTGCGCAGCTTTTCGAGCAGCTGATCGTTTGGGGCCACGGCAATCACGGGCATTCGCGCGTCGACAAGCGCCAGGGGCCCGTGTTTGAGCTCCCCTGCCGCATAGGCTTCGGCGTGGATGTAACTAATCTCTTTGAGCTTGAGCGCTCCCTCCAACGCAATCGGATAGTGGATGCCCCGACCCAAGAAAAGCGCATGCTCTTTGTCGACAAAACGCGCGGCCCAGGCGGCAAAGGAGGCCTCCTCGGCGAGAACGGCTCGCAGCGCGGTGGGCAGGTGTCGAAGCGAGGCAATGTGGTCAGCCTCTTGCTGGTCTGATAGGCGCCCTTGGCACTTTGCGAGCGTGAGGGTGAGAAGGAACAGGGCTGCGAGCTGGGTGGTGAATGCTTTGGTTGAGGCCACGCCAATCTCGGGCCCCGCGCGTGTCAGGAACTTGAGCTTGGAGGCTCGAATGAGAGAGGACTCCGGCACGTTGCAGATGCAGAGCGAATCTTCGAGGCCGCGTCGCCGGGCGTGTTCAAGGGCTGCCAGCGTGTCGGCCGTCTCGCCTGACTGCGAGGTGGCGACGACCAAGGTGTGATCCTGATTCACGCTCTCCCGATAGCGATACTCGCTGGCGATCTCCACAGAGCATGAGACCCCCGCAATGGCCTCAAGCCAATAGCGCGCCACGAGCCCCGCGTGATAGCTCGTTCCGCAGGCGACGATGAGCACATGCCGCACCCCCATGAAGAGGGGTTCGGCCTCTGAGCCAAAGAGATTGGGTGAGAGGGTGTGGGCTCCCATGACCATCTCGAGGGTCGCGGCGACTGCGCCGGGTTGTTCAGCAATCTCTTTTTGCATGTAGTGGGCATAGGGCCCGAGCTCGACATCCTCTGAGCGCAGGCTGCTCTGAACGATGTCTCGCTCAACAGCGATGCCCTGGGCATTCAGAATGACTCGCGACACGGGATCTGAGCGGGCCTCGCGCCACATCGTGACAAGGTCTCCGTCTTCAAGGTAGATGAACTGCTGCGTGTGGGAGACGAGGGCTGACGCATCAGATGCCACAAAGGCTTCGTCAGGGTCGCGCCCCAGGCCAATAACCAGGGGCGCACCCAATCGCGCGGCAACCAGCCGGGAGGGGTCTGCATCGCTGATGGCGGCAATCGCAAAGGCACCCCTCAGGGCGTTGCGCGTACGGGCAAAGGCCTCCACAAGTGATTCGCTGCGCAGGCGCTCGCGATGAAGAAGATGGGCCACAACCTCCGTATCTGTCTGGGAGGTGAAGACATAGCCCGCCTCCTGCAGCTCGGCCCGAAGAGATGCATGGTTTTCAATGATGCCGTTGTGGACCACACAGACCGAGAGGCCGGAGCCCTGCGAGAGATGAGGGTGGGCGTTGTCCTCGGTGACCGCCCCATGGGTGGCCCAACGGGTGTGCGCGATGCCTGTTTCCGCGTAGAGCATGCCAACGGATGCCTCAAGCTCGCTGACACGACCAACCGCTCGAACACGTTCGATGTGATGGTTGGTGAGGCAAGCCAGCCCTGCAGAGTCGTAGCCCCGATATTCCAGCTGGTGCAGGCCACCAATCAGAATCGGGACGACGTTTCGAGAGGCGAGGGCCGCGACGATGCCACACATAGGTTGTTTCTCTCTGGCTAGTGGGCCTGCTTCTTGGGCCGCTTCCAGCGGGCGATGCTGGTCTGGCGGGCTCGAGAGAGGGTGAGTTGCTGGGCCGGCGCGTCTGCCGTGAGGGTGGTGCCCGCTCCCAGTGTCGCGCCCTCGTGGACGGTGACCGGCGCGACGAGCTGCGTGTCTGACCCAATGAACACATCGTCCTCGATGACGGTGCGATGCTTTTCTGCACCGTCATAGTTACAGGTGATGGTTCCAGCCCCAATATTGACGCGGGCGCCGACTGTTGCGTCTCCAATATACGAGAGGTGATTGGCCTTGGAGTAGGGTCCAATCCGGCTATTTTTCACTTCCGAGAAATTGCCCACGTGACTGGCCTCAAGGAGTTCGGTGCCCGGACGCAGGCGGGCGAATGGGCCAACAACGGCGCGGGGTCCAACGATGCAGCCATCGAGGTGGCTCATGGCCTCAATTCGAGCCCCGGCCTCGACGCGACTGTTTTTAAGAACGCAGTTCGGGCCGATGACCACACCCTCGCCCAGCCACACGTCGCCCTCAAACACGCAGCCCACATCAATCTCGACACCCTCGGCGCAGGTCAAGTGGCCTCGGATGTCGATGCGAGCAGGGTCTGCCAAGGCAGTTCCCTGGTCCATGAGGTCCAGCGCCAGGGCTTGTTGATGGCGTCGCTCGAGCTCTGCGCGCTGTGACTGGCTATTGACGCCAAGAATTTCGGATTCGTCTTTGCAGGTCATCGTTGCAATCTCCTTGCCCTCACCCACCGCCATCGCGAGGACATCCGTGAGGTAGTACTCGCCCTGAGCGTTCTGATTATCGATCTGCCTAACCCAACGAGCGAGATCCCTGGTGGGGGCGAGAAGAATGCCCGTGTTCACCTCGGTGATGGTTCGCTGATCCTGAGTCGCGTCCTTCTCTTCAATGCATCCAAGCACGCGCCCACCCGGGTCTCGAAGGATGCGTCCGTAGCCATGCGGGTCTGCCAGCGTCGCGGTGAGCAGGCACAGGCCGGGGGCATGAGCATCTGCAAGTGCGTGCATCGACCGCAATGTCTGCGCTTGAATGAGGGGCACATCGCCGTAGAGCACGAGCGTGAGGGGGCTCTCGTCGAGCAGGCCAAGCGCACACAAGACAGCATGCCCCGTTCCCATGGGGGGCTCCTGGTGGGCAAAGACCACGGGCTGACTGAGCCCCTCAAAGCGCTCGACAGCGGCTTTCACCGCATCGGCCTGATGTCCAACCACACAGATGAGTCGAGTTCCGCCAGCCTGTTCGGCAGCCTTCAGCACATGCCACAGCATGGGCTGTCCCCCAATTGCATGCAGCACCTTTGCACGCTCCGACCGCATGCGACTGCCTTTGCCCGCGGCCAAAACAATGACGTTCATGCCAGGGCCCTGACAAATTCGAAGGAGACGGACTGCAGAGTGAGGGCGCCGGCCAGCGCACCCGCCAGAAGCAGGAGGACGATGAGCATTTGAACCCATCGACGCGTTTGACGAATCTCGCTCACGAGCAGCCGAAGGTCCTCGTCTCTCGGGCTATGCGAAGGGTGGGCTAGTCGGCTCAGCGCGGCGTGGGCCAGTCGGGGCAGCTGAGGCAGAGTGCGCGACCAGCGCTCGCCCTCGCGCATAACCTGCTCCCTGAGGGCCTTCAGACCAATCTGCTCCTTCATCCAGTTCTCCAAGAAGGGCTTGGCTGTGACCCAGAGATCGAGGTCGGGGTCGAGCTCGCGGCCTAACCCCTCAACGTTGAGAAGCGTCTTCTGAAGAAGCACGAGCTGGGGCTGAATCTCCACCTGGAAGCGCCGAGAGGCCTGAAAGAGGCGCAACAACACCTGACCTAGCGAGATCTCCTTGAGGGGCCGATCAAAGAAAGGCTCACAGACTCCGCGAACCGCAGCTTCAAGGGCATCAACGCGGGTGTTGGGGGGTGCCCAGCCAGACTCCACGTGAAGCTCGGCCACTCGACGATAGTCGCGGCGAAAGAAGGCGAGGAAGTTCTGAGCCAGATAGTTTTTGTCGTACTCCGAGAGGGTGCCCACGATGCCAAAGTCAAGGGCGATGTAGTGGCCGAAATGAGGCCCGCGATCACTGACCAGAATGTTTCCGGGGTGCATGTCGGCATGGAAGTAGCCGTCTCGGAAGACCTGGGTAAAAAAGATCTCCACGCCCTCGCGGGAGAGCTGCTTCAGATCAATGCCCGCCGCTCGCAGGCGATCCATGCGGCCGATGGGTATCCCGTACACCCGCTCCATCACGATGACATCGCTATGGCAGAGGTCCCAGATCATCTCGGGAATTTTGAGCAGCCCCGAGCCCTCAAAGTTGCGTCGGAGTTGGGCTGCATTGGCTGCCTCACGAACAAGGTCGAGCTCATCATGTAGGTAGTTATCGAACTCGGCGACCACCTCACGAGGTTTGAGACGTCGACCATCAGCCGAGAAGCGCTCCACCAGCTGCGCAAAGACGCGAAGCAAGGCAAGGTCTTTTTCGATGAGGCCAAGCATGCCGGGCCGAAGCACTTTGACGGCGACCTCCCGACCATCATGAAGCCTTGCGAAGTGGACCTGGGCGATGGATGCGCTTGCAACAGGCTCGGTCTCGAAGTGCGCAAAGATGGCCGAAACAGGTCGGCCAAACGACCGCTCAATAGCAGCAACGGCCTCCTCTGAGGCAAAGGGAGGCACCCGATCCTGAAGCAGGGCAAGCTCATCGGCGATGTCGGCCGGCATGAGGTCGCGGCGTGTGGAGAGCACCTGCCCAAATTTCACGAAGATAGGCCCCAGGCTCTCGAGAGCCTGCCGGATGCGCTGACCGCGAGGCGCATCGAACCGTCGGCCGAGTCGAAGCAGGGTGAGGAGCCATGCGAGCAGGCGCGAGTCAAGGCTGCGCTGAGCGCCATCGACAGCGAGCTGGTCGAGGCCAAATTTCTGAATGGCCCAGAGGATGGTGAGGATTCGGAGGATGGAACTCATTCGGGGGTTACCGGATCGAAGGCCTTGTCGCCATCAGGACGCGCAAGCCCGTCGGGTTGTAGCGATCTAAAGTCAAAGAGCGTGCGATCCAAGAGGTGGGAGGGCTTAACATTTGAGAGCGACTGAAAGAGCGAGTCCACGCGCCCCGGAAAGCGTCGCTCCCAGTCCTGGATCATCGCCTTCACTTGCTGACGCTGCAGATTGTCCTGGGAGCCGCAGAGGTCACAGGGAATGATGGGAAAGGCGCGGTGCAGCGCCCATGCCTCGAGGTCCTTCTCCTCTACATATGCGAGGGGCCGAATGACCACATGGTGGCCGTCATCCGAGACCAGCTTGGGTGGCATGGCCTTGAGTGCGCCACCAAAAAATAGATTGAGAAACAGAGTCTGAAGAATGTCGTCTCGATGATGGCCCAGCGCAATCTTTGTCGCACCCAGTTCGGAGGCGAGTCGATAGAGAACACCACGACGGAGTCGGGAGCACAGAGAGCACATTGTCTTGCCCTCGGGGATGACGCGCTTGACGATGCTGTAGGTGTCTTGTTCTTCAATGTGAAAGGACACACCGCGATCCCGCAGGTAGTTGGGCAGCGTGTCTTTGGGAAAGCCCGGATGGCCTTGGTCTAGGTTCACCGCCACCAACTTAAACGAGACGGGCGCACGAGCCTGGAGTGAGAGCAGCACATCGAGAAGGCCGTAGCTATCTTTGCCTCCGGAGAGGCAGACCATCACCAGGTCGTCTGCCTCAATCATCTGAAAGTCTGCGATGGCCTGTCCGACCAGACGATGCAGGCGCTTGGAGAGTTTGTTGATCTCGGTTGCGTTGCGAAGCGCGCGAGGCTGGGCTCGAGGAGAGGCGCCAATCTGGTCGGGCGATATTCGCGTGAGGGAGATGCTCATCGCCCGGCCTGCCATGCGAAGACCTCCACCCCCACCGTCCTGCAGTCGGGATAGACATCGGGCTTTTGCGTCATGGCCCGAACAGCCCGAATCTCTGGTCGAGACAGACAGAGGGACACAATCTCGTCAATCAGCGTCTCCTGCAGATTGAAGTGCCGCCCATGCGTCAGGGCGTGAATGCCCTGCCGAATGAAGTCGTAGTCAATCACGTCGGCGACATCATCTCGAGAGGAGTGGGAGGCGGTCTTGGGCACAAAGAGCGACACACTCACGAGAATGCGCTGATGGGCGGTCTTCTCAAAGTCATGAAAGCCGATGGAGACCTCCAGGGAGAAGTCCTCGAGAAAGATGCGTCGGCAGTCCGCCAGCCGAGGGTCGAGAAGCTCGCTCATCGGGAGAGAAACATCACATCCCGATCGCTGGGAACGAGGTGTTGGCCGCCGTCCACGAGGAGGGTGGTGCCTGTGACTGCGCGGGCACCTGCAAGCCACACTACGGCATCGGCGACCTCTTCAGGGGTGCTCGACTGGCCCAGGGGGGTGAGTCGATGAGCCCTCTCGAATTCGGAAGGAGTCTGGTCGGCAGAGGGCAGGCTGATTCCGGGCGACACGCCGACCACGCGAAGTGTGGGCGCAAATGCGCGAGCCATGAGGTGTGTTGCCTCTTGAAGCGCGGCCTTGGAGAGGGTGTAACTAAAAAAATCTGGATTGGGATTGGCCAGCTTCTGGTCCAGAAGATTCACCACCACGCCGACCGAATGACCCTGCGCAGGAGGGCTTGCTCGCTGACAGTGCCGATACAGGGCCTGCGTACAGAGCACCGGACCCATGAGGTTGGAGCGCATGTGGGCCTCAAGCCCCTGGGAATGCGCGCTCGCCGCGCTGTCGAACTCAAATCGAGACGCATTGTTCACGAGCAGACGAACGGGCCCCAGACGCGCCTCGATGTCGCGGAACTGAGCATCCAATGCGTCTGGACAGAGTGCATCGAGGTCCAGCGCCAATGCCTCAGCCACGTGCCCCTGTTTCTGCAGCGAATCCACCAGGGTCTGGGCTTCCTGGGGTGAGCGACGGTGGTGTACCACCACTGCCCAACCGGACTGCGCGAGCGCTTGAGAGATGGCGCGACCCATTCGTTTCGCTCCGCCCGTGACCACGGCGACATGCGGATTCGAATGGCCCGAGGAGGCAGATGCTGAGGGGAGGCCCGACATCTCTCAAGTGTAGCTTTGATACCCTGAGATCATGGATAAAAACGAGACTCCGGGTCTCTCAGATGCGCTGCTGCAGGCCTGCGAGGCCCTCGGGGGATGGCTGCCGTTTGACGTCTTTATGAGAGAGGTGCTCACGCATCCCGCAGAGGGTTATTACAGCCGGGCCTCGGCAGAGTCCTCGCCCATGGGGATCCGCGGAGACTTTGTCACGGCGCCGTCGATGGGCCCGTGGCTTGCCATTGCCTTGGCCCGAGAGTTTGAGTCGCTGGCCCGCCGCGTCACTCCTGGGACGAGACTCTCCATCCGAGAATTCGGCGCGGGAACGGGCCAGCTGGCCGCCGATATCTTGCTCGAACTCCACGGCAGCAACTGCCTGCCTCTGGCCTACGAGATTGTGGAGACAAGTCCTGCACTGGTCTCTCTTCAGAAGGCGCACACCTACCAATGCCTTGCGTTGCGGGGCCTCGCCGGACTTTCGGATCGACTCATTTGGAGCTCGGATGAGGGCGCACAGACCGACAGGCCCCTTCGAGGCCTCGTGCTTGCAAACGAAGTCGCTGACGCCTTGCCGGTGAAAGTATTCGAGTGGCGCGGAGCGCAGGCGCAGCCACTTGAGTGGGGCCTTCGCCATCAATCTGAGAGATGGGTCTGGTCATCGCGCGAGGCAGGCCCGGAGCTCGCCGATCGCGTGAAGGCTCGGCAGGACGAGGTGAGCGCCCTATTGTGGCCATGGCGCCAGGGACACCGCGGCGAGTGGTCGCCCATGCTCTCGCCCTGGGCTCGAGGGCTCGCCCACGGACTGGCCTGGGGCGAGGTCGTGGTTCTTGACTATGGCTATGAGCGGGCTGAGCTCGACCATCCCGATCGTTCGCATGGCACGCTGGCGGCGCATCGAGCGCACCGCCGCATCGATGACCCCGACGCGCTTTTAGAGGGCCCTGGTGAGCAGGATCTCACCGCCCATGTGGACTTCTCTGAGCTGGTGAGTGCCTTTGAGGGGGCTGGATGCGCGCTTCAGAGTCTTAAGACTCAGGCCGCTTGGCTGCTGGACCATCACATTCTTGATGAGGCGCAGAGTCGCCTCTTTCCCGATCCCGAAAGCCGAGGGCGGGCGCCCTCGGACCCAGCAAAAGTCTCAGCCCTCTCGGGCCTTCAGACGCTCCTGTCGGACGCCGCGATGGGCCAGCAGTTTTTGGTCCTCACGGTCAGCCGATTCGACTCCGAATAAAAGCGAGTCGGGCCTCGCTGACGGCCTCGGCCACGGGCGCTTTCGCTCGCGCTGCCCCCTTGGCCACCTCTCCCACGCCAAATGCGAGCAGTTCGGTCAAGTCCTGACCGAGTGCCTCTCGCGCAGACGCGTCCGTGTCCAGAAGGGCCGCCGAGAGCGTGAGCAGGCTTGAGAGGCGCTCGCTTCGACGAAAGAGATCTGCGCTGTGAGCCAGTTCGAGAAGTTCCTCAGGCCACTCCGCCCTCTTTTTGGCCTGTGGCTCGCACAGTCTGCCCACCCGCTCCACACACCCGCCCTCGATGAGGGCTCTCCAATCCTGAGCCGGCCGAGGAAGCACGTGCTCAAGCGCGCCGCTCTGGGCTTTGGCGAACAAGAGCCCGGCGAGGACTTCTGCAGAGAGGTTCAGCGCGCGGCCCCTGTCAATGGCAATGCCGACCCTCTCCAAGGTGCTCGGCGAGGGGGGCTCGCCTGTGACGGCCTCCCATGCGCCCACAGAGTCGAGAAAGTTCAGCATGCGAGAGGGCTGCCTGCCTGAGAGTCCTCGCACGAGTTCCTGCCAGACACGCTCGGCCACCAGGGCATCTGCTTCTCCGAGATGAACCATCTCGTTGCAGAGGTCACGCGTCTGAGGGTGGATGTCGAAGTCTGGCCATCGCGCCAAGAAGCGGGCCAGACGCAGCAGCCGCACAGGGTCCTCTCGAAAGGCTGGACTCACATGTCGAAGCGCATGCGCGTGCAGATCGTTCAGGCCGCCGGTGGGATCGTGCAGCACACCTTGTTCATCAACGGCCATCGCATTGATCGTCAGATCTCGTCTGGAGAGATCCTCCTCCAGCGTGACCTCTGGCCCCGCGTGGAATGTGAATCCGTGGTAGCCCACCCCAGACTTGCGCTCAGTTCGGGCAAGCGCGAACTCGGCATGGGTCTGGGGATGCAAGAAGACAGGGAAGTCCTTTCCGACGGGACGAAATCCGGCTGAGGTCATGGCCTGTGGGCTTGCTCCCACCACAAGGTAGTCGCGATCGCTCGTGGCCTCCCCCAGGAGCACATCACGAACGGCTCCCCCGACGCAAAAAAGCGCACAGCGACTGGGCAGCGCCCGTGTGGCTGGGTCCGCTCGTCGGGGCGCGAGCGCTCGAAGGACCTCCTGGTTTGCAGGGGAAGTCAATCCGGAGTCCGTCTCCGACGAAAGCGCCCTGCTGATGCCCGGTCCGAGGCCTCACCGAGGAATTGGGGGGCCACCGAGTGCAGACTCACCGGGTTGGGCAGGTCGAGGTCAGGATCCATGGGGCCGCTGGCGACATTCGGAACCGTGGCTGAGGCGAGGTTGTCCCGAGACAGCAAGGGGGGTCCGGGCAGATGTTCCATGACGAGGGCTTGGAGCCAGGAGACGCCATCGGGGAGGGGCAGGATGGGCCGAGGGTGGCCACTGTATTCGCCCGCCCAGTGCACGATCTCATAGAGCGAGAGCACATCCGGACCCACGCACTCCAGGACGCGCCCAGCCGTTGACGGTTTGTGCAGGCAGGCGCCAATGGCCGTGACGAGGTCGTTCACATAGATGGGCTGGAATCGCGCGTGTGGTGTGGCCAGGGGAACCACGGGAAGAAATCGCTGCAGGCGGGCGAACAGATTGAGGAATTGATCTTTCGGGCCAAACACAACCGAGGGGCGCAGCACAGTGAGATCGAGATTGATGGTGCCGCGCAAGGCGGCTTCGCCAGCGGCTTTGCTTCGTAAATACATGGAGGGCGCATGGTCGGAGACCCCCAGTGCGCTGATGTGGATGAGGCGACGAATGCCGAGCGAGGTCATGCACCGTGCCAGTCGAGAGGGCAGCTTCACGTGGGCCTCATCAAACTCAGGCCCCCAGGGTCGTCCGGGTCTGCTGTGCAGGACGCCCACCAGATTCACGACAGCCTGCGCCCCTGTGAGGGCCTCAGCAAGGGCCGGCTCTTGGCGCGTGTCGACCTCGATCACCTCGATCCCAGGAAGGCTCCAGAGGTCACGGCACTTTTCGCGAGCCCGCGTAATGACGCGGACCGCGAGTCGCCCTGTGGGGAGGTTTTTCACCAGACTGGCAGCCAGGGCCTGACCGATAAACCCAGAACCGCCAAGAATCGCAACATCAACGGTAGCGTGCGTCATCGCTTGTCCTTCATTCGCGCGCTCAAGAGCGACGCGATTGCTTGGCCCGGTTCGCGCCGGGCTGAATGGTTGAGAGCCAATCGCTCAGGGGCCGTGCCGGTTGATCAAGACCGACTCGCATGGTGCCAGCACCAAGTGAGCTTTGGTAGGCCGATGCGTTTGCGAGAACTTTTTTGACATAGTCGCGCGTCTCGCTGAAGGGAATAGACTCGGCAAACGCCGCGCCTGATATGGGCTCGGTGAGCGTGGACTGCCAGAGCCGACTGCGCGATGGCCCTGCGTTATAGGCGGCCGTGGCCAGCACAGAGGACCCCTGAAAGTCGGCATGAAGATCTTTAAGGTAGAGGACGCCCATTTTGAGGTTCGAGGCCGGATCTTCGAGTGTGGCGGCATCAACTTTTTTGAGTCCCACCCGCTTGGCAAGACTTTTCGCTGTCTTGGGCATCAGCTGCATGAGCCCAGAGGCTCCCACGGGTGATTTCAGCTTCTCCATGAAGCGAGATTCTTGGCGAATCAGACCGAGAACCCAGGCAGGACTCACCCCGCTACCCGCGGTAAGTCCCTCGACCGATTCGCGATACAGCGGCGGGTAGCGATGGGCGAGGCTGTGGGCGCGTTGCGTTCTGCCGGCGGCGGTGATGGCTCGATCATGCTGCTTGGATGCCTGCGCGACCTCGCTGGCCGCAAGCAAGAACTCATCGGATCGATCTTTGAGAAGACCCGACCACTCAATACCGGCCTCGACTCGAAGGCCGAGCTGCCCCAGCTTGAAGGCGCGCCGTGCGGACTCGTCATGCGTCAAGGCTGCCTTCTGCTTGGCGATCTCTGCGAGCTGCTCGGAGGAGAGGGGCGCTGGCACCGTTGGACGTTTGAGGGCCTCAGCAGCCAGCTGCTGATAAAAGCTCCAGCCCGGGGGAATCTTGGCCCAGGTGCTCTGCGCCTCCGAACGTTTGCCCTCATGGCTGAGCACCCACCCCTTCCAATAGAGCCAGGTGTCGTCGGCCTGAAGTCGCTCTGGCATGGCCTTGATCACCATCCCCAGCGTCTTGACGTCGTTGTGGTGAAGAGCGAGTCGAGCAGCGGTCTCCAGAATGACGCCTGGCTGGTCTTGACGCGAGGAGATGCCCTGCTGCGTGAGCTGCCACGCGCGCTCGTCGGACCGACCCCAGAGGCGAGCGCCCACAGCCATTCGGGCAAAGGCGAGCTGCTCGCCGGACAGGGAGGGGGCGAGTCGCTCCAGTGAGCCTAGGGCTCGAGCACTTTGGATTCGTGCATCGGACAGGAGCTTGAGCAGCTCACGCTCGTGCCCATCCGGTTTGGCGCCCACGATTGAGTAGACCCGCTCGGCCGAGGCGACTTCGCCTTGGATGGCAGCCCACCGTGCGCGGTTTCGAATGTCCTCGGACTGAAGCTGTCTGCGCTGGGCAAGATCTTCAAGAAGCAGCAGACAGCCCGCAGAGAGTTCGGCGCCGGCGATCAGCTCTATGGACTGCGCCTTGGTCAGCGTTCCGGAGAGTCGCGCGCGCGCACACTGAATGCCAGGGGCATCTAGGTCGGCGGGGATATCGGCAATGACCGAGGCGGCAGAGGGCCAGGGGCCACGGTCAAGTGCCGCCAGCCCCCAGTCCCTCTGAAGTGCGCGAACCAGCGGGTGGGTCTTGTAAGTACTTTCAAAAGAGGCAATGAGCGCCTGCGAAGATGAGGCGAAGGGGTCTTTGGTCACGCTCACTCGGGCGGCCCAGTAGTCTGCCCACACCAAGAGGGGGTCTTTGGCCAGGGCCTGCTGGGCCTTTTGCAGCGCTCGCTGATCGCGCAGGTCGAAGGCCTGTTTGGCCTGCACAATGGGGTGG
>Ga0114963_10000210_pt1 | contig 37972 bp, 39 predicted proteins | sample C_131016_EF_Meta_FD_87019 | JGI IMG/M metagenome (GOLD analysis project Ga0114963, IMG submission 87019) | Freshwater microbial communities from Lake Croche, Canada to study carbon cycling - C_131016_EF_MetaG | ecosystem: Environmental > Aquatic > Freshwater > Lake | place: Lake Croche, Canada... | reverse complement strand
GGCGGGACGCCACATCAGTTAAAATTCCGGACAAGGTTCGATCAAAACCATGCCCGGAGATCGCGAGGGGTTCAAGTCACCCGATCCATGGCTTCAGCTTGCCTGTCCCGATCAAACGGGAGGAGGCCAAGCGGAAGGTGGAGATCCGGATCGTCAAGATCCCTTACTGTTTGAAATACCAGGTCTCGGCATGCGAGCTGGATGGTGTCCGGCAATGCTGGGCGATACAGGCACGCGAAGGGATGTTGCCCAGTTTCGTGCTGACAATGCGCACACCGAACTGGGCAGGGGATTCCCCAACCGTGCCGATGGCATATTGCTGGTCGACCAGAATTTTCCAGATTTCCTGAGCTGTCTTGTCGCGGTCGCCGGCTTCACGCTGGCCGGAGGCGGATTTGAACAGGTCATAGATCTTCAGCATCTGGGGGTCGGTCGGGGCGCGGCCCTGTGCACCGTTCGAGGCATACCATGTGGCAAATTCGGGTGCCATATAGGCCTCGGTCGGATCAACGGGGATGGCGTGGCGCGGGAACAGATAGAGCAGTTCCGTTCCGCCATTGGTCCAGACCATGATCTGGTGCTCGTTGTTGCGGGTACGGGTGGTCGCCAAGGTCCGCTCCATTTCGCGCACATCAGCCTGGATGCCGATCTTGCGCCACTGTTCGCCGATCATTTCAGCCTGTTGCGGCCATGGCAGCAGGGCTTTGACAGCCTGCACCTGGATCCGCAAGCGCTCGCCATTGTCGGTGCGGACGCGGTAGCCCTCGGCATCCTTCTTGGTCAGGCCGATGCTGTCGAGCAACTGGTTGGCCTTGGCAATGTCGAGCTTGGAATATTTGTCGCGGTATTCCTTGCCGGGGCTTTGCGGCATCTGGACAGAGGGAGCCACCGAACCGGGTGTGCCGATCCCCAGCCAGAACGTGTCGTTCAGTTGGTTGCGGTCGATCCCCATCGACAAGGCGCGACGGAAATCGGCATTGGTGAGCCACTTGGCCACTTCCGCATCGGCTTTGAACGACTGGTTGATGAACAAGGTGGTATCCGAGCCGTGCAGGGCCAGATCGAGATGGACCTTGTAGCCGCCCTTCTGTTGGTTTTCGAGGATTACCGGCAGTTTGGACAGGCTGATATGGCGTTCCTGCATGTCGTAATTGCCGCCGATGGCGCGAAGATTGATGACTTCGGAATCTTCAGCCAGGGTCAGCACCACTTTGTCGATATAGGGCAACTGGTTGCCAGCCGAATCCACCGCCCAGTAATAGGGGTTGCGCTCGAGCACCCAGGTCGGGGTGTTGATCGGACGGGTGGTTTTCCAGGGGCCAAGGGTCGGGAGTTCGGTGTTGAACGACCAATCCTTCTTGAAGTGCAGCATCTTTACCCAGTTCTCGAAGCCTTCGGCCTTGGCCTTTTCGTTGACCTGGGCTTCCGACGAGTATTTGGGCAGGAACTGCTTGAGATAATGCTTCGGGGCATAGGCGCCGTAGGTGGTGCCCTGCGACTGGCGGACCGACTGGCCGCCGCCGATCAGCGTATCGCCGGCCAGGAAGTCGATGAACAGGAAGTGCGGGTTCTCGAACTGGAACTCGACAGTGGTCTCGTCAACCTTGACCACTTTGCCGGGCTTGCCGCCGGGCGACATGTCGGCAATCGGGGCCGAGACAATGTCCTTGTTGGAATAGAGGTCCTCGAACCAGAACACGAAATCATCGGCCGTGAACGGCGCGCCATCGGACCATTTCATGCCCTTGCGCAGATTGACGCGGATGACCTTGCCGTCAGCACTCTGGTCCCAGGATTTGGCGACGCTCGGCACGATCTTGGTGCCGGTCGGATCCCAGAACAGCAATTTGTCGGAGGCGTTCAGGCGGTTGCCGTTTTCCCAGTCGCCAGGTCCCAAAAAGCCGCGACGCCAGGTGCCGCCATATTTGCCGACTTCCGACAAAGGTTTCATCACAAGGGGTTCGGCGGGAATACGGTCCTTGACCGGGGGAAGTTTGCCGGCCTTGACCAATTCAGCCAGATCAGGGGCCTCGCCGAAGGTTTTCGGCCATTTGGCCGGATCAAGGATCAATTCCGGTCCTTCAAGCTTGCCGACAAGGCCCGAGGCCATCAGATTGGCGGATGGCTGTTGGGCCTGCGCCGGCGTAAAGGCTGAAAGGCCCACGAGTATTGACGCGCAAACACCCAGTAAAACTGACTTCTTCATCATTTCCCCCTGTTTCGTCTCGCAAGCTCCTGTCCGTGTTCACGGATCGATGAACGGGCTTCGATGACCATATCCCATAAACCTAGGTCGGCAGGACCGATCAGGTCAACCGTTATTGTGTTTTTCAGCTGCCCTTGGGGATAACGCTGTCACAATATAGTGGTTGTCAGAGGGACCGATTGCGGCCTAGTCTGTAGATAAGTCTGCAATTAACAAATAAATTCAAAGACAAAGCCGAGTGAGGGAGCAACAAGCATGATCGAGGACCCACCACTGATTACCATGCGGCGGCAGGTGCCGCGTCCGACTGCGGCACAGATCGCGGCGCTTGAAGGCACGCCGACCGGTTTTCTGGTCGATGCCATGCAGGGCCGCGGCGCGCTGGCCCCGGCCATCAAGGCGGTGATCGCCGAACAGGATACGTTTTGCGGCGTGGCCTTGCCCGTACATGTCGGCCCTGCCGACAATCTGGCGGTGATGGTGGCGTTGGGCATCGTGCAACCCGGTGACGTGATTGTCGCGGCCGCCGATGGCTATCTCGAAACGGCGGTAACCGGTGATCTGGTGCTGGGCATGCTCAAAAACAACGGCGCGGTCGGCTTTGTGACCGATGGCTGCGCGCGCGATGTGATCGGCATCCGCGATATGGGCCTGCCGTGTTTCGCGGCCGGTATCACCCCCAATTCGCCGGTCCGTAACGGGCCGGGCACTGTCAATCTGCCGGTGGTCTGCGGCGGTGTCGCGGTCGGCCCAGGTGATCTGGTGATCGCCGATTGCGACGGTGTCGTGGTTGTGCCGTTGGCGCTGATCGATCAGGTGATCGAGAGCCTGAAAGGTGTTCTCGCCGCCGAGGCCGCTTTGCTGCCGCGTGTCAAAGCGGGCTTGCGCAAGCCCGATTGGCTGGACGGCATGATGGCGGGAAGCGCGATCAAGATCATCGACTGATACAGGAAAACCGCATCATGATGACGATTGGAAAAGCCACCATCCAACGGGTGGTCGACATTGAAACCTTCGCCATGCCGATGGCGATCATTCTGCCGCAGGCCGATCTGGCAGCCCTGGAGCCGCATCGGGATTTGCTGGCACCGACCCATATCGATTTCGATGCGCAGGCCGTGTTGCTGACCGTGCAGAGCCATATCGTGCAGGTCGACGGTTTGACCATTCTGGTCGATACCTGTGTGGGCGAGGACAAACACCGTCCCTTGCGGCCTGTCTGGCACCAGCGCACCGAAACCGGTTATCTCGAACGGTTGGCCGGTTTGGGCTTGAAGCCCGAAGACATCGATATGGTCATGTGCACCCATCTACATCCGGACCATGTCGGCTGGAATACCCGCCTGAGCAATGGCCGCTGGGTTCCGACCTTCCCCAATGCCAAATATGTGATGGGCAAGGCCGAGTTTGAACACTGGAACACTCTGGCCCGGACACAACTTGATCCGCCGGTCAATCAGGGCTCGTTTGCCGACAGCGTCCTGCCGATCATCGAGAGCCAGCAGGAGCAGTTTGTCGATGTCGGCGACGGGCTGGCCGCAGGCCTGTCGATCATCGATCTGGAAGGCCACACCAAAGGCCAGATCGGCCTCGATATCGATGGCGGCACCGGTACGCGCGCGATCATCTGCGGTGATGCGGTGCATACGCCCGCCCAGGTGCTGTTTCCGCAATGGTCGAGCGCGTTCTGTCTGGATGGCGGCGCCGCCGCGCAAACCCGCCAGCGCCTGTTTACCTGCGCTGCTAGCGAGGATGTCGTGCTGGTGCCCAACCATTTACGCGGGGACGGTATGCGGATCGAGGCCAAGGGCAGCGGTTTCATGCCCCGCTTCTGCAACTGCTGAGGCAGGAGAAAACGGCACAGGCCACGTTTGGGAGTGGAGAATGTCCGATCTGGGGGATCCCATTGCTCCACTCCCGCACGGCGACGGGTGAACGGACGGTAAACCCCCTCCGTGAACTGTCTGGCTGTGATGCCAGCCGTCAGCTTCTAGTAACGGTCGTTTGACGGATTATTGTAGAGGCCCGATACTGAATTTTACGGCGTGGGTGGTTGATCGCGTCCCATAGCGTGGGTTGTCGAGCGGGAAACAGTATCAGCCGCCGGATGGTCGACGGCGGAGGTGTGTGATGGACCAAGTAAGCAAGGCTATTCCGGTGTTGGTATTCTGCCTCGGTTTGGCGGCATGCCAATCGGCCAGCGAGCCGAATTCCGTTTTCAAGGCGTTGGGGCCCAACACCTATTCGGTGACCAGTTCCAGCTCATCGCCTGCGGCTGCCAATGCGCTGGCCCTGCAGAATGCCCAACGTCTGTGCCAGACGCAGGGAAAGCAGAGCCAGACCCAGTCGGGGCAGGCTCAATTTGTTAATTCGGTCCATCAATTCGTCCTTGAATTCACCTGCATCTGATCCGGAGACCCGTCATGCTGCCCGATAAAGACCACCTGACCCTGTGCTTTGCCCATGCGGCCTACCGGCTGGCCGACCGTTTCGTCCTGCGCAACACGGGTATCCGGCATTTCGAGGTGCGCAGCTATGACGACTTGCAAGCCAGACTTTCCGAGGCGGATGTGCTGGTCGTGTCGGGTCTGTGGAAGAACGAACTCATCGACCATGCGCCGAAATTACGGTTTATCCAGTCGATCAGCGCGGGCACCGACCAGTTTTCCAAACCCCTGTTCAAGGAGCGAGGGATCAGACTGGCCAGCGCCTCGGGTGTCAATGCGCGGGCGGTGGCCGAACATGCGATTGCCTTGATGCTGGCGTTGAGCCGCCGTCTGCTGGAGGCGCGTGACAACCAGCACAAGCATCATTGGCGCGGCATGATCGGCGATCTGTCACGGCGCGAGGATGAATTGGGCGGCAAGACCGTGCTGGTGGTCGGCATGGGGACGATCGGCAACCATTTCAGCACGCTGGCCCGCGCCTTCGGCATGACGGTGATCGGCATCAGGCGGCATCCCGACCAGGGCGCCAACGGGGCCGACAGCATCCATGCCATCGACGCGTTGAAGACGCTGTTGCCGCAAGCCGACTATGTCGTGCTGACCTGTGCTTTGACACCCGAGACAGAAGGCCTGATCAATCAGGCGGCTTTCGCCGCCATGAAGCCGCAGGCGCGTCTGATCAATGTGGCGCGCGGACGGGTGGTGGACGAGCCGGCCCTGATCGAGGCGGTTCGGGGAGGGCGGATCGATGCGGCGGGGCTTGATGTCTGTGTCGAGGAGCCCTTGCCGGCCTCATCGGCTTTGTGGGACTTGCCCAATGTGCTGGTGACCCCTCACAGCGCGGGTGAAACACGCCGTTACGAAGATAATGTGCTCGACCTGCTGATGGCCAATCTTGACCGGCTCTGGACGACCGGTGCCGATCAATTGCCTCCGGTCCTGTTGCGCAACCAGATTGTGTGATGCTGGGACGTTGGTCCGGTGAGCTCGAATAATTAAAATTTTAAGAAAAAGAAAAACCCCATTAGCTTATGCGGTCTGGCCTGGTCTGGCGCTTTGCCCTACGGCCAAGGTCGCATGTTTTTTTGCTTCGCGGGTTGGGTGTTTCGGGCTAGACAGGCGTGGAATTCTTCATCATCGATCCTAGCCTTCGAGTTGGATGAACACCGTGGATGTATCTTTACCGGATCAGGCCCCGTCAGGCCCTTTTGATGTGGCGGCCTTCTACCATTTCGGCCCACTCCCTGATTATGCGTCCTTGCAGGCACCGCTGACCGATTTTTGCGAAAGCCGTGGCGTGATGGGCATCTGCCTGTTGGCAGCTGAAGGCATTAACGGTACGCTGGCGGGGCTGCCCCATGATATGCAGGCGGTGCTTGCTGAAATCCGTAGGCTGACCGGCTTTGCCGCTCTCGAGCATAAAATGTCCTATGCCGACACGATGCCGTTTTTGCGGCTCAAAGTCCGTTTGAAAAAGGAAATTGTGACATTGGGTGTGCCGACGGTCGACCCGACCCGTCTGGTCGGCACCTATGTCGAGCCCGAGGACTGGAACGCGCTGATAGCCGATCCCGATATCGTGCTGATCGACACCCGCAATGCCGATGAGGTCAGGATCGGCACTTTCGAGGGGGCGATCGACCCGCAAACCACCTCGTTCAGTCAATTTCCCGATTATGTCAAAACCCATCTCGATCCTCAGAAACACCAGAAAGTCGCGATGTTCTGCACAGGGGGCATCCGCTGCGAGAAAGCCTCCAACTACATGCTGCAGGAGGGTTTTGCCGAGGTCTACCACCTCAAAGGCGGTATCCTGAAATATCTTGAGATGATCCCCGAAGAGCAAAGCAAGTGGCGCGGCGACTGTTTCGTGTTCGACCGCCGCGTGGCTGTTGGTCATGGTTTGAAAGTCGCCAGCCACCTGCATCTGTGCGCGGGTTGCCGTGCTCCTTTGAGCCTCGAGGAACGGCAATCGAATTCTTATGAAGAAGGCGTGTGCTGTCCCTATTGCGTGGCGGTGCTGACCCAGCAGCAAAAGGCCTCGGCGCGCGAACGGCACAAGCAGATGCTGCTGGCCGAACAGCGCGGGACCAGCCATCTCGGCCCTCGCCATGCAATCCAGCGCCGGGATGGCGGGCCGGATGGGACGGATTCCGACTGACCGGCATCGTTGGCAAAATATCCCGCGCCTGTGGCCAATCGGACCGAACAGTGCCACACTGGGGCCTAGGCAGCGCGAGATGTGAATTGTGGTATCCCTGATCCTGCTTCTGGTCCCTGTTTTTGCGGCCATTTTCTTTCTGATCGTCGGCAATGGCTTGCTGACGACGCTGGTACCGTTGCGCGCGGCGGTTGAGGGATTTTCGCACAGCGACATCGGTTGGATCGGCTCGGCCTATTTTGTCGGGATGATTGCCGGAACCTGGATGACACCGGTGATTGTGCGCCGGATCGGCCATATCAGAGCGTTTTCAGCCTATGCCTCGGTGGTGGCGATTGCCGCTCTGGGCTTTCCACTGGTCAACAATGTCTGGCTATGGATGGCGCTGCGCGGGCTATGCGGCTTCGCCTTTGGCGGGCTTTACGGCATTGTCGAAAGCTGGATTACCTACAAGGCCGGACAGAATTATCGCGGGCGGATGCTGGGCCTCTACAACATCATCCATTTTGCCGGTTCGGCCTCGGGCCAGCAATTCCTGCGGATTTTCGATCCGCGCCAGTTCCAGTTGTTCAGCGTCTCGGCAGGCTTTCTGATGGCAGCCTTGCTGCCGATGGCCGTCAGCAAGGTCGAACCGCCGCCCTTGCCCCCGAAGGGGCGGCTGATTTTCCGTCGGATCCATCAAATGGCTCCGATCGGACTGGTAACCATCGCTCTGGTCGGGGTGGCCAATGGCAGTTTCTGGTCGCTGGCGCCGGCCTATATCGAGCATCTCGGCCTGGGTGCCAGCACCGTGGCGACCTTCATGACCGTGGTGATTTTGGGCTGTGCCACCGGACCCTATCCGCTCGGCCGGATTTCCGATCTGATCGACCGGCGCGGGGTGATTGTCGTGGTGTCGATCGTGGCGGTGCTGGTCGAGCTCGCGCTGGCGGGGATCGGGGCCAAGCGCGTTGAACTGCTTTACATCCTCGGCTACCTGCTCGGCATTGTCATACCGGTGATCTATCCGCTGACCGTGGCGCATGTGATGGACCGGTTCAGCGGCGAGGAGGCGGTGGTGGTTTCGAGCACCTTGCTGTTTTCCTACTGCATCGGTGCCGTGCTCGGGCCGATCATCGCCGCCGGTTTGATGCAATGGCTCGGGGATCGCGCGTTGTTCGTGCACAATGCGGTGGTGCATGCCGGATTGGCGGGTTTTGTGGTGTGGAGGATGCTGGATCGTCCGCCACCACCCCGCCAGGTTGACCAGCCTGACCTTCCCGAGGGAGAGACAACCAGTGCGCCCAAATTGTAACCGCAGCTGTTGCATGGCAATGGCTTGATTTTACTGCTTCTCCCGCCTTTCTCTTTCCTATATGAGAGATGACTGGCATTGTGCAGTGCGGAATATCATCATGGCGGGCAATCAGTCTCCTGTCGCCCAGCAGGTAACCAGCATCATCTTATTGACCGAGCCGCGTTATGCCGAGACGCTTATCCCGATTCTGCTTGCGCACAAGAATGATCTGATTGTCATCCAGATCAACCATCCCAATGAATTGCTGGATTTTCCCGAAAGCCTGCTTTCGGGCGGACGTTTGCTTTCGTTCGGCAGCCGCCATTATGTGCCTCAGGACATTTTGCAGAAATTCGGGCATGGCTGTTACGAGGTCCGGTTCGGCCCTGCTGATTATCCGGGTTGGGCAGCGCTGAATTTTGCGGTCTACAACCAGGTCAGGCAATTCGGCGTTGTCATGCACGAAATGCTCAAGGTGATCGACAGCGGGCCGATCATTGCCACCCGCCATTTTTCCTGTAGCGGGCAGGAAACCCTCAAAGAGCTGACCGACCTGGCGGCTGACGCGGCCACGGTCCTTTGTGCCGATCAGGCTCTGGCGATCGCCACCGGGGCAGGGCCGTTGCCCGTGACGCCACACAGTTGGGGCCAACATGTCTATACCAAATGGCAATTCACGTCTTTTTGCGTGATCCCGATGGATATCGATGCAGATGAATTGCGCCGGCGCATCCGTGCCTTCGGCGAGGGGGACGGCCAGACGCGCCCGTTTGTGATCTCGGACAACCGGATGTTTATCTATCAGGCCAAGCCCTTGACCGAGCATCAGGACAGCTTGGTGCTGCATGAACTGCTTTTTGCAGTCCGCAAATAGGCCGGTCGCCGTCAGCGTGTTTCGCGCAAGGCTCTGACGGCAGCAAATTTGACGCTCGCCACATGGTCGCGCATCAGGGTATCGGCCTTGGTTGCCGAACGCGCCATGAGTGCCTCGTAAATCAGATAGTGTTCATCGTGGCGCTGGCGCAATTCATCGAGACTGAAGGCGATGATGTTACGGTTCGACACACGCGGGATCTGGAACGACATTTGTGCCATCTGGCTCAACAACCGGTTCAGCGAGGCCTCCATGATCGTGTCATGAAAGCCGGCATTGGTTTCTCCGATGATCCCGAGAACATGATCATTCATGACCGACGAGCTCGTGAGAATGTCGGAGCCCCTGGCAAGGGACTGCTCAATTGTCTGGCGTTGGCTGTCCACCAATCCGCGTTCGGCGGTGAAGCGGGCAGCCAGTCCCTCGAGCGCGCCACGGATTTCATAGGCGTCAACCAGTTCGGAAATGGGAAATTCGCGGACCACATAACCGCGATTGGGTGCGTAATCGAGCAGGCCTGCGGCCGAGAGGGATTGCAGCGCGGCGCGGATGGGCGTGCGCGAGACACCGAGTTCCTCGCTCAAGCGCACTTCTTGCAGCTTTGTGCCTGCGGGCAGGCCGCCCGACAGGATTGCCTCGCGCAGGTGATCCGTGACAGACAATGAGCGCGTGGCATTGCTGATCATTTTAGAGCAACCTTCATTCATTCATCTATTGCTTATTACAGCATGATCGTGATGCAGCCGATGGCTGAATAAGCGGCAAATGCCCAGACAACATACCATTGGCCAAATCCCATACAAAATAACACAGGACATTGTAAAAATGTATACAAAATTAATTTGACACATTTGTTGATGTATTCAATCATTCTTCAATTGAAGTTGAATAAGCCTGAAAAAAAGAGGCTATGAACAAGGACCCGCATCGGGACAGGGGAGACACCGGATGATCGATATAGCCAGTGGCGATGCAGCGATCGAACAGATCACCGCCAACAAGAATGCGCATTACCAGCCTTATGGCTGGCATCATTGGCCGGAAAGTCCGTGGTTTGCCTACCAGTTCCGGCGAGGTCTCGGCGAAACGCAGGAAGGTGGCGGTTCGGTCTCCGAAGTGTTTTTGGCGGCCTCGCGCATCATTGCAGGTGACGAGGAGAGCTGGCACAAGGAATGGAAAGTGATCGGCGATACCAACCGCCATCGCGCCATTGAAGCCGAAAAGTCGGGCCATATCCGCACCGCGATGAATTGTTACCTGCGTGCGGCCGATTATTACCGCCAGGCCGAGTTTTTTCTGCTTCCCGATGATCCGCGCCGTCTGCCGACATTCGAGTTGATGGAATCCTGTTCGCTCGGTTTCCTGTCGCATCTGAACCCGCCCGGTTATGCCGTCGATATTCCTTACGAGGACGGCAAGCCGATCTGCGGCTATTTCGTGCGTGCGCCCTATCCGGGGGACAAGATGCCGGTACTGATCTGCATGGGCGGCCTGGATTCGATCAAGGACGAGATGTGGTTCATGCAGGCGCATGGCGCCCTTCAGCGCGGCATTTCGGTTCTGATGATCGACGGCCCCGGTCAGGGCGGCACCCTGCGCCGTCACAAGGTCTACAGCCGTCATGACACCGAGGTGCCGATCGGCAAGGTGATCGACTGGCTGGAAACGCGCCCCGATGTCGATGCCTCTCGCATTGCGCTGTGCGGATCGAGCTTCGGCGGCTATTACGCCGCGCGCGCCGGCTGCTATGAGCCGCGTCTGGCAGCGGTGATCTCGCATGGCGCGATCTGGGATGTGCATGAATTGTGGGGTGATAAATCCGACGAATTCGGCCTCGCGATGCATATCAAATTCGTGCTGGGTTGCCAGACCATGGCGCAAGCGCACGAGAAGATGAAACCTTTCACGCTGGAAGGCCATTTGCAGCATATGAAATGCCCCTATTTCATCCTGCATGGTGGCTATGATGTGCTGACCATGTCGGCGGCCACCAAGGCCTATGAATCGGCCAAGGCCAATGGTGTCGATGTGACGCTGCGGTTCCTGACGCCGGAGGAAACGGGAGCCGAACATTGCCAGCACGACAATCCGACAATCGGGCAGGAAGTGATGGCCGACTGGCTGGCCGACCGCTTCGGCATCGATCAGCGTGCCCTGCTGAAAACCGGCTGGAATACGCTTCTCTGACAGCTTGAAACCGGATGGGTGCGAGGACGCGATAATGCAGGCTTTTGGAGTTGATGATCCCAAAGTGGCGGTGGTGGCAATCGATTGCCATCGCGGCCATCTCGATCCGCTGGTCGCCACCATGCCGGCCTCGCCGGAGGTGGCCGAGCGGCTGACCGAAGCCAACCGGCAGTTTTTCGAATCCTGCCGCGCTTTGTCGATCCCGATCATCCATCTGGTGACGCGCTATCGCGATGAAGCCGAAATCCGCATCAACCCGTTCTGGCGGATGCGCGCGGACGATCCCAATGCCACCCGCAAGAATGTGATGCGGCACAACCTCTACGGATCGCCCGGCACAACCATCATGCCGGGCCTGCTGAAAGTCGGTGACAGCGTGGTCGATACCAAGAAACGCTATGATTGCTTTGTCGGCACCGATCTGGATTTCCGGCTGAAAGCACTCGGGATCAACACGATTTTCATGACCGGCATCAACACCAATTCCTGCGTGCTGGCCACCGCGATTGCTGCCAATGTGCGTGATTACAGCGTGGTGGTGATCGAGGATTGTGTGGACACGATGGACAGCCGCGACCATCACGACGCCGCTTTGATGTGTCTGCGCACCGCTTTTGCTGTCACCATCAGCGCAAAAGAGGCGGTGGGTGCGCTCCGGCAGTGGCAGCAGGCCGGCTATCAGAACGGGGATGCCGCATGATCCGTTGCAAAGCCAAATTGGCCGCCGGAGGCGCGCTGTTATCCGTCAATCCGGGCGGAGCCAATCTGACGGCGGTCGATATGATCGCCCGTTATGGTGCGGATGTTGTGTTCATCGATGCCGAACGCTCGGTGATGGGGATCGAGAGTGTGCATGCCATGGCGCGCGCCGCACAGGCGCATGGTCTGGCGGCCGTGGTCCGCACGCCGTCGCGCGAGCCGGGCGAATGGGTGCGCTATTTCGATTGCGGCATCAACGGCCTTGTTTTGCCGCAGGTTGAACAGGCGGCCGATTGCGCGCGGCTGGTCGAGACAGCCCGCTATGCCACCAAGGGCCGCGAGGCCGATCTGTTGCTGATCGCCCAGATCGAAAGCGTCGGCGGTGTGGCCGCGCTGGATGCCATTGCCGGATCGCCCGGCATCGATCTGATTCTGGTCGGCCCGAACGATCTCGCCCATTCGATGGGCCATCTGGGCGACACGACTGAACCCAGTGTGGTGGCCGAAGTTGCACGCGTGACGCAAAGGCTGCAAAGTCTCGGGGTTCCGTTCGGACTGCCTGTGGGTGTGCAGAATGCACGCGATTGGCAGTCGCGCGGCGCGCAGTTTCTTTTCACCACGCTCGACCAGCACTTGGGCGTGGGCATCAAGGCTTTGCAAGGAGTGCTCGCATGACCATGATCCCCCGCGAACGGATCCCCTTTACCCCGATTGTCGACCGTCCGGCGATGAAGGTGCCCAATAACGGCCGCATCATCGTCTGGTCGATCGTCAATCTGGAAGTGTGGGATATTGCCCGTCCAATGGCCCGCCAGATGGTGCCCGCGCCATCCGGCCAGGCCTTGCTGCCGGATGTGGCGAACTGGTCGTGGCATGAATACGGCATGCGCGTCGGCGTCTGGCGGTTTTTCGATCTCTACAAAAAGCTCGGCATCAAGCCGACTTTGTCGATCAATGCGCGTGTCTGCGAGGATTATCCGCGGGTGGCCCAGGAAGCGCTCGATCAGGGATGGGAATTCATGGCCCATGCCTATGAGCAAGGTCCGATCCACAAGGTCGAGGACCAGTCGGCGATGATCCACAAGACCATGGATGTGATCGAGGCCTTTACCCATAAGCGGCCGGTCGGCTGGCTCGGACCTGGCCTGACCCAGACTCTCGAAACCCCCGATTACCTGACCGAGGCCGGTGTGAAATATATCGGGGATTGGGTGTTCGATGAAATTCCCTCCACCATCACCACCACCAACGGTCCGCTGGTAGCGCTGCCCTATACGCTGGAACTGAACGATATTCCGACCATGATCGTCCAGCACCATGAATCGGGCTATTGGCAGCAGCGCTGCACCGATGCCTTCGACCGGCTCTATGCCGAGGGAGCCGAGCGGCCCCGCGTAATGGCGATTTCGATCCATCCCTATATTTCGGGCCAGCCGCACCGCATCAAATATCTCGAGGAGGTCTACGCCTATATCAACCGCTTCGAGGGGGTTGTGCATATGAATGGCGAGGAAATTTACGACTGGTATGCAAGCGGGCAGGCCGGGGTATGAGTGTGACTCTCAAGACAGGATCTGTGCAATGAGTAATGCGTCAATGGTGCTTCCGCCGCAGGGCGAGACAACCGTGCCGGTTGTCGGTGGCGGGTCCTTTCCTGTCCGCCGGATCTATTGCGTGGGCCGCAACTACATCTCGCATATCCGCGAGATGAAAGAGGCCGACGAGCGCGATCCGCCCTTCTTCTTCCAGAAACCGCGCGACAGCATTGTCACCGATGGCTCGACCATTCCCTATCCGCCGATGACCGATGACTATCAATACGAGGTCGAACTGGTGATTGCGGTGGGCAAGCAGGGTGCCGATCTGTCGGAGGGCGAGGCGCTGGATTACGTCTGGGGTTACGGGGTCGGGCTCGATATGACGCGGCGCGACCGCCAGCGCGATGCGCGTGCGGCGATGCTGCCGTGGGAAGTCGGCAAGGCCTTCGACCATTGCGCGCCCTGCGGTGCGCTGCACCGGGCCACAGCCTGCGGCCCTCAGGCCAAAGGCGCAATTACTCTGGAGGTCAATGGTGCGGAAAAGCAGCGCGGCGATCTCGAGCAGATGATCTGGAACTGTGCGGAAATTCTCGTGCAACTGTCGCGGCAGGTGACTTTGATGCCCGGCGATCTGATCATGACCGGGACGCCTGCCGGCGTCGCTGCCGTGCATGCGGGTGATGTAATTGTGGCCCAGGTCGAAGGGTTGGTACCGTTGACCATCCATATCGGCCCGAAAGGGTCCCATTTGGTTCAGGAGGCTTGAGCATGTTGCCGACAGAACGGATCAGCTACTCCCCCATCAACAGCCGCAAGCCGCTGACATTGCCCAATGGCGCGCGCATGGCAGTGTGGGTCATCGTCAATGTCGAGGAATGGGATGCCACCCAGCCGATGCCGCGCACGGTGCTGACCCCGCCCGCAGGCGGCTCGCCCAGCCCCGATATTCCGAATTGGGCCTGGCACGAATACGGCAATCGCGTCGGCTTCTGGCGGATGCTGAAAGTGTTCGACGATTTCAGCATTCCCGGTGTGCTGGCCATCAACGGGTCGGCGCTGGCGGCCTATCCGCCGATTGTCGAGGCGGCTCTCGAGCGCAAATGGGAATTCATGGGTCACGGCTTTACCCAGCGCAACATGCAGAAGGTCGAGAACGAGCGCGAGGACATCCGCCGCACCGCCGATGTGATCGAAAAAGCCACCGGGAAACGGCCGCGCGGTTGGCTCGGACCGGGCCTGACCGAGACATGGGAAACTCCCGATCTGCTGGTCGAGGAAGGTTATGACTATGTGTGCGACTGGGTGCTCGATGACCAGCCGGTCTGGTTGAAAACCCGGACCAAGCCGATCGTCAACATTCCCTATACGCAGGAATGCAACGATGTGGCGATGATGCTGATCCAGCATCACAAGGCGTCGGAATATTACGAGCGGGCCATGGACCAGTTCGAGCAGATCTATCAGGATTCCGAGGACTCGGCGCGGGTGATGGCGCTCGTGGTGCATCCCTATATTATGGGCGCGCCGCATCGTCTGAAATATTTCCGCAAGATTTTCGAGACGATCTCGGCCCGCAAGGATGTCATGCTGTGTACGGGTGAGCAGATATATGATTGGTATCGGGACGTAGGACCAGAAGCCACAGCCTGATGAAGCTTTTCGGACCGGTACAAGAGCGAAGGACTTAAGACGCGATGAGCCTGTTTCAACTTCTCAACGGCCTGACCTTTGCGGCCCTGCTGTTTGTAGTCGCCAGTGGGTTTACTCTGATCTTCGGGCTGCTCAGGATTGTCAATCTGGCGCATGGGGCGCTGTATCTGTTCGGCGGCTATGTCGGCTTTACCATTGCCACCAAGCTCGGCAGCTTTACGCTGGGGATTATGGGCGCCATGGCGGCGGTGGCCGTGATGGGCTTTGCCTTGAACGAGGGCCTGTTGCGTTTTGTGCGCGGGTTCGAGTTGCGCCAGGTGCTGTTGAGCCTCGGCGTGGCTTTTGTACTGAATGATATGTCGCTGGTGATCTGGGGTGGTGACAGTTTTACCGTGCCGATCCCCGAGGAGCTGATGGGCGGCTTCCGCGTGTTCGGGACGTTCTACCCCAAATACCGCCTGTTCGTGTTGCTGATGGGTGTCCTGATTTTTATCGGCCTGTGGGTGCTGATCAACAAGACACGGCTGGGAGCCCTGATCCGCGCCGGTGTCGATGATGCCGAAATGGTCGAGGCAGCAGGAATCAATATCCAGCGGGTGTTTCTGATGACATTTCTGCTCGGCTCGGCCCTGGCGGGCATGGGCGGCGTGATGGGCGGGGCGTTCCTGTCGCTCTATCCTTCGGCCGATTCGGAAATCCTGGTGTTCAGCCTGGCCATTGTCATCATCGGCGGACGCGGCAGCCTTATCGGCGTCGGTGTCGGCTCGCTGATGGTCGGCTTGCTTAATACACTGGGGCAGGTGATGTTCCCCGAACTGGCTTATTTTGTGATTTTCGGTCCGATGGCGGCGATCCTCGCTTTCCGTCCCATGGGCCTGTTTGGAAAGGCTGTTTGACATGTCGGGGTTGAGCCGCAGCAAAAGCCCGATGGGCGCCTTGGTGGGTGTTGCCATTCTGGCGGTGGGTGCCATCTTGCCATTCTTTCTTTCGCGCTACCAGATCGGTCTGGCGACGCAGATCATGATTTTCGGCATGCTGGCCATGTCGATCGATATTCTGGTCGGCTTTACCGGCCGCACCTCGCTGGGTCATGGCGCGATCTTCGGCGCCTCGACCTATGTGGTGCTGTATTGCGTCACGCAAGCGGGATTGTCGCCCTATCTCGGGGTGGTTTTAGGCATTGCGACAGCCACCGCCCTGGCAGCGATTTTCGCATTGCTGGCAGTCCGCACCAATGGCGTCTATTTCCTGTTGCTGACGCTGGCTCTCGGCATGATCGTCTGGGGGATCTGCCTGCGCTGGACACAGGTCACGGGCGGCGAGAACGGCTTGCGCGGCGATATTCGCCCCAAGGCACTGGCCGATTACAAGGACTTCTACTGGTTCATTCTGGCTTTGGCGGCACTTGTGACCTTCGGCATCCGCCGCTTTGTGCAGTCGCCTTTCGGCCTGACCCTGCGCGGGATCCGCGACAGCGACAGCCGGATGCGCTCACTGGGCTATAACGTGCCGCTGCATCTGTTTATCGGCTTTACCATGTCGGGCTTTTTTGCCGGTGTTGCGGGAGCGTTCTATGCCTTCTTCAACAATTTCGTCAGCCCGTCGACGGTGGCTCTGACCCAATCGGTCGAATCGCTTCTGATGGCGATCATCGGAGGTGTCGGCACGCTCTACGGATCGTTTATCGGCGCCTCGGCCCTGATCGCATTGCAGAACCTTGTCTCGAGCCATACCGAGCGCTGGCAGTCGGTGCTGGGGATTACCTTTACCCTCATCATGATTTTTGCACCCGAGGGGATTGTCGGAAAATTCCGCGCCTTGCGGGCCAAATATGCCAGCAAACACTGAAACGACACCACCAACCACAATAGGAGTATTGACGATGGATCGCAGACAATTCCTCCAGACAACCGCAGCCGGTCTGGCTGCTGCCGGCACCGGATTGCAACCCCTGCGGGCCTTGGCCCAGGGTGAGCCGATCCGTGTCGGCTTGATGGCTCCGCTGACCGGTGTGATTGCTTCGGGCGGCAAGGAAATGGTCGAAGGCACACAGTTCTGGTTCGAGAAAATCAATTACCAGATTGCCGGCCGCAAGGTGGAACTGATCATCGAAGACGATGCGTCCAACCCCGATACGGCTTTGCAGAAAGCCCGCCGTCTTGTCGAACAGAACAACGTGCATTTCCTGACCGGTAATCTGCTGGCCAATACCGGCCTCGCGGTCGCCAATTATGTCAAAGGCACGGGCACACCCTATTTCATTCCGATCATTGCCGCTGACGAATTGACCCAGCGCGGCCGTATTCCCAACGTGATCCGCACGGCGGGCTATTCGGGGTCGGCCTTCCCGCGTCCGCTGGCGGATTGGGCGCTCAAGCAGGGCTACAAGCGCATTGCCACCATCTCGCAGGATTACACATTCGGCCACGAGCAGTGTGGTGGTTTCTCGCAGGTGTTCACCGAAGGCGGCGGCACGATCGTGCAGCAGTTCTGGCATCCGCTGAACACGGCCGATTTCAGCCCCTATCTCGGGCAGATCGCCGATCTCAAGATCGATGCGATTTTCGTGATGGAAACCGGCGCCGATGCGACCCGCTTCACCCAGCAGTTCAACAGCTTCGGCTTGAAGGGTAAGATCCCGCTGCTCGGTGCGATGAACATGACCGACCAGTCGGTGATCCGGACCATGGGTCCGGAAGTGGAAGGCATTATCTCTGCCGCCCATTTCGCCGAAGGGTCAGACAGTCCTGCCACCAAGGAATTCGTCGAAGCCTATACCAAGAAATACGAAAAGATCCCTTCGCTCTACGGGTTCTCGATGTATTCGGGCATGATGTGGGTGTCGCGCGCCATTGAAAAGCTCGGCGGCAAGGTCGAAGACAAGGCGGCTCTGATCGATGCGGTATTGAAAACCGAGTTGACGGACTCCCCGCTCGGCAAGCCGGTCAAGCTCGATGCCTATGGCAACCCGATCTATGACGTCTATATCCGCAAGGTGACCAAGCGGCCCGACGGCAAGTTCTGGAATGTGCCGGTCGAGACCTATCCGGCTGTCTCGCAATTCTGGAAATATGATCCGGAAGCCTTCATGAAGGAACCGGCTTTCTCGCGCACCTATCAGGGCGCGAAGAAGTCCTGAGCCCGTTTGGCGGGTGCATGGATCATGCACCCGCCTTCCTAAAGGATTATGGAGTAGTCATGGCCGAAGTTGCACTCACTTTGTCCGGCGTGGCCGTCGCCTTCGGGGCCTTGCGGGCTGTGGATGGCGTGGATCTGTCCATTCCGACGGGCCAGCGCCGTGCCATCATCGGTCCCAATGGTGCCGGCAAAACCACGTTGTTCAACGCCATCACCGGCGTCGTGCCGCCGACCGAGGGGCGGGTGGTATTCGAGGGCCATGACATCACCCATCTGCCGCCGCACAAGCGGGCGGCTCTGGGGATCGCCCGGACGTTCCAGATCACCAATCTGTTTCCGAGCCTGAGTGTCGAGGAAAATATGGTTCTGGCATTGCGCGGCTTGAGCCCGCAAAAATTCTCGCTGTTCGGTTCGCCTGACTTGAGCACGGCCGATCAGGACAGGATTTCGCGGGCCTTGCGGCTCGCGGGTCTGGCTGACCGCTCCGCTACGGTTGTGACCGAGATGGCCTATGGCGACCAGCGCCAGCTGGAAATCGCTTTGGCCCTCGTCGCGACGCCGCGGATGTTGCTGCTGGATGAACCGGCCGCAGGCCTGTCGCCGTCCGAGCGGTCGATCGTCGCCGACGTGATCCGCGGTCTGCCCAAGGAGCTGACCGTGATCCTGATCGAACACGATATGGATCTGGCTCTGGGCCTTGTCGATTACGTCACCTGTCTGCATGAGGGCCGTTTGCTGGTCGAGGCGTTGCCTGCCGACATCCGTACCGATCCGCGTGTCCAGGAAGTCTATTTGGGAAAACCACACCATGCTTGAGGTCAAGGATCTGCACAGTTTCTATGGTGCGGCGCATGTTCTGCACGGAGCATCCTTGCAGGTGGCGCCTGGCGAGGTTGTGGCTTTGCTGGGCCGCAACGGGATGGGCAAGACCACGCTGATCCGTTCGATCATGGGCCTGACCCCGCCCACCGTCAAACAGGGCGAGGTGGTGTGGAAGGGCGAAGCGATCACGCGGATGAAGCCGCATGACATCGCCAATAAAAAGATTGCGATCGTGCCGCAGGGCCGGCGGCTGTTCTCGTCCCTGACGGTCACCGAGCATCTGACCATGTTCAAGAGCGCCCGCGCCACCGAAGGCTGGACCATCGACCGCATCTTCTCGACCTTCACCCGTCTGGGCGAACGCCGCCAGCATCGCGGCAACCAGCTGTCGGGCGGTGAACGCGGCATGCTGGCTGTGGCCCGCGCCCTGATGCAGGATCCCGAGCTGATCCTGATGGACGAACCCTCCGAAGGGCTGGCTCCCGTGATGGTGCAGCATCTCGAAGGCGTGATCGCCGAGCTGGGCCGCACGGGGCTGGGCATTTTACTGGTCGAGCAGAATCTCTACAGCGCGCTGGCTGTCGCCTCGCGTGTCTACATCATGGAGACCGGCAAGGTGGTCCATTCCGCCACCAGCGCGGAGCTGGCCAAGGATGAAGGCGCGGTGCAACGCTGGCTGGGAGTGCACGGTTGATGGACGGGCAGGCCAAACAGCATGACGCCCGTGCCTTGCGGGATGCCGCATTGCGGCGCGCCCAAAGCCAGCAGTCTCTGGTTGAAATCAACAGCGACATTCTGGCACAGGCGGCGGATAGGCTGGTCACGCTCGATTCCGATCCGCGCGCGCTCGACCACTGGTTCCGTGACGAGGCCGGCCCTCGGGAAAGCTCACGCTGATGGTTGACAGTCTTCACGAGCCCGGCCTGCACGATCTCGGCCTCACAGAGATGGCCACGGCCATCGCCGATGGCTCGATCACCAGTGTAGCGGTAACCCAAGCCTGTCTGGATGCGCTCGATACCACGGGCCGACGTTTCAATGCGGTGGTCTCCCTGCGCCGTGACGCGGCTCTCGAGGCGGCCCATCAAGCCGATCAGGCCCGTGCCCAAGGCCGCGTGCTTGGTCCGCTGCACGGTGTGCCGATGGCGCACAAGGATCTGTTCTACCGCAAAGGCGAGGTCTCGACCGGCGGTACGCTGATCCGCAAGGATTTTGTCGCACCCGTCACGGCAACGGTGATCGAGCGTCTGGATCAGGCCGGTGCCATTGATCTGGGCCGGTTGCATATGGCCGAATTTGCCATGTCGCCGACCGGCTACAATATCCATCACGGCCATGGCCTCAATCCGTGGTCGGCCGACCACTGCCCGGGTGGCTCGTCCAGCGGGTCCGGCATTGCGGTGGCAGCCCGTCTGATCCCAGCCGCATTGGGGACCGATACCGGTGGCTCGATCCGCCATCCGGCGGCGATGTGCGGGATTTTCGGCCTGAAACCGACATGGGGATTGGTGCCAACCACGGGCGTGATGCCGCTGTCGCACAGCCTCGACGTGGTCGGACCGATGACCCGCAGCCCCGAAGATGCCGCCTTGCTGATGGATGTGCTGACGGCGCGCGGCACGACCTATCGCGAGGCCTGCAAGGGATCCGTCAAGGGCATGACACTTGCGGTTGTCGGCGGACATTACCGGACCCAGACCCGCCCCGATGTCGAGGCCGCTTTGGGAGAGGCTGCCACGGTGATCGCCCGGCTGGGTGTCACTCTCCGTCATACCACCGGCCCCGATCTCGCTCTTGCCCATGCCGGCGCGCATGTGCTGATGACGGTCGAAGCCGCGACCCTGCACCGCCATTGGCTGGAAACCCGCCCCGAGGATTACGCACCGCAGGTGCGTGCACGGATCGAACCGGGTCTTGCCTATCCCGCCACCCGCTATGTCGAAGCGCTGGCCATGCGTGCCGACGTGACCCGCGCTTGGCTGGATCAGGCGATGGGTGATGCCGATTTCGCCCTGATACCGGCGCTCCAGCAGGGTGTGCCGACCATTGCCGAGACCACTGAGGGCGATCCTGCCGCGGTCGCGGCCGCGATTGCCCGTTGCACACTGTCGACACGGGCCATCAATTATCTGGGGTTACCGTCTGCCTCAATTTTGTGCGGTTTCGACCCTTCCGGCCTGCCTATTGCATTTCAACTGGTCGGGCGGCCCCATAGCGAGGGGCTTATTTTGCTAATGTCTGCCATGTATAGCCAAGTAACGGCTTGGCATCTGAAAAAGCCACTCTAAGATAGTTCTACAAAATGGTACTTGGCCATGTGGCGTAGAGTGCTCTCGAGAGTGCAGTTGATGACCTTGAAATACCCGATCTCTTGTATACAGTTAACACCATGACGTTAGCTTCGATCCGAAGACAGACATTGGCTGATCAGGTGTTCGACCGCGCTGTTGAGGCGATTGTGTCCGGCGAGATTGAGGCGGGTGCCCCGATCAGTGAAATCGAAATGGCCGACCGGTTCGGGGTCAGCCGCGGTCCGGCGCGCGAAGCCATTTTCCGGCTTGAATCAAAAGGCCTGGTGACCAGAACAGCCCATCTGGGGGCGCGTGTTGTCGCCCTGACCCTGGAAGATTTGCGTTCCCTCTACGAAATGCGCGAGGCCTTGGAGTGCAAGGCAGCCCGCCTGGCCGCTAGCCGCATTTTGGATGAAACCCTGTCGCATATGTCTTTTATTCTGGAACGTGACGCCCAAAATGCCGAAATGGCTTCGGGCAAGGCCTATTACCAGCTGGGCACCGATGATGATTTCCATGTCATGATCATCCGGGCCAGCGGCAATGTGCGGATCGAACGGGCCTTGTGCGAAGAACTCTATGATGTGCTCAGGCTCTATCGCTTCCGTTCGAGCTTGACACAGGGGCGGGCCTCGGTGGCCTGGGACGAGCATCAGGCGATATTGAAAGCCTTGCGGGCCCGCGATCCCGATGCCGCCGAGCAGGCCATGCGCCACCACATCCATACCTCCTGGTGCAACAATGCCAGCGCCTTTGAAATTTCGGGACAGTAATCATGCGTTCAACCACACGGTTTAAACATCTCCTCGCGCAAAAGCGCGCTTTGACCCTGCCCGGGGCTGCCAATGCCATGTTTGCACGGGTGGTCGAGGATCTGGGGTTCGAGGCCTGTTATGTGTCGGGCGCGGGCATTGCCAATATGCATCTGGGGGCTCCCGATATCGGCCTGACGACATTGACCGAAATTGCCAATGCGGTGTCGGCCATCTCCGATGCGATCAAGCTGCCTTTGATGGTGGACGGCGATACCGGCTTTGGCAATGCCGTCAACATGCATCGCACCATCAAGGTGCTGGAACGCGCCGGGGCAGCCGCCATCCAGATCGAGGATCAGGTATTTCCGAAAAAATGCGGCCATTTCAACGGCAAGGAGGTGATCCCCTGTGCCGAGATGGTGGCCAAGATCAAGGCGGCGGTTGATGCCCGTACCGATGCCGATTTCCAGATTATCGCCCGCACCGATGCCCGTGCCATCGAGGGGATCGACAAGGCCATCGAGCGCGCCCATGCTTTTATCGAGGCCGGTGCCGACGCGACCTTTGTCGAGGCGCCGCTGGATTTCGACGAGATGGCCCGGATTGCGCGGGAATTGCCGGTGCCGCAGATCGCCAATATCGTGTTCGGTGGTAGAACCCCCGATCCGGGCCGGTCGCGTCTGGCGGAGATGGGCTTCGGCGGCGTGCTTTATGCCAATGCCTCTCTGCAAGCCGCCTTGCGCGCCGCCTATCAGGTGCTCGGCTCTCTGAAACAGCACGGGTCGCTGGATCTGGTGGCCGACCAGCTCGCCTCGTTCGAAGAGCGCCAGCGCGTTGTCGACAAGCCGCAATGGGATGCGATGGAAGCCCGCTACAAAGTGTGAGGCAATGGTGCGTGTAAGGATCAGGATATGACCGCTAGACCTTGGGACCGGTACATTCCGGAAGAAGAGCAAAGAGCCTATCGGACCGTCGGCTTCGGCCGGTCGAGCGGCTTCGGCAAGCGCCCCGCTTTGCTGATCATCGATGTGCAATACCGGACCGTCGGCACCCAACGCGTGCCGTTCTGGGAGGCGATCAAGGAATTTCCGACCTCCTGCGGTGAGGTCGCATGGGATGCGGTCGGCAATATCGCCAAATTGCTCGAGGTGTTCCGCGCCAATCACTGGCCGGTGCTTTACCCCTATGTGTCACCCAAACAGGGTTTTGACGCGGGCCGTTTGTCCGACAAGGTGCCGAGCATCATGGGCGTGGCCAGCAAGGGCTATGAATTCGTGGCCGAGATCGCTCCGCATGAAGAGGATATCCTGCTGCCGAAAAAACATCCGAGTGCGTTTTTCGGCACTCCTTTGGCCAGCTATCTGATCAACGCGCAGGCCGATACGCTGGTCGTCACCGGATGCAGCACCAGCGGTTGTGTGCGCGGAACGGTTGTCGACGGGTTCGCGTATAATTTCCGTACGATTGTGCCGCAGGATGCAGTGTTCGACCGTTCGCAAGTGTCGCATGCGGTCAACCTGTTCGACATGGCCGAGAAATATGCCGATGTGATGCCGACCGATGATGTCATTGCGCAGTTGAAAGCACTGGCGTCTGCACCATAATAACCGTTAACAACAACAACCTGTTTCGACGAAACGTAACTTCTGGAAGGAAACCAAACATGACTAAACAATGGGGTTTGAAATCGACCGTCGGGCTGGCGCTTGCGCTGGCTCTCACGACGGGCGTAACGGCGCAGCAGACCAGCTATAAATTCGGTCTTGCAATGCCGCTGACCGGTGGTCAGGCGACCTATGGCAATGACCAGGTCAAAGCGGCCGAATGGGCTGTCGACGAGATCAACAAAAAGGGCGGCATCAACGGCAAGAAGCTCGAGATGATCGTGCTGGACACGCAGGCTGATCCGCAGGTCGGGATCCAGGCGGTCAACCGCATGATCAGCGTCGACAAGGTCGCCGTGTTCGTGACCGCATGGTCGGGCGTGGTGAAGGCCGTGGCGCCGATTGCCAATGACAACAAGGTGGTTGAGCTCTCGGTTGGCGCGAATTCGCCCGATATCAGCCAGCTCGGCGATTATGTCTACACGACATTCCCGCTCGCCGATGTGGATATCCGTGCTGTGGCCAATTATTCGGCCAAGGATATGGGCAAGAAGAAAGCTGCAGTGTTGTTCATCAACAACGAGACCGGCATCGGTTCGGCCACTGTGTATCGTGATACCTTCACCAAGGCCGGCGGCCAGGTTGTGGCCTATGAGGCCTATGACCAGAAGGCCACCGACTTTACCGGTCCCTTGCTGAAAATCCGCGCCGCCAACCCCGAAATCATCCATTTGCAGGGTCTGGTTGCTGAATCACCCCAGGTGATTGCCCAGGCGCGCCAGCTCGGCATAACCGTGCCGATCACCTCCTATTCCGGCATCTATAACCAGAAGCTGATCGAACAGTTGGGTGCAGCGGCTGAAAACGTCATTGCCACCTCGCTGGCACCCGGCGTCGAAGACTCGCCGCTGGTGAAGGATTATGTGGATCGTTGGGTGAAGGATGTCGGCCGCGCACCGAACGGCCTGCCTTATACCCAGTACCTCTATGATGCGCCTGCGCTGATTGCCGCTGTGTTCACCTCGCTCGACAAGAAGGGCATTACCCCGACCGGTGAAAACTTCCGCAAGGAAATGCTGGCGATCAAGAGCTTCGATCTGCCTCTGACCGGCAAGATCACCTTCTCCGAAGACCACACCGTCAACAAGCCCGTCTATCTTGTCGAAGTCAAAAACGGCAAGTGGACCAAAAAGGCTGTCGTCGGCCAGTAACACCTGAACGGGCGGGAGGGGGAATGTTCCCCCTCCCGTTTTTTTGAAGGAGAGCGGACATCATGTTCGATTTAGCGGTGGTCAGCCAGATTTTGTGGACGTCCTTCGCCACATCCAGCTATTTTGTGTTGTTCGCTGTGGCTTTCGCTTTGGTGCTGAAGGTCAATAAAGTGTTCAATTTCGCGCAAGCGGGCGTGATGACCTGCGGCTTCTATGCCGCCTATGTCGGTGTGCGGATGTTGAACCTGCCGGGCTATGCGGGCTTTATGCTGGGCATTGCGGGCGGTGTGGCGATGTCGTTCGTGCTCGAATATTTCGGCTTTGCCGTGCTGCGGCAGCGCAAGGCTTCTGCGATGTTCGTGTTCATTTTCACGCTGATTGCCTCGCAGTTCATTGCCTATGCGGTCATGATGATTTTCGGCACCTGGCCGACCACGATTTTTGCCTCGATGTTCTGGCCTGTCACGCTGGTGGGCGGGATCGCCGTCAGTGCCTGGGATATGCCGGCCATTACCGCCACTGTGACGGTGCTGGCCGCACTCTGGGCCTTCCTGAAATATTCGCGCAACGGCCAGTTCATGCTGGCTGTGGCCGACAATGCCGATCTCGCCGAGCTTTACGGCATCCAGAAAGACCGCATCCTGATGATGTCGATGCTTCTGGCCGGTGTGATCGTCTCGATCGGCATGTTCCTCTATGGAACCCGCGCGCAGGTGCAGGCTTCGGCGGCGACCGAATTGATGCTGTTTGCGGTGGCCGCGACCATTCTGGGCGGCATCGGCAATATTTGGGGGGCGGCGATTGCCGCCGTGGTGCTGGGCGTGGTGCAAAACAGCTCGATCCTGTTCATCCCCTCGGCATGGCAGGGCTTTTTGCTGTTTGCCTTCCTGTTCTTCGCCATCGTGTTGTTCCCAAGCGGGTTCCGTCTGCCCGAACGGCGCAATACACTCAAACGCACGGTGGTTGCCCCGCAAGCACTGACCGACGGAAAGGGACACTGAGCCATGGATTATGTGTTCACGATCCTGATCCTGATCGGCCTGTTTGTGATACTGGCCTCAAGCTTCGATCTGGTGATCGGTCATTGCGGGCTGATTTCGATTGCCCATCCGATTTTCTATGCCATCGGAGCCTATATTTCCGCGATGCTGTCCAAGCAATCGGGTATGCCGATCCCGCTGTCGATCCTGTGCGGCGGTGTCGGGGCCCTGCTTGCCTCCGCTCTGGTGGCCGTGCCAGCGCTCAGGGTGTCGGGTGACTATCTGCTGATCGCCAGCATCGGCTTCCAGCTTGGCCTGATCGAATTGGCCAAGCATTTCCATGAGATCGGCGGGGCGGGCGGTCTGACCAATATCCCTTCCTTCCTCATCAAGGATTTCGGCCGCGAGAGTTATGTGGTTCTGGTGTTGGTGCTGGCGGCGGCGACAGTGCTGTTTATCCGCTGGCTGACGCAAGGGCCTTATGGCCGCATGATGACCGCGATGCGCGATGACGAGCTAGCCTTTTCGATGCTGGGCCGCAATGCCATCTGGGTCAAGGTTGCGGTGTTCGCCATCGGGTCGGGCATTGCCGGCATCGCCGGTGGCCTCTACGCGCATTATTTCCGCTTTCTCGAGCCGGACCAGTTCGGCCTGTTGCAGTCCTCGGCGGTGCTGACCATGGTGGTGGTGGGCGGCATGCGCACGACCATGGGGCCGGTGATCGGCGCAATCGTGTTGCAGCTGATGCCGCAGATCATCACCTTCTTCAACCTGCCACCGAGTATTCTGGGGCCGTTGCAGGGGCTGCTGTTTACCGGACTGGTGCTGTTTTTTATGTTTGTGCGCCCGCAGGGCTTGCTGCCGGCCGCAGATCTATGGGCAGGCCGCAACCGGGACGGGGATGCCGGCCATTCCCGCAAGGAGGCCCGCTCATGAGTGCCACCCTCGAAATCCGCGGCTTGTGCAAAAGCTTCGGTGGCATTGTTGTCGCCGATTCGATCGATCTCGATCTGACGGCAGGGCGTGTGCTCGGCCTGATCGGCCCCAACGGGGCGGGCAAGACTTCTCTTTTCAATCTGGTCTGCGGCGTGGTCAAGCCCGATGCCGGTTCGATCGCGCTGGATGGCCAGTCGCTTGAAGCGCTGCCGACTTTCGAGCGCGCGCGCATGGGACTGGCCCGGACATGGCAGAATTTGCGGCTGTTTCCCTCGCTCTCGGTGATGGACAATCTAATGCTCGGCCCGCGGGCCTATAGTGCCGACAGTCTGGTGGATGTGTTTTTCCGCCCCTCCCAGATCCGCGCCCACGAGGCCGAGGCGCGTGACCGTGCGCTCGACATTCTGGAACGCACCGGCCTGTCGCCGATTGCCCGATCACGGGTGCAGGATATTTCCTTCGGCCAGCAAAAGCTGGTGGGTGTGGCCCGTGCCATGATGAATGACGCGCGCTGCCTGATGCTTGACGAGCCGATGGCCGGCGTTGAGGGCCAGACCTATGCGCTGATCCAGAAAGCGGTGCGCGATATTGCCGCCAGCGGCGTGGCGATTTGTGTGGTCGAACATAATGTCGCCTTCATCCGCGATCTCTGTGACGAGGGCGTGTTCATGTTTGCGGGCAAGGTGCTGGCGCGCGGCAGCGTCGAGCAGCTGATCAACGATCCGCACCTGACCGAACTCTATTTTGGGACTTGAGCCATGCTGGAACTTGTCAACATCAGTGCCGGTTACGGGTCTCTGAACGCCATTCAGAATATTAGCCTGTCGATTCCCGATGGGGCTAAACTCGGTGTGTTCGGCCATAACGGCGCGGGCAAAACAACCTTGATGCGCTGCATCATCGGGGCGCATGTTCCGTCAAAGGGCGAGGTGCGCTGGCGGGGCGAGCCTCTGCCGCAAGGCAATGTCCCGGCCACTGTCAAAAAGGGCATTGCCTATGTGCCGCAGGGCCACAATGTCTTTCCGACCCTGAGTGTCGAGAAGAACCTGCGCATTGCCGGATCGCTGTTCGGTGAAGAATTTCTGGAGGAGGTCTACAAGCTGTTTCCGGTGTTGTTCGAGCGGCGCAGCCAGCGGGCAGGGTCGATGTCGGGCGGTGAACAGCAGATGCTGGCGCTCGGCATGGCCTTGATGACGCATCCCAAATGGCTTTTGCTCGACGAACCGTCCACGGGTCTGGCGCCGGTGATCGTTCGTAATGTAATGGACGGTTTGCGCGATGTGAACAAGCGCTTCGGAACCGGCATTATCGTGGTCGAGCAGAACGTGCCGGCCACCCTCAAGCTTGTTGACCATGCCATCATCATCAAATCCGGTCAGATCGTGTTCAACGGCACCACCGCCGAACTCAATGACAAGAAGGATTTGTGGGAATGGTTTTAAACGCTTCGGCCCACGACAGCGGTGATCTTCGCGCCCGTTCCGCAATCGCGCTCATAGCCTTGTGCGATTGGGCAGTGTCGGCCTCGGCCACGCCGCTGCCCGATCCCATCCGCGCCCGTGCTGCACTGGTCCTGCTCGATGATCTCGGTGCGATGGTCGCCGCCTCGCAAGAGCCTGAAGTGACAGCCACCCGCGAGCGCGCCACCGGCAAATCCAAGGCTCACGAGGCCACCGTCTTTGGTCCGCAAGCCCTGAAGATCGAACGTTTGCAGGCGGCAACCGCCAATGGCATGGCCGCCGCCTGGTGCGAATTGGACGAAGGCTACCGCCTCGCGCCCTGCCATGCAGGAGCCTATGTGTTGCCGACCCTGTTGGCCGAGGCCGAAGCGCATGATCTGACCTGCGAACAGATGCTGCATTGTCTGGCGGTGGGCTATGAGGTGACGGCCCGCTTTGCCCGTGCCTTTCCGTTTCCTGCCATGACAGTGCATCCGCATGCGGCTTTTGCCACGGTGGGCGCGACGGTTGCAGGTGCATTGGTGCAGGGGCTTGATGCCCCGACCTTCCTGCGGGCTCTGACGGGGGCCTGCAGCATGAGCTTTGCCGGACCCTATCGTCATGCGGTTGACGGGGCGCTGGTGCGCAATGCGTGGACGGCCGCCAGCCCGTCGATTGCCGCTTTGTCGATTGAGTGGGCGCAGGACGGCATCGGCGGCATCGCCGAGACGCCTTACGATGTGTTCAGCACCTGTTTCCACACCGCGTGCGATCCCGACCAGTTGAGCGCGGGCCTCGGTGAGGTCTGGGCGATCAATGACGGCTATCACAAGGTGTTTGCCTGCTGCCAATATGCCCATGCGATGCTGGAAGCCTCATTGTCGCTGCACGAGCAGCTGGGTGCGTCGGCGCGCACCAATATCGCTTCGATCGAGATCGAAACCCATCCGCGCGGCCTGACCTTGACCGGCACCAGACCTGACAATGTGCTGGCCGCGCAATTCTCGATGCCGCATGCCGCCGCAGCAGTTGCGGTGCTGGCGACCGGCGGGCAGGCGGCCTTTTCTGCCGCATCCCTGGCGCGTGACGACATTGCCGCCTTGCGCGACAAGGTAACCTTGAAGCCCTACCAGCCGCTGGCTCCGTGGCCCAATGACCGGCCCAGCCGAGTGACATGGGTCATGGCGGATGGCACGCGCCATACAGCGGAAAAAATCAATGCGCGCGGCGGGGCTGACCAGCCGTTCGACGAGGCAACATTGCTTGGCAAACTCGGCGACAATACCGCAAGCCTGTTCCCCGCGATGGCCCCTGTGCTGACGGCTTTGCTGCATCGCCAGCAGGGTGTCGACCTGCTGTCATGGCGGAACTGTGTCGGGCGGATGACTGCTTCCTCTGTATCGGTAAAGGTGTGATATGGCTTTTGATGTCGATGTACTGGTGATCGGAGCAGGAGCCTGCGGCTTGGCAGCCGCCATTGCGGCGCATGACGAGGGGGCCTCTGTCGCCATCGTGGAAAAGCTCGATCGTCCGGGTGGCAATTCGTCGCTGTCGACCGGATCTGTGCCGGCCGCCAATTCGCGGTTCCAGCGCGAGGCCGGCATTGTCGATGATCCAGCCACCATGGTGCGTGACCTGATGGGGATCGCCAAGGAAACCGACGATCTCGCACTGGTCAAACGCATGGCCGAGGTGTCGGCCGAAACGGTCGAATGGCTGATCGATACGGTGGAAGCCCGCATGGTGCTGATCACCGCCTATAAACATATCGGCCATTCGATCCAGCGTCTGCATGCACCGGTGTCGCGGCGCGGACAGGATCTGGTCGACGATTTCCTCAAAGCCATCGAGAAGCGCGATATTCCGCTGGCGGTCGGCAACGGGGTGGACGATCTGCTGGTCGAAGACGGTGTTGTTGTCGGTGCGCGCATCCAATCGACCGAGGAGACATCCGATGTGCGGGCCAGAAAGACCATTCTGGCCGTCAACGGTTTTGCCGCCGATCCCGAACTGGTCAAACAGCATTGTCCCGAAATTGCCGGTGCGCAATATTTCGGCGCGCGTGGCTCGCACGGCGATGCGGTCAAATGGGGGCGCAAGGTCGGGGCTGCTCTGGCCAATATGGGCGCCTATCAGGGCTATGCTGCTGTCGCCTATCCGCATGGCAGTCTGTTGTCGTGGACAACGATCGAAAAAGGCGGCGTGCTGTTGGGCCAGAACGGCAAACGGTTCGGGGACGAAAGTCTGGGCTATTCCGGCTATGCGCGGGTGGTGCTGGAACAGGGCGAATTTGCCTATGCCATTTTCGACCAGACGATTTTCGATGTGGCTGCTCTCGAAGAAGAGTTCATGGAACTGGTCAATTATGGCGGCGTGAAAAAGGCTGATGATCTGCAGACCCTCGCCGGCTTTTTCGATCTCGATCCGCAGGCTGTGACTGCCGAGATCGCCGCCTATAACGAGGCCGCCGAGGGCAAACATGCCGACCGGTTCGGCCGCACCAATTTCGGTCTGGCTGCGCTCAAGGCGCCCTATTACATCTGCCGTGTCGTGCCCGGCCTGTTCCATACCCAGGGCGGTCTCAAAGTGGATGGCGATGCACGGGTGCTCGACCAGCACGGCCATGCCATTCCGAATCTGTTTGCAGGCGGTGGCGCCGCCGCAGGCATTTCCGGCAAGGCGGGAGCTTTGGGCTATGCGTCAGGTAACGGCCTGTTGACGGCGATTGCGCTGGGCCGGCTGGCAGGGCGGGCGGCGGCCCACGAGATTGCACAGGCCACAGCATGAGCAAGGACACGCACCATCTGGCCCGCCAGCTTGTCAGCCGCTGGATGGCGCTTGATGGTGCACTTGTTCCCGACGACGTCAGGCAGTTTGCGGCCTTGCATTGTCTGGATGCGGTGGGTGTGGGCATTGCCGCAGCCTCGCTGGAACAGGGCCAGCCCTATGCCCGATACACGCGACAGGCTGCCCAAGGTCCGGTCTCGACCCTCAACGGGATCAAAGGACTGGATGCGTCGGATGCCGCGCTGGTCAATGGCGGGCTGATCCATTCGCTGGAATATGACGACACCCACACCGAATCCATTGTACATGGCAGCGCGGTCTTGCTGCCTGCCGCAATGGCCGTGGCGCAAGCGGTCGGTGCTCCGCCCGCCGCGATGCTGGAGACCTATATCAAGGGTTATGAATGTCTGATCCGGATCGGTCTGGCCGCACAAGGCGGGTTCCAGCGCCACGGCTTCCAGATCACCTCGGTGGCAGGCACGCTGGTGACCGCCTTGATGGCCTGTGATCTGATGGGTGCGGACGAGGACCAGTGCGTCGATGCGATGGGCATTGCGCTCAGCCAGTCATCCGGCGTGTTCGAATTTCTCAGCAATGGCTCTTCGGTCAAATCCATGCATCCGGGCTGGTCGGCCCATGCGGGCGTGGTCGCGGCCCGTCTGGCCATGGCCGGTTTGCAGGGTCCGCAGACCAGTCTTGAGGGACAGCGCGGCCTGTTCATGGCCTTTGCGCGTAATCCCGATGCCGCGGCACGGTTGCAGGGGCATCTGGCCGATTTCGGCACGACATGGCATCTGCGCGATGTTGCCTTCAAACTGGTGCCGAGTTGCCATTATCTTCATTCTTTCGTCGAGGCGGCCGGTGAACTGGCCGAACAGATCGGTGATCCCGCGCAGATCGAGCGGATCCATCTCAAAATCGCCGAAGGGGCTGCTCCCATTGTCTGCGAGCCGTGGGAGAACAAGCAACGTCCCGCCACCGGCCATGCAATCCGCTGGAGCCTGCCGGTGATCACGGCGGCATGCTTTGTCGACGGTAAGGTTGATCTCGATACTTTTACCCATAGCGCGAGCCAGCCGGTGCTGGATCTGGCGGCCCGCACCACGTGGGAGCCGCTGCAGCCCAACCGTTTTCCGCGCCACTTCGAGGCGAATGTGCAATGCGTGCTCAGGGATGGCCGCGTGCTCGGCATCAGCAAGGAGGATGTGCTTGGGAATGCCAGCCGTCCGGTCACTGCGCAAAAGGTACTCGAGAAATTCGAGGCCAATGCCGCCCGCAGCCTGTCGCCTGCCATGACCGACCGGATCATCGGCTTTTGGCTTCATATCGCAGATCATGCCGATTTTGATCTGTTGTCCGATAGCCTGATGTCCTCCCGCCTGACTCCCTGACCTCCAAATACGGTGTGCCATGTCCGACCAGCAAACAGTCCAACGCTTCAGTAATGCCCAAGTGGTCAGTGCCGAACAGGGTTTGGTGGCCTGCGATGTGATCACCCAAGGCGGCAAGATCATCGGTCTTGGCCGCTATGACGCCCAAACTCACAATCCGGCTGGCGCGCGCGTCGAGGAGATCGACCTGTCGGGCCTGGTTATCATGCCGGGCGTGATCGATCCGCACCTGCATCTCGGCCATGGCAAGGACATCGCCCGCCCGCGCGTGCCCGCAGATGCGGCCACCGAATCCGCGGCCGCCGCAGTAGGCGGCATCACCACTTTCATCCCCTATCTGATGAGCACCGAACCGTTCGAGACGCAGTTCGACGAGGTTTGTGCGGTCACGCAGGCTGGAAGCCGGATCGATTTCGGCTATCACTTCATCATCTCGACCGAGGCGCAACTGGCCGGTGTGCCGCTCTATGCCCGTGACCACGGTGTGACCTCGTTCAAGATTTTCATGAACAACCGCGGCGGCGAAGGGGCGCGTCTGGGGCTGCCCGATATTGATGACGGTTATCTGTTCCGGTTGTGCGAGGCCGCTGCCGCCCATGGCGGGGTGGTGTGTCCGCATCCCGAAACCATCGAAATCGCCTGGGTGTTGCGCGAGCGGTTGAAGCAGAGCGATCCCGAGGGCAAAGGCGGGCTAGCCACATGGAACGCCTCGCGGCCCGATTTTGTCGAAGCGGATGCGGTGCAGCGCGCCGCCTATCTCGGCAAGGTCACGGGCGCGCCCGTCTATATCGTCCATACCTCGTCCCAAGCCGCACTCGAGGCCGCGCTGATGCAGCGCCGGGCGGGCAGCCGTGTGACGATTGAAACCTGTCCGCATTATCTGACCCATGACGAGACATGGTCGGGTGGCGTGGTGGGCAAGATCAACCCGCCCTTGCGCACGGCCAAGGATCGCGAGGCCTTGTGGCAGGCGATTGCCGATGGCCATGTCGACACCATCGGCACCGATCATGTCCATCGCGACATCGCGTCCAAAGCGGCCTCGGTGTGGGACGCCTCGCCGGGCTGTCCTGGGCTTGAGACCCTGTTGCCGGTGATGCTGAGCGAGGGCCATGCGCGGCGCAGCCTGCCGCTCGAGCGCATCGCACAACTGACCTCAACCAATGTGGCAAAAGCCTTCGGCCTGTCAGACCGCAAGGGCCGGATTGCCGTGGGCATGGATGCCGATTTTGCCATTATCGACCCCAAGGCCGAGTGGGTTCTTGAGGCGTCACATCTCAAAAGCTCTGCCGGCTATTCGATCTATGAGGGCCAGACGCTGACAGGCAGGGTGATCCATACGGTGCTGCGCGGTCGCATGATCATGCGGGATTTGCAGCTTGATGACCATGCCATCGGTGGCGGCCGCTATCTGCACCGCTTGCCCGTCTAACCCGAAAAGGAGGCCGTCATGGCCATCATCGAACAGCGCACCTACCGGATCAAAGTCGGCATGGTGCAGGATTATCTGCGCTTCTACCACAAGGAGGCATTCGAGATCCATTGCCGCTATCTCGGTCCTTCGATCGGCTGGTTCTATACCGATATCGGCGGCTTGAACGAGATTTTGATGATGTGGCGCTACGAGGACTATGCCGACCGCGAGGCGCGGCGTACCGCGCTTTATGCCGATCCCGATTGGCTGACATTCATCCCCAAAACGCGCGACTATATCGAGAAGATGGACAATAAAATTCTGAAACCCGCTTACTTCTCGCCCCTGCAATAAGGAGACAAGCCATGGCCTTTGTATGTGATATTCCGGCAAAGCCGACCGAGCAGCTGGACGATGGTTGCATGCGCATCACCCGCTGGGATTTCGAGCCGGGTGCGGTGACGGGTTGGCACACCCATGCCTGGCCCTATGTGGTGGTGATGCTGGTCGACGGCATTCTATCGATCCATGACGGCAACACGGTGACCGATGTGCCCCTCAAAGCGGGCCAATCCTACCGACGTCTGGCCAATGTCCAGCACGATGTCAAAAACGGTTCGGACCACCCGATTGCCTTTATCGAGATCGAGATCATGCGGCCCGACAAAATCAACGAGTTGCCGGCTTAGGCATCGGCCAGATAGCGGGCGTTCAGATGGGCTTCGAAATCGGCGGGATCGAGTGGCTTGCCTGTGGCCTGCCTCATCAGGTCGTTGAAGCCGAGCAGGCTGCCCTGGCTATGGACATTCCGGCGTAGCCAGCCCAGCAGCGGAGCAAAATCGCCTTGGCCAAACGCGGCATCAAGGCCCGCCACCTGCTGGCGGGCGGCGCTCATCAACTGGGCGGCCGCCATCGCACCCAGCGTGTAGCTCGGGAAATAGCCGAACAGCCCGTCATACCAGTGGATGTCCTGCAACACGCCATGGGCATCGTCCGGCGGGGTAATGCCGAGCAGACCGTGCAAGGCATCATTCCAGGCCGCAGGCAGGTCGGCCACTTGCAGATCGCCGCCGATCAAAGCCTGTTCCAGCTCGAACCGCATGATGACATGGGCGGGATAGGTCATTTCATCGGCATCGACGCGGATGAAGCCGCGCTCGATCCTGCGCCACAGCCGGCCCAGATTGGCAGCCTCGTAGGGCGCGGCATCTCCCTTGAAGGTGGCGTGCAGTTCCTGCCCCAGCCAGCCGAGATAGGCATCGGAGCGGCAGGCCTGCATTTCGACAATCAGCGATTGGCTCTCATGGGCGGCCATGCCTGCCGCATAGCCGACGGGTTGGCGGGCATAGGCGGCCGGCAGACCGCGCTCGTACAACGCATGGCCGGTTTCGTGCATCACGCCCAGCAGGCTTTTGGCGAAATTGCTCTCATCATAACGGGTGGTGATGCGGACATCGGTGGGGATGCCGCCGCAAAACGGATGGGTCGAGCGGTCAAGCCGCGAATGATCGGCCTCGAGACCGGCACGCTGCGACAGGCTGCGGCAGAGCGTTTCCTGCAAGGCGGTGGGAAACGGCCCCTCAGGCATGACCGGAGCCGGACGTTGCGCCTGCAAGGCTTCGGCGCGCGGGAGGGCATCCTTGAGATAGACTTTATAGGCAGCAAATACCGGCGTGACATCGGCGGCATAGATGCCGGGCTGGAAGCTGTCCATCAATGCGTCATGGGGTTTGAGCGACAGGGCCTCGCCGAGCGCTTGCGCCTGTTCGCGCACCAGCTTGACGACTTCTTGCAAGGCAGGACGCACCAGCGCGAAATCACTGGTCTGGCGGGCCTGCCGCCAGATTTTCTCGCATGCGGAATTGGCACGCGCCTGCGCTTCCACCAGATCGGGCGGCAGGGCGACGGCGCGGATATGCGCCTGCCGCATCAGTTTCAGATTGGCGGCCTGCCATAGATCGAGCTGGGGCCTGTGCTGTTCGGCCTCCTGGAGATCATCCGCGATAGCGGGTTCGATCAGCAATCCATGCGCGAGGCTGGCCAGAACTGCCAGCTGGTCGCCGCGTGCCTGCCCGCCGCCTGCGGGCATCATGGCGGATGAATCCCAACCGAGCATGGCAGAGGCTTCATGGATGGTGCCCATACGCTCGAAACGCTGGCGCAGGCGGTCATAGGCAGACAGGTTTGTCATCAACGGCTCGCTCGGCAAAGGGGGGGATGTATCAAAAGCACCCTGACATTAGCGTATGCCGGTCGGTTGCGCCATCGCGCACGGGGCTTGCAACCCAGCTATGCCCGCGAAATGCCGTGACAGTTGCCGCGCAGCTTGTAAAATCAGATCCATAAGAGAACACAGATTATATCAGGGCAGGATAGCATCATGAGCGCACAGCATCATTCGGGCGGCACGGCACTCTCGGGCAAAATCGTATGGGTGACCGGCGCGGGATCGGGCGTCGGCGAGGCTGCCGCATTGCTGATGGCGCGTGCAGGCGCAAGCGTGGTGCTGACGGGCCGCCGTATCGAGCCGCTTGAATCGGTTGCCGCGCGCATCATCTCAGAGGGTGGCACGGCGATGGTCGCCGCAGGCGATGTGACCGACAAGACAACGGCTTCAACCGTGGTCGCCCAGATCGTCGCGCGCTTTAGCCGTCTGGATATTCTGGTCAACAATGCCGGCATGAATATCAAGAACCGCAAGCTCGCCGAATTGACCCCCGATACGGTCAACGAGATGGTAGCGGGCAATCTCACAGGCGCCTATTACAATGTACTGGCCGCCTTGAATGTGATGCGGCAGCAGAAAGATGGCGTGCTGATCCATACCGCCTCATGGGCCGGCAAATATATCTCGCAGATTTCGGGCAGCACCTATAGCACGGCCAAGGCGGCGGTGATCGCCATGAGCGAAACCATCAATGTCGAGGAATTCCGCAACGGCATCCGTTCCTCGGTGTTGTGCCCCAATGAAATCGCCACGCCGATGCTCGACAAGCGGCCCGTCAAAGTCACCGACGAGGAAAGGGCCCGCATGTTGCAGATGGAGGATATGGGCAATCTGATCGTCTATATCGCCAGCCAGCCACCGCATGTCTGCATCAACGAGGTGGTCATCAGTCCGACCTGGAACCGTTTTTACGAGAAGATGATCTGACGCTCAGTAATTGTTGAAAATCTTCAGATAGTCCTTGTTGACCGTGGTGGTCTTGACGCTGAACGGCTCGCAATCGACATAAACCTCGATCGAGGTGTTGATGGCGGCCTGCAGCGGATATTTGGCAAAGACGGTGTGGCAGCGGCCTTTGTTGATGATGATATCGCTGATCACCAGATTGTCGGTCTTCGACTTGTAGCGCAGCACGAACATGCCATTGGTCGAACGTGATTTGCTCACGCTGAATTCAGTGGCCACGATTTCCTTGGCCATTTCCTCTTGCGCCATCGCTGGCACGGGCATGATACCCAAGGTCACGATACCAATAGCCAACTGGCCGATCCCCGACAGTTTACGCATACGCACCCCCACTTTGATTGCCATCATGGCCGTAAAGCGGGCTGCGGGTCAATCGAGCGGGGTATAGAGGCGGGCTTTGTCGGTTGCGCCGATGCTGGTGTAGAACGCATGCAGATTGTGGCGGGCCAGAAAACTGCCGCGCCCTTTGACCGCGCCTTCCCATTCGGGCCGCTCGCCCAGCTGCAGGCAGGTCAGCCAGCACTCCTCGATCATGCCGAGGCTATGGGCGGCTTGATCGGGCTGGCTCAGGGCCATATCGAGCAGCAGATCGCCCAGCACGAAATAGTAATCGGGCGAGGTGGCATAATGGTCCTGCACCTGCTGGGCGAGGATCAGGCCTTCCTCGAATTGTCCGGTCATTTTCAGGCAATACAGCATCCGCACGACCAGATCGTGATGCCATGACTGGTCTGGACCGGAGCGCGACAGGGCGGTTCGGTAATAGCCGCAGGCCTGGGAAAAGCGGTGACCGACTTCCAGCTCCTTGCCGAACTGGTAATGCAGATAGGGATCATCGGGATGGGTGATCAGGGCCTGTTGTAGCAGGGCCTGGTTGCGGCCCTGTTTGCGTTTGTGCTGCTCGTTCTCGTAGCCGTCATGGCCGTTCCGTATTTCGAGCTGGCGACGCGGATGCGTGTGGACAGGCTGTTCG
>Ga0114963_10000209_pt1 | contig 37999 bp, 42 predicted proteins | sample C_131016_EF_Meta_FD_87019 | JGI IMG/M metagenome (GOLD analysis project Ga0114963, IMG submission 87019) | Freshwater microbial communities from Lake Croche, Canada to study carbon cycling - C_131016_EF_MetaG | ecosystem: Environmental > Aquatic > Freshwater > Lake | place: Lake Croche, Canada... | reverse complement strand
TCCTCTATTAGGCCTTGGCCGTTGAAGAGCACCGTACCATCGCTAGCAAGCACAACTATTTGTGGCACCACCCCAGACCAGTAATGGGAGGGATCGCCCAAGGGCGCCTTGGGATTCACCTGGTAGGGATCGCTGGGTAAGGCAATTAGTTCCACCACATTTCCCCAACGGCCCTGCAGGTCGGACAGGAGCGGAGCAAAACCCTTACTGGCGGCACTGTCATCGAGGTAAAAAGCCAACAGCACCGGTCGACTGGCAGCTTGGGCTTCAGCCAGGCTGATCCTCGGTGGCACCAGGGCACCATTGCCTGCGTAGAGAGCAAATATGTTGCCGTCATAGCTATTTGTATCCCGGGCGGCCCAGGCATCGGATCCGCCTCCGAGCAACAGTCCCAGGACCAGGAGAAGGGAAAACAGCTTTTGGATTAGCAATTTGCCGTCCTTGGGCAGTGGGGTTAGCAGTTTTGTGGTCGCCAGGTTTATCGATAAATGCTTCAAGGCCGCTCGTTGGAGATGGGGGCATTCTGCAACCCCCGCCCTAACCCCTGCAAAATTCCGCGGCCGATCAGACCAATGGCACGACCAAGCACCCGGGTAAGTACCAACACCATGAGGGTGCCGAGACGGTTAAGTACCAACAGCACTTGGGGGGCCAAGGCGTCACGGGCTTCAAGCATCAGGGTGATCGCCTGTTGCCACCAGCTCAGCTGCCGTAGCTCCCCATCCCGCGGTTCCATCACCGTGGTGGGTTGGATCAGGCCCTGTTCCATGCCGTAGAACAAGCGCCTGCTTTCGTAGATGGCCACAGGCCGTTCGAACAAGGTTTGCCAGCGTTCCCTGCTGTTGATTTGGTTGCGAAGTCTTTCCAACTCGCGTGTCGGTAGCAGGCTCGGCACCAGCATGGTGCGCCGTAATTCGGGCCAGCCACTGCAGGCCTCCAGCAGCTGGCGGGCGATCAGTTCTGCATTACGCACCACCCAATTACTAAGGAGCAGCTGCAGGTGCAGCAGCGCCCTTGGTTCATCGGGGGCCAGGAGTTGGCCATCCACCAGCAGGGGTCTTCCCTCCAGCAGGGCCCTGAGGCTCGGCAGTAGGTCTGGTAATTCCGGATCCTCCTGTTGCAATTGGGCCCCACTTACTAGGGCTTGGCCTAAGGGCAGCAATTCGCCCTCCCTGGGTAATTGGGTGTAGGCCCCCACCAAGGCCTGCAGGGCCCGCTCCCGTAGCAATGGTTGCTGATTCGCCCAAAGGTTCTGCTGATCGCTAGCTGCCGTTTGCCCCTGCAAGCTCAATTGCAACCGCCGCACCAGTTCGCGGAACTCAGCCAGCAGGGCTTCAAACAGGGCTGAACGACGCTCCGGGCTAAGGGCTTCCAGCGCTAGCAACTGCCCAGCAGTGCTCTCCCCGAGGCCAGCGCAGGCCAGGGCAAGGCGTTCCTCCAGGCTTTTCAATACCGCTAACCCGCCACGATTGGCCAGCACGATTTCCACTGGACCCGTTTGGGGCTGTGGGCTTTGGCTGGTCCCATTAACCCCTGATTTGGTTTGCTGGGCTTCGGCCCCCCAAATCAGCAGGAGCACCTGACGGGCCATGGCCAGTTCCCGCAATCGACCTGCCACCGCCCAGGGGTAAAGCCCCTGGCGGGGCTGGCTGCTTAACCAGCGCTGCAGGGTTACAGCTTCAGCATCGATTTGCTCGAGGCCACTGCGCAGTAACCAGGCGCCCAGTCCATTGGGCCCGGACTCTGCCTTTGCAGTGACTTCCGCAAGTACGAAAACCCTGCCCCCGGTTATGAGCACATCCACGGCCCGGAGCAAGGTTTCGCTGCTGGGGGCTTCCAGCAACCCCTCGGCTGGCAACTGCAACAACAACTTTTGGCTGTATTTACGCCGGCTTGGCAATACCAACAGCAATGGTGTAGCCCCCAGTCGCTGGCGCCAATGCCTTAGCTCAGCCTGGAGTTGGGCGGGCTCGATTTCCTCCGCCAGGTTCCAAATTAGTAATTGCAGGTCACCCACCGCAGGGCTTACTGCCTTTACCCCTAGATACATACGCAGGGACGGATGTATCTGGGCCAGTAGCCGGGCAAGGCCATCGGCCTGCCAGCCCTCGGCGATAAGGCCTATGGCGGGGGAGGAGGCTGGCGCCATGGGTTTTAGCGGGGGCGCCCCTGGAGATGAAGGCTGTAGCTCTCGATCTTATAACCGGTGCTGGATTCAATTTCCCTCAACAATTCAGCAGGTAGTTGGATATCAAGGTCTTCAATGGAGCCGCTTTCTAGGCAGGTGATATGGCTGTGGGGATCAGCCCGGTGGCCATAGAGCCTGCCATTGGCTTTCTCAAGACATTCGATCACCCCATGGCTATGGAGTGACTCAAGATTCTGATAAACAGAGGTATGGCCAATGCAGCGGCCATCGGCATTTAGTTGCTCAAAGATGTCCCTGGCACTGAGGTGGTCACCGCTACGCCAAAGGATTTCTAATACCAATTTGCGCTGCTGACTAAGGCGCAATCCCTGTTGGCGACAAAGCTTGAAAGCCTCTTCCAGGCCAGCCTTCATCGGGGATGGGCGAACGGCAGTGGCCAGTAAGAATTCACTCATTGCATATATCATATGGCCCCAGCAAGGGGCCATCAGCAGGGCAGGCTTTCCCCAGGGGTGAGGTTGGGGTCCTGCAGCCGGGCCGGACCGATCGCCTGGAGCGCTTCGGCCAGATTCACCGTGCCGTCATAAAGGGCCCTGCCCACAATCACCGCTTCCACCCCCAGCGGCTCCAAGGGCAGCAGGCTGAGGAGATCCGCCAGGTCGCCGATGCCGCCCGAGGCGATCACCGGCATGGAGCTGGCCGCTGCCATGGAGCGCAGCGCCTGCAGATTTGGACCGGCCAGGGTGCCGTCCGTGGCGATGTCTGTGCTGATGATCGCCGCTACCCCTGAACCCTCAAAGCTGGCGGCTAGATCTGTGGCGGCAACGCTGCTTTGTTTTAGCCAGCCGCGGGTGGCCACCTGGCCATTGTTGGCATCGATTCCTACCAGGATCCGGCCGGGGTGGCGGCCCGCCAGCTCTCTTACCAGTTGCGGTTGTTCTACGGCCACGGTGCCCAGGATCACTCGCTCAATCCCCAAGGCAAGCAGTTCCTCCGCCCGCCCAACGCTGCGCACTCCGCCCCCCAACTGCACGGGGATGGCCAAGGCGGCAGTGATCGCCCGGATCGCTTGATCGTTAATCGGTTGGCCGGTTTTGGCCCCATCCAGATCCACTAAATGCAGCCGTTCGGCCCCCTGTTGTTGCCATGCCAGCGCCTGGGCCACGGGGTCATCGCTAAACCGGGTCACCTGGCCGTAGTCGCCCTTATGCAGGCGCACGCAATGGCCTTCAAGTAGGTCGATGGCGGGAATGATCTGCATCGGCTAGGTACGGCTTGCCCCTATCTTCCCCGCCGCCCGGCCCGCTTGAATGGCGCGAGCTTGCAGGCACCGCTAATGAAAATCCTGGTGATGGGTGGCACCCGTTTCATCGGTAAACCTTTGGTGGGCCAGTTGTTGGCGGCGGGCCACCAACTCACCCTGTTTACCCGGGGCAAACAACCGATCCCAGCAGGGGTGGAGCACCTGCGCGGCGATCGCAGTAAGGCCGAGGAACTTGCGGTGCTTAGGGATCGCAGTTTCGACGTGATTATCGATAGTTCTGGCCGCGAACTGGAGGACAGTCGGGCGGTGCTGCAGCTCACTGGCCCCCCAAGCCATCGCTTTGTCTATGTGAGTTCCGCCGGGGTGTATGCCGACAGCGTCCTCTGGCCGCTAAATGAGGACTCCCCCACGGATCCCGCCAGCCGCCACGCCGGCAAGCTCCATACGGAAGCGTTGCTGCGTGCTGAGGGCATTCCCTTTACCAGCTTTCGCCCCACTTACATCATTGGTCCAGGCAACTACAACCCTGTGGAGGCTTGGTTTTTCGATCGCATCCTCCATGGCCAGCCGCTGCCGCTGCCGGGCGATGGCAGCACGATCACCCAGCTGGGTCACGTGGCAGATCTGGCCACCGCCATGGCCCGCTGCCTCGAGGTAGAAACCAGCGCCAATCGGATCTACAACTGTACTGGCCGCCAGGGGGTGAGCTTCCGTGGCTTGGTGGCTGCGGCGGCGCGGGCCTGCGGCAAGGATCCCCAAACGGTGGAAACCCGCAGTTTTGATCCGGCCGGCTTAGATCCAAAGGCCAGAAAGGCCTTTCCCCTGCGCCTCAACCATTTCCTCACCGATGTGCAGCGCTTGGAGCGGGAGTTGGCCTGGCGCCCGGCCTACGACCTGGAGGCTGCCCTGGCGGACAGCTACACCCATGACTACGCCTTGCGGCCGGCGGCCACCCCCGATTTTACTGGGGATGCAGCCCTTTGGAGATAACCCCAGGCGGAGCCCAGGGCCAGGGCCAGCCCTGGCCAAAACAGCCACCATCCCAGGCTGTGTAGGCCTGCGGCGCCGGCCCCGGGCCAAAGCAGCAGCAGTAGCGAGCTGAATTGCAGGATTGTTTTGGCCTTCCCCCCCAGGGAGGCAGGGCCGCCGCTGCCCTGGCCGCTGCGCCAGCCAGATATCAGCAGCTCCCGGGCGAGCAGCAGCCACACGGCCCAGAGCGGCAGGCTGCCGCTGGCCGCCAGCCAGAGCAGGGGGGCGCTGATCAGGATTTTGTCGGTGAGCGGGTCTAGCTGCGCCCCCCAAGCGCTGCCCCCGCCCGCCCGCCGGGCCAGCCAGCCATCGGCGGCGTCACTAATTCCCCCTAAGAGCAGCAGCCCCCAGGCCAGCCATGGCCAGCCGATGCTCAGGGCTAGCACCAGCGGCAACCCCAGGGCCCCCCGGGCAATGGTGAGGCCATCGGCTAGGCGACGGAGGCCAGGCTTGCTCACGCTGGGGTTGGTCATGGGCCCTGCAGAATGCCGTTAATTGCAATCAGCCCATGGTGGTGCAGCGCTCCGTGGCCCAGGTGATGACTGCCCCAGTGATCAGCGTGGGGCCCGACACCCCCCTGCAGGAGGCCGTGCAATTGATGAGTAGCCATCACATCAGTGGATTGCCTGTGGTGGCTGCCAATGGGGTGCTGGTGGGGGAACTCACCGAGCAGGAATTGATGGTGCGGGAAAGCGGTTTTGACGCTGGTCCCTATGTGCTGCTGCTGGACAGCGTCATCTACCTAAGGAATCCCCTGGGCTGGGACAAGGAGGTGCACCAGGTGCTTGGTAACACCGTTGGCGAACTGATGGGTGGCCATCCCCATTGCTGTGGCCCTGAGTTGAGTCTTCCCCAGGCGGCGCGCCTACTCCATGAGCGCAGCACCCAGCGGCTGGTGGTGGTAGACGCTGAGAAGCGGCCCGTGGGGGTGCTCACCCGAGGGGATGTGGTGCGAGCCCTGGCGGAAGCCGATTAAAAGGTCGCCTAGCGCAGCGCCGGTGGGGCTGTCACGCCACTTTCCTGAAGGGCCGGGGGGGCGGCAGGAGGTAACACTGGCGGTGCTGGGGTGGAGCGGCTGTCGCTGCCGGCTGTGATCGAGAGGCTGGGGTCGTAGACCGCCTGACCGCTGCTTGGTGAATTGAAGGTTTCCGGAGCTGGCAGGTCTGGGGGTAGGGGGGCTGGGGTAACTGGGCTACCCATGGCGGTGCCAGCGCTGGGTAGTTCCGGGGCCCGCGGCGCCGGGTTTGAGTTGAGTGCCACCGAGGGATCGGCGGTGATGGGTGGTTCCCGCAGGGGGGCTCCGGCGGAGGGCCTGGTGGCTGATTTGGGTCCGGAGGGCGACCAAACCATGCGGGCCAGGGGCACAACCCCTTGCTCCATCAAGCGATTCAAGCCTGCCAAAGCCCTATCCATGACCGTTCCCCCCAGTTTCAGGCTGCACTGCAGGGGGTTGCCGCAATCGTGGGCTTTACCCAGCGGACTGAGATTGGCAAGCAGATTGCCCTGCAGATAGAAGGGCCGCTGTTCCAACTTCAGCATGTAGGGCACATGCACAAAGCTGGTGGCGCCACCGCTGATCCAGTTGGCGTCCTCTTCGTTGAAGCCCTTTACCCCAGGCACAATGAAACGGCTTTTGGAGGCATGGTCTGGCATGTAGGCCGCCACCAAGCCGCGGCTTCGGGCCAAATCCTTGGTTTGTTCGAGGGTGAGGCCATCCCGGCTCATGAATACCTCCAGGCGGCCATCGGCCCGCAACCCCATCACCATCCGGATCCGCGGTAGGAAGTAACGAATTTGCTGGCCCATGCTCACGCTGTAGGCGCCCTTGTAGCTGCTGGGCGGCTCTTGCATGTCGTTGTAAAGCGCGTGCAGGCCCCCAATGAAGGTGTCGTACTCGCCGGCGCGGGCGTCTGTGAGGTCGCCGTAGCCAAAATCCACCCGGCCTTGGTGGGTAATCCCAATGAAGGCCCGTTGGCGGGCGGCGGTGCGATTGCGACCCCGCCACACCTGATTGCCCAGTTTGATGTCCCCCAGCGGCACAGTCACGTCTTGGCCGGGGGCGTCGTTGTAGCGCTCGTACATCGGCCCGCTCACAAAGGCCAGGGCATTGCTGTCGTTGTAGGCCTCCTGCTCGCGATCCCAGCCTTCCAGCATGCCGAAGCTCACCTTGCGTGGATCGAAATCCACGGCAAAAACCTCCTTATCTGGCAGGTAGCGGAAGTTGTCCTCCACTGGGTTGGTGCTAGCCACTAAGGCCTGATTACTGGCCCCGGCCTTAGGCCCACTGGGGGCGATTGCCACTAGGAAGGTGAGGGCAGCTACAGGCAAGCCAATGGCAGTCCAGCCCAGCCAACTGAAGCGGCGTTTTAAGGATTTCGGGTGACGGGAGGACCGCTGGGAGGGCGCGGCCTCGCCAGATTTCAGCGTAGGTCGCTTGCGCCCAGTGGCTTTTCTGTCCTCCTCGCGATGGGTGGGACGTCGATTGTTTGCTGCCGCAGGCCTGTCCGCCACTTCAGCACTTGCCCTACGGCGACGACCCATTGATCTGGTTCCCTGTCAGCAGGTTTGCCGCCAGTTAAGCAACCGAATGCTGGTAAAACCAGCTGCGGTGGATGCTTTCAGGCGCCTTTGAGCTTAATCGCTATTGATTGATTTATTCACAGTTTCGCCAGCGGTGGGGGCAGGTCTCCTGCTGGACCACTGCCGGGCCCCAAGTGGCTGCTTAATGGCGGCTGGTGTGGAGTCCCACCACCCTGGCCACGATCACCACGATGAATAGCTGGCTGAAGAAGGCTTGGAAATAGAAGATTAGTTGGCTCCATACGTCCATAAGGCCCAGCACCGTGCCGGCAGTGGTCGAGCCCCCCAGGCTCAGGAACATCAATTGGGCATGGTTAGGGATCTTGGTGTCGAAGCCGTAGGCGGTGGGGTTTAGGTAGAAGTTGAGTGAGTGGAGCTCAAAGCCCAACACCGTGAGGTTGGCGTAGCAAATGATCACCCCAAAAAGCAGGTCTGCATCCACCTCCTGGGCCTGCCAAATGTTGTAAATAAATCGCCAGAGCACCACCGCGGTGACAAGGGCTACTGCTCCATAGCAAAAGAGACCAAGCATGGAGCCGAAGGGGCCCCCGTGGGTGAGGTTGAATATCGCCCAAGCAAGGCATAGCCAGAGAAAAAGCTGGGCATGCCAGCGCAGCCAGCGGTCTGACTCGCCAGTGAGTCTCAGGCCGAGCAGAAGGGTGAAATACAAGATTGGCGCCAGTACCAGGTATCTAACCAGCCTTGCCCCAATGCTTAACGGTTCAGGCAACAGGGGTATCAGCAGCAGTTCAAGCATCTGAACCAGCGCCAGGTCGTGGAAGCGCAGCTGGAAAAACCAGCGAATTAATTGATTCATCCCTGGTGATCCATCGCTGCCATGGCCTCGGCGTTAGTGGCTCAGCTCAAGCATCCTTTGGATTGGGGCCAACGCCCGCAGGCGTAGCCCTTCCTCCAGCTGGATTTCAGGAGTTAGCTCCCTTAGGCAACTTTCCAGCTTGTCGAGGTTATTGAGCCTCATATAAGGACAAGCGTTGCAGCTGCAGCCATCCAGCCCCGGCACCGGGTGAAAGCTTTTGGCTGGGGCTGCCTTGCGCATTTGGTGCAGGATCCCCGGTTCCGTGAGCACGATGAAGGCCTGGGCCTTGCTGCTGCAGCTGTGGGCCAGCAGCTTGCTGGTGGAACCGATGAAATCGGCATAGTCCAGCAGCTGGTCTTCGCATTCCGGGTGGGCAATTACCTCCGCCTCCGGATGGGCCAGCTTCAATTCGAGTAGAGCCTGTTCGCTAAAGGTTTCGTGCACGATGCAGCTGCCCGGCCAAAGGCTCAGTTCCCGGCCCAGTTGTTGCTGCACCCAGCGGCCCAGGTTTTTGTCTGGGGCAAACAAGACCGGACGGTCAGCCGGAATCTGACCCACCAATTGCACTGCATTGCTGCTGGTGCAGATCAGGTCACTTTGGGCCTTGATCGCCGCTGAACAATTGATGTAGCTCACCACGTAGTGGTTGGGATGGGCGGCACGAAAGGCGGCAAACGCTTCCGGTGGGCAGGCATCCGCCAGGGAACACCCCGCCTCCAGATCAGGCAGCAGCACCTTTTTTTCCGGGCAAAGGATCTTGGCGGTTTCGGCCATGAAATGGACGCCGCAAAACACGATCACCTCGGCATCGGTGCTGGCGGCCCGGCGGGCCAGCTCCAAAGAATCACCAATGAAATCAGCCACATCTTGGATGGCCTCGTCTTGGTAGTAATGGGCAAGGATCACAGCCCGGCGCTCTTGGCGCAGCTGGCGGATGCGTGCCAGCTGATCGCTGGGGCTCTGGGGCGGGGCGAGGCTGGCGAACACGCGCGGGTGGCCTGGGCAGGATGATGTCATCAGCTTAGAAACCCTGGCGGGAGTCCCCTTGCTGCGACTGGCCATTGCCGGCGATCTCCATGGCCAGTGGGATCACCACGACGACGCCTTGCTGGAGCAGCTCGCCCCCGATGCCCTTTTGGTAGTGGGGGATCTGGCCGATGGGGATGTGCGTTTGCCGCGGCGGCTTAGGGCCCTGCAACTACCCGTTGCCTGCATTCTTGGCAACCACGACGCCGCCAAAGATCGCAGTGGCAGCACCATTGCCAGGATGGAACAGGCCCTGGGCTCCCTGCATTGCGCTTGGAATCTGCGCCTGCTGGATCCCCCCGGCCTGGCGGTGGTGGGGGCCAGGCCAGGCAGTGCCGGCGGTGGTTTCCATCTCTCCGATGCGGTGAAGGCCCACTGGGGCGAAATGTCTGTGTTCGAATCAGCCGAGCGGATCAGCGCCGCTGCCCTGGGGGCCCCCAGGGATCGGCCCCTGGTGCTGCTGGCCCACAGCGGCCCCAGTGGCCTGGGCAGCGGGGCCGCCGATCCCTGCGGCCGGGACTGGAAACGGCCGGCCCGCGATTGGGGCGACCAAGACCTGCAGGAGGCGATCCTGCGCATCCAGCGCCAGCGACCCCTGCCCCTGGTGGTGTTTGGTCACATGCACCATCGCCTGCGCCAGGGGCAAGGTCAGCGGCGCACCATCCACCGCGACCGCCAGGGCACCGTTTATCTCAATGCCGCCTGTGTGCCGCGCCACCGCTTAGATCCCCAGGGCAGTCCGCTGCGGCATTTTTCCTGGGTTGAGTTGGGGGACGACGGCGCCGTTTGCCTGGTGGCCCAGCGCTGGTATGGGGTCCGCGGTGAATTGGTGGAAGACCAGATGTTGCTGGAGCAATGCCAGCTCCGCCGTTGATAACCCCTAGATGCTGATAATCGCTTGTATCAGTAGCCATGGCTATGGCCACGGGGCTCGGGTGGCAGCCCTGCTGGGTGCCTTGCATCGGCAACAACCCGATTGCCGCTTTGTGCTTTGCACCGCATTGGCACCAGCTTTTTTAGCCCAGGTTTTTCAGGGTGTTCCCTTTGAGCAGCGCCATTGCCCATGGGATGTGGGGGTGGTGCAGGCTGATGCCCTCGGCAGTGATCCCGAGGCAACCCTTCTCGCCCTTGAAAAGCTTGAAAGGGAGCTGCCGGCTTTGCTAGAGCGCGAAGCTGCCTATCTGCGGCCACTGCTGGAAAGCCATCCCGGCCCGGCCCTAGTGCTCGGGGATGTGCCCCCGGCCGCTGCACTGCTGGCCCAACGCCTGGGGTTGCCCATGATCTGGCAAGCAAATTTTGGCTGGGACGCGATCTATGCCGAGATGGGGCTGGCTTTTCGCCCCTGGGCTGAGCACTGTGCCCAGCTCTATGGCCAGGGCCAAGCTGTGATCAGCTGTCCCTTTTCCCTGCCGATGCCCTGGGGGATTCCCCGTTGGGAAGTGGGTCTCAGTTGCGGCCAGCCCGCCTTGGGGGAAGCTCAACTGAGGGAAAAATTTTGTTTAAGCCATCCCCGCGAGCGCACAGCGCTGCTCAGCTTTGGCGGTTTGGGGGTTCAGCTGGACCCTGCCCTGTTGGCCCATTGGCCCCATTGGCATTTCCTTGTGACTGATCCGAGCTTGGCTGCCATGGCAAATGCCAGCTTGATACCTAAATATCTGCGTCCCCTTGATGTGATGCCGCTCTGCAGCCGGGTGCTCACTAAGCCTGGCTACAGCACCTTTTGTGAGGCCCTCAGCCAGGGGCTGGGGCTGATTGTGGTGGCCCGCCAGGGTTTTGCCGAGGCAGCGGTGCTCCAGGCAGGCTTGATTAGCCATGGCTGGCATCGGCTGTTGCCGCGCCAAGCCTTTATGGATGGGGCCTGGCAATTGGATAATCCGCTGGAGCCGCCGCTGGGCGCCCCCTTGGCCCAGGGGGGCGAGAGCCAGGGGGCAGCCCTGCTGCTGGCCCAGCTTCAGTCTTATGGGCGAGAAAGCTGAGCGAAGCGGCTTAGGGCTGCTGATGGGGGAACCGCTACAGGGGACTGGACAAGGGGCTGCTTTAGGCCAGCGGTTTTAGCTACGTCCCTGGGCTGTTTGCACTGATGGCCCCGGGCTGGGCCTCGTTATGCGGCTGGAGGAATGCTGGTCATTAGCTGGCTTGGCTGGTCAGTTGGATGGTTTGCTTGGCATATCCCTGGGATCTTGGTTTCGCTAAACCCTTGACCTAACAGCTTTCTTGGCTAAATAACTCATTCCTTCTGTTGTGAATGTGAGTTTCGCTACTTGGCTGAAAACTTTCTTTTTGCCGGGGAAATGCTTCGTATCAAATGTGACTGAATTGCTTTTCATTGGCAACAGTCATCCGGGGATTTGGCCAGTCAATGGACAGTAGACGATTTATTATCTGGCCGGCTAATATTCTCGGACGTCTAATCGTTCGGCATATTTGCGCCGACCGTTTCTGCATATTTTTACGTGAACGGCCAAAAATTATTTTTATCTATGACTAATTCAATGCGGCTCAAAACCTGTCGCGTTGGACTTGGTCTGCTGGCGGCTGGCTCCATGGTTGCCCCCGCCTTTGCTGGGGCTGTCCCTGCCGTGGGCCCCTCGGCCCAGGCCGGTGAAACCTTGGTGGCCCAAGCCGAACTGGCCCAGTTGAGCTTGCCGCGTTTCCAGTTGCCCGGTTTGCCAGCCCTCCCCCGGGTGTTTGCGATCACCCCCGAACGCCGCGCCTTGCTCAACACCATCCGCTACGCCGAAGGCACCTGGAAGGAGGGCACAGACCTGGGGTACCGAGTGATGTTTGGCGGCGGTTTGATGAATTCCCTCGATCGCCATCCCGATCGGGTCAACTACACCACCGGTTACGCCAGTGCCGCAGCCGGTGCCTATCAATTCATGCCTGGCACCTGGGGCCTGGTGGTGAGGGCCATGGGCTTGGCCGGTTTTGAGCCCCATGCCCAAGACCAAGCGGCCCTCTTCCTGATCCAGCGCCGGGGAGCCCTAAGCCTGGCCGATCGCGGCGAGCTCACCGCAGAATTAGCTTCGAAGCTATCGCCCGAATGGGCTTCCTTCCCCACCATCGCCGGCCAAAGCTTTTACGGCCAGCCGGTGCGTCGCCTCACCGAGTTACAGCGCTTTTACGAGGCAAATCTGGCCAGGCTTAAGGGCCGTGGGCAGGTGGCTAATGCCGATGGCAGCGACCAGGGAGTCTGCAGTGACAACAGTCTTGATTGCGCCCTGAGGGGCATGGATCGCCGTTGATGCCGTTTTGGCACTTTTCCCCTAGGCCTTCGCTTCCGGTTTAGGCAATTTCCAGAGGGCCAGTAGATAGGCCCCCACGGCACTGGCCAGAAAAGCAACAATGTTGCCCACCAGTGGCAACGGTTCAGCGGTGCGAGTGATCACCGGCCCCAGACCGAGCACCCCAAACAAAATTATCCAAAGGGGCGACATCAGCAGCAGCCACGGCCAGGCGATTAGTACCCCTTGCTTGCGGGGGTAGGAGGCAAAGCCGGCCACAAGTCCCCCAAGCACCGAGGTGCTTAGGGTTAGTAGCCACTGTTCCTGGGGCAAGCCGGGCACCACTTGGCACCCCCCCTGCTCTAGGCAACCACGCACGGCCCCGAGCGCCCCAACGATTGCCCCGTCTTCCCCATGCTCAGCCACGTAGTACTGGTTGCCGTAGCGGGTTTGTAGCTCCACCCAGTAGGTGCGGGGCATCAAGGCAAACAGGGCATCACCCACATTGAAATTGAGTAAATTCCCCCCCCGGGGGTCTGCCACCAGCAGCAGGCTGCGTTCATCCAGGTCCCAGTACTGCTTCACGGCTTGGCCAGGGGTGCGGTCGTATTGGGTAAGCACCCTCAGCTTCCAACCACTGCTTGCTTCGAACTGATTGAGCTGTTCCTCCAGGCCCTGGCGTTGGCTGTCTGTGAGCGCTTTGGCTAGGTCGATCACTGGGGTGGGGTGATCGGGCAAGAGGTCGGGGTTGTCGTAGGCCAGGGCTGGGGCCGGTTGCAGCAACAGGCCTAGCCCCCAGAGGCCCACTAGCAGCGAAAGCAGCAAACGAGCCATGGCTGGCCAACCGGTTAAAACGCATTGTTATCGATGCCTGACCCGGGCTGTGGCTGCTGCAATGGATTGGTTGCGACAACGGCTGGCAGAGCAGGGGGGCCGCGCCGGCTTTGCCGCCGTTATGGATTGGCTGCTCAACGACCCAGACCATGGCTTTTATGGCAGTGGCCGGGTGCGCTTTGGCCCCCAGGGCGATTTCGTTACCTCCCCCAGCTTGGGGTCTGCCTTCGGCGAATTGTTGTTGCGGCAGGTAACGCCTCTACTGGCTGCCCTGGCCGCCACCAGGGAGGGACCAATCCGCCTGATTGAGTGGGGGCCTGGGGAGGGCCAGCTGGCCGCCCAGCTGGGCCAGGGGCTGCTGCAGCTGGATCCCCCCTGGCTGCAGCGGCTTGAATTGGTGCTGGTGGAATCCAGCGGCCCCCTGCGGGACCGCCAACGGCAGCACCTGGCCCCGCTGGCCTTGCCCCACCGCTGGGCCCCGGCGGCGGCATTGGCAGCAGCGCCCTGCCCTGGCCTGGTGGTGGCCCATGAATTAATCGATGCCCTGCCGGTGGAGCGCTTCCTCTGGCACCAGGGCCATTGGCATTGCCTAGAGGTGGCCCTCGCTGCCGATGGCAGCATCGGCTGGGCCCCAGGCGACCCCCTGGGGGCCGAGACCCTCGCGGTGCTCGCTGGTTTGGGCTTGCCCGCCGATGGGGGCGGTAGGCCCGAGGGCTGGTCTAGTGAGTGGTGCCCTAGCCTTGCCCCCTGGCTGGCCCAGGTGCGCCAGGGCTTAAGCCAGGGTTGGCTCCTCGCCATTGATTACGCCCATCCCGCCAGCCGTTACTTCAGCCCCCAGCGGTATGGCGGCACCCTGTTGGCCCACCGCGGCCAGCTCAGCTCCCCGCAATTGCTAAACGAACCGGGCCTGTGGGATATCACGGCCCATGGCTGCACTACCCATCTGGAACAGGCGGCAGCCCCGGCAGGTTGGCAATGGCGGGGCGCCAGTCTCCAGGGGGAGGTGCTGCTGCAATTGGGTTTGGCGGCGGAAATCTCCGCCCTTTCGACCCCAGGCCCCCTGGATCTTCCCCAGCGCTTGGCCCGCCGTGAGGAACTGTTGCGCTTGGTGGACCCCCACCTGCTTGGCGGCTTTTGGTGGATGTTGCTGGCCACGGCTGATGCCCCTGGCTTCCCAGGGGATAGGGGGGAACTTAATTGCCCCGGCTGGTGGCCCTGAGGGCTTCAATGGCCGCCCCGATGGCCACATCGTCACGGATAACCACGGCACCGATGCCCGTGGGCAACACAAAGCGCACCCGGCCATCGCGCACTTTTTTGTCGCGCAGTAGGCATTGCTGCACGGCTTCGGCAGCAAAGCTGGGCGAGGCAATTGGGAGGCCCGCCTGCCGGATTAGTTGCAGTTGGCGTTCTTGGTCTGCCCTGGTCCAAAGGCCCAGCTCCAGGCTCAGCCAACCGGCGGCGGCCATGCCAATGGCCACTGCTTCCCCATGGAGGAATTGGCTGTAGCCGCTGAGGGTTTCCACCACATGGCCGAGGGTGTGGCCGTAATTAAGAATTGCCCGCAGGTTGCCCTCCCGTTCGTCGGCGGCCACCACCCTGGCCTTGGCTGAGGCGGATCGCTTCAGGATTTGCAGCAGCAGACTGGGCCCTACCGCCCCAAGGCTGTGGAGTTCCCCCTTGGCTTCCAGGGCTTCAAATAGCACAGGATCACCAATCACTCCGTATTTGATCACCTCCGCCAGGCCAGCGCGGAATTCGCGCTCCGGCAGGGTTTCCAGGGTGTCTGGGTCCACCAGCACTAGCCGCGGTTGGTGGAAGGCACCGATCAGATTTTTGCCGCCGGGATGGTTTACGCCGGTTTTGCCGCCGATGGCGGCATCCACCATGGCCAACAGGGTGGTGGGAACCTGGGCCACGGCGATGCCCCGCAGCCAGGTGGCGGCGGCAAAGCCCGCCATATCGCCCACCACTCCGCCCCCAAGGGCAACGATCAAGGAGCCGCGCTCCAGCTGGTGGGCGTAGGCCGCATCGTGGATTAGGGCAATGCTGGCAGGGGTTTTCTCGGCTTCGCCAGCGGGAATTACCAGACTTTCCACCAGGAAACCGGCCTGATGTAACGAGCGTTCCAGCCCTGGGCCATAGGGGCCGGCCACATCTGCATTGCTAACCAGCAACAGACGGGTGTTGCGTTTGAAGCCCCGCTCTAGCAGCCGTTCCCCCAGTTCAGCTAAGCCGCCGCGGCCGATCAGGATTGGATAACTGGCGGCCCCCAGGTCCACGGCAACGGTTTGTAGTGCCGTGGGGCTGTCTATGGCCATGGGTAGATGCACAGCACTTTCAGCTTCTGAATGTATGGCCCCTTTGGCTCACAATGCTGCGAAAGCTCTGGAGGCTTCGATGGGCCGATCGCCGTTGGTGCCCTGGTTATTTGTGGCGCCGGCGCTGGCGCTAGTGCTGCTCACGGTGCTCCTGCCAGCCCTGATGGCGCTGCTGATCAGCTTTACCCAAACCGGCCTTGACCTAAGGGAACCGCTCCAGTTCATCGGCCTGGCAAATCTGCGGCGGTTGCTGGCCGATCCCATGTTTCTGCGGGTGTTGGGCACCACTTTTATTTATCTGGTGGGGGTGGTGCCGCCGATCGTGCTCGGCTCCTTGGCCTTGGCAGTGTTGGTTAATCGCTCCCTGCCGGGGGTCCATTGGTTTCGCGCTGCTTTTTACACGCCAGTGCTGGTGTCGATCGTGGTAGCTGCCATCGCCTTCCGCTGGCTCTACGCCGAAAACGGCCTGATCAATGGCTGGGGCCAGGCCCTGCTGGGCAGCGGTTTTCAACCAATCGGCTTCCTCACTGATCCGCGCCTAGCCCTGCCGGCGGTGATGCTTGTGACCCTTTGGAAAGGGCTCGGCTACTACATGGTGATTTTTCTGGGGGGCCTCCAGGGCATCTCAAAGGACCTGTATGAGGCCGCCGAACTGGATGGCAGCCGTGGTTGGCGCCAGCACCTAGACATCACCCTGCCGCTGCTGCGCCCCTACGTGGGCCTCGTGGCGGTGATCTCAGCGATCGCAGCCACCAAAGTGTTTGAGGAGGTGTTTCTGATGACCCAGGGGGGGCCTGCTGATGCCACCCGCACCGTGGTTTATTACGTGTACGACCTGGCTTTCCAGGAATTGGAAATCAGCTACGCCTGTACGGCGGGTTTGGCCCTGTTCCTGGTGGTGTTGCTGCTAAGCCTCTTGCAACAACTTTTCAAGGGCAGTGCCCTGCCTAAATTGGAGGATTAAAGGGCTAGCTAATTTGGAGCGGCTGGGGATCGTTGGCAGCGGCCAGCTGGCTGTGATGTTGGCTGAGGCGGCCCAGGCCATGGGCATCGAACTGCACCTGCAGGCCAGTGGTGCCTCGGATCCGGCCGTGGCCCTGGCGGCAGGGGTGGTAATTGGCGCCTCCGGCGATGGGGATGCCACCGCACTCCTGGCCCAGCGCTGTTCCCGCATCGGCTTTGAAAATGAATGGGTGGATTTGGCCAGCCTGGAGCGGTTGGAGGCCCAGGGGGTGTGCTTTCAGCCAGCGGCGGCCGTACTGGCCCAGTTGGTGGATAAACGTAAGCAGCGGCAGCTTTTAAAACGGCTAAATCTGCCAAGTCCCCGCTGGTGTGAGCTGGCCACAGTGGTGCGGGCTGGGGGCGTTTTGCCGCCTGATCTGTCCTTGCCGCTCATGGCAAAGGCCATCTGTGGGGGTTACGACGGCCGCGGCACCGAACGGCTTACCACCAGGGCCTGCCTGGAGGCATTGCTGAGTCGGGTGGATTACCACGAATGGATCCTCGAGGAGCTGGTGCCCTTTGAGCAGGAGCTAGCCGTGGTGGTAGCCCGCAATTCCCAAGGGCAGATCAGTCTTTTCCCGCTGGCGGAAACCCACCAGCGCCAGCAGATTTGCGATTGGGTGCTGGCGCCGGCCCAGGTGAGCTACGCGGTGCAGGCCCGGGCCCGCTCCATGGCTGTTTCCTTGGTAACGGCCCTCAACTACGTGGGGGTGCTGGCCCTTGAGTTTTTTCTAAGCCCCACCGGTTTGCTAGTAAACGAAATTGCCCCTCGCACCCACAATTCCGGCCATTTCACGATTGAGGCCTGCCATACCAGCCAATTCAGTCAGCAACTCAATGCCCTTGCCGATCAACCCTTTGGCGATCCGGGCCTCAAGTTGCCCGGGGCCCTGATGGTGAACCTGCTGGGTTTTGAGGAGTCGGAGCAAAACTATGCGGCCGAGCGGGCCCAATTGCAGCAATTGGAGGGGGCCCATCTGCATTGGTATGGCAAGGCCCAGGCTCGGCCTGGCCGCAAACTTGGCCATGTAACCCTGGTGCTGCAAGGCTCAACGGCGGAGTTGCGCCGCCAGGAGGCAATGCAACGCTTGGCAGAGGTGCGGGCAATTTGGCCTAATCCCTGAGTAAAGCCCTAAATTCAATGGGGACTGCTGTGTTGGTGTCTGCCCTTTCCAGTGTTCTGATCTGACTCCCTTTTCGACATGAGGGGGGTGTCGCGATGGTGACGTAGGCCGACCCCGTAGTCGGAAATGAAGCCCCGCTTTCCCCCCTCTTCTGGTTAATCCAGGTCGAAGACTGAGGGCACCACGGCCTGGCGGTCCACCCCTATCAAGTCAATTCCTGGAGCCGTTTTTCCAATTCCGGCCGGCTCAACCTGGTAACTACAAAAACCTCCTGGGCACTGCTACCCCGGCGGGCCACCAGTTTGTGGCCGCCGCTGATTTGGGTGGAAACCCTTAGCCGTAAGCCTTCACAGCGCCCCTTTACCCGGCAGATCACCGCTGGGGTGACCGTTTCTATCGCCTCATCTAGGGCCAGGGCCTTCAACTTGGGGATTAAGCCCTCCAGGTAGGTGCTGTGGGTAATTACCACCCGTCCCACGGGTTTCTCCTCAGGCGCGTTCCAATGGGGCCATGGTGAGCCCTTCGCCCCCCAGTTGCATGTGATAGAGCTCCGCCTGTTCCTGGGGACCTGTCCAAACCACGGCACTGCCCTGCTGGTCCACCTGCTGGGCCAGGTTCCAGGCTCGGTCTGGGGTCATGGCGGGGATGTATTTCACCAGGCAATCAACCACATGCTTAAAGGTATTCACCTCATCGTTGAGGACTACCACCTTGAAGTTGGGGTAGGGGCTGCGTTCCAGCAGCGTGCTGCCTGAAGGGCTTAGTTGGGGGGTGCTGGTGGCCACCGGCCCTTCACGGATGGAATCCATTTTGCGGCACCGGTTAGCGGCTTGGTTAAAGTTGCAGCAATTGAACTCTCACTGTGCTGATCACCCTGGGATGGGCTGCCCTGGCCGCCACTTTCACTTTTTCGATCGCCATGGTGGTGTGGGGCCGCAATGGTGACAATTCGATCAATTTCTGATCCCTTGGCTCAGCTGACGCTTACGGATTTTTCGCTCACGGATCTCCCCCTTAATGCCCTGCTTGCTTCAGTGGCGGCCCTGCTGCTGTTGTTCGTAAGTGCTGGGGTGGTTTATTTGTCGGCGGTGGAATGGCGTGACCGCCGCCGCCGCACCGCCCCTGCGGTGACCCCCCGCAAGCGCCGCCCCTGAGGCTTTCCATGGCCCGCGCCCTGCGGCTCCCTCCCTTCAGCTGCAGCATTGCCCTGGCCCTCCTCCCTCTGGTGGGGGGCTGGCTCCTTTGGCGCAGTGCCAAACCCCAGCTCCCCGGGGACCTGCGCCTATTACTGCAGCAGGCTTCCCTGGTGCAAAGCCTGCCGGTGGACCCCCAGCGGCCCGTGCCACCCCTCTGGCGCCAGCGCCTCCCGGCACCATTGGCGGCCAAGCTTTGGCGGGAGGGATCGGGCCCCTGGTGGCAGTTATGGGGGGTCCATGCCGATGGGGCCCCATTCTTAGTTTTTCGCCCCAGTCGTCCGCCCCTGGGGGTGGCCAATGGTTTTCAGTGGGGCCCTTATTTCGTAGTTAGCGCTGATCCCCTTAGCCGCCAGAGCCTCCAGGGCCAGTTGCAGGGCAGCCACCGGCGCCTGGGGCGCCTGGCCTGTGGCGCCCTGGAGGGCCCCGATCCAGCGGTCTATTGGCGTAGCCAGGCCCTAGGGACAATTACCGCTTCCTGGGCCCCTCTGCTCCAGCCTTTTCAGGAGGGCTGCCTGCGCTTGCAGGGCCAGCGCTGGTGGGGAGAGACCACGGCGGAATCGCCCCTAACTGCCCAACCGGCTGGCCAAGCACCGCCCCTGGAACCTTTCCCTTTGCTCGAGGGGGCCCTGTTGCAGTTAGAGGGTCGCGGCCTGGCACCACTGCTAAACAATTTGTTGGCAAGCCCCGGCTTGAGGCCCTTGCTTCAGCAGCGTTATGGGCTCACCCGGGCCCAGGAACGGGCCCTCTTAAACACCCCCTTCCGGTTGGCCCTGCGCCCCAACCCCGGCAATGCCCCCTACAGGGCCAGCCTTTGGTTGCGCCTGCAGGGCCGTTCAGGCCAGTCGCCAGCCCTCGAGGCTTTGCTCCAGGGGGTGGCTAAGGGGCTGCCCAAGGATCTGCGCCTGGAGCAGCAGGGCAGCACCTCTCGCCTCCTAAATGGCAGCGGCCAGGCCCAGGCCGGTTGGCGGCGCTTGCCTTCCGGGGATCTGTTGCTTGTGCTGGGGGGCTCTCCCCAGGCCAAGGGAGCTGGCGATCTGGAGGCCCAGCGGCCTTTGCAACCCCTGGCGGCTGGCATGGGCCTGCGCCTAAACGCCCAGCCCCGGGCCCTTGCCGAAAATCAGCTGCTACCGCCAAGTTTTCCCCTGGCCCTGCGGGAGGCGGCTGGTTTCCAGGGGGTTTGGCAGCCCTTGGCCGGGGGGGCTTCTGCTCAGGTGAGCGGTTTGCTCTCCTGGGATTCAGTTTCAGCTTCCAAACCGGCTGTGGGCCCTGGGCCTTCCCCTGCAGCCCCCTGAACCGCTTCCGGGTGAAGTTTGCGTTCGCGGCGGCGCCGCTCGGCGGCCACGGTTTCTTCCATCATTTGTACGGCCTGGGCCATCTTTTCGAGATTGCTGGCATAGAGACCCATGTCTTTTTCCAACTTCTCCTGTTGCAACCCGATCAGATCACCCACTTCCCTGGCTCGCAGTCGCAGGGCCTCTGGATCCTGGTCATCGGCGCCGGCCAGTTCCTGCAGGGCAGCAATCAGGCCTACCGCATGGTGGCGGGAGTAGTGGAAATCGCTGCGGCCGGCCTCCTGCAGCACGCTGGCCAGCACTGCGGGGGCCCCGTCGCCTTTGTTTTCTAGCCACTGGCGAATCTCAGCTTCCCCATGGGGGGCAAGGCTGGAACGCAGTTGCTGGGCCTGCTGGCGGAGGTCTGGGGCGGACAGATCAGCGGCTTCGCAGAGGGCGCTGAAAAGTTGCTCGCGGCGGTCTACAGGTTCGAAGCCAACGCTGAAGTTGTCGAACACCTGGGTAAGCCCTAGGGCAAACAGGGCATCGGCTTGAAACCCTTGCTGGCACGACAGCAAGTGCAGTTCCACCAGCAGCTCATCCACCACCCGCCGATAAAGGCCGGGGATAACGCGGGGATAGGCGTTGTAGAAGCGGCGCTTGCTGTCCGCCACCGTCTGGCTAATGCTCACCGAATGGTCCTCTGCCAGGGCAGACCCTAGCGCTCAGCGGCGACGGTTTCGTCAGTAGGATCCGGGCAAGAGCCAATGCAACCCATGATCCCCATCGTTATCGAGGATTCAGGCCGGGGGGAAAGGGCCTTCGACATTTATTCGCGGCTGTTGCGCGAACGGATCATTTTCTTGGGGGAGCCCGTTACCTCGGAGTCTGCCAATCGGATCGTTGCCCAGTTGTTGTTTCTGGAGGCGGAGGACCCTGAGAAGGACATCTTTCTCTACATCAATTCCCCTGGGGGTTCGGTCTACGACGGCCTCGGCATTTTTGACACCATGCAGCACGTCAAACCCGACGTTCAAACCGTATGTGTGGGCTTAGCCGCCAGCATGGGCGCTTTTCTATTGGCGGCTGGGGCCCAGGGAAAGCGCAGCAGCTTGCAGCATTCCCGCATCATGATTCACCAACCCTTGGGCGGCGCCCGCGGCCAGGCCAGTGATATTCGGATTCAGGCCGATGAAATTCTTTTCTTAAAAAGACGGCTGAATGAAGAATTGGCAAGCCGCACCCATCAACCCCTAGAGCGTATCCAGAAGGACACTGACCGCGACTTCTTTATGTCACCGGTGGAGGCTGCGGCCTATGGCTTGATCGATAAGGTGATCGACCAGCGACCAATCCACGCGGTTTAACCCTTTAGCTAGGGGGCAAGTAGCCAGAGCTAGGGGGTTAGCAGCCAGGGGGTATTCCCCTTAGGGAAGTAGTTCGCTGTGGCTATCACGCAGTTGTTTCCAAATCTGGCGGATTTCGTCGTAGGCATGCTCCTGGCTGATTTTGCCGTTGGCTTGTAGGCCCACGATTAATCCCACCCGATCGGCGAATTGTTCAAGGTTCTGGTGGAAGGCCAGCCGCTCCGGGGACCAGTCGCCGCCGCGATAGCTGGAAAATGCTTCTAGAGGCGACTTGGTACCTTCGGCCCCTTCCGGGATGGGATAGGGGCCACCATCTGCGTCTTTACCCATTAAACCCATCCAGACAATTCGCTACGGCTCAAAGTATGGCGAATAATTCAGGCGGTGGCTGGTAATAGTGGCGAATAGCGATCTTTCTCGGGCACTGGGGTGAAGTTTTGCACCACCTCGCGGAAGCGGTCCCCATCTAGGCTTTCCTGCTCAATTAGCAGTTCAACCAGGCAATCCATGCAGGGGCGCTGGGCTTCTAGTAGGGCAACGGTTTCCCGGTAGCAGCTGTCCACGATTAGGCGCACCTGGCCATCGATGCGATTTGTGATCGAATCAGACACATCGCTGCGGGTCATCAGGTCACGACCCAGGAATACCTCTTGGTTCCCAGACTCCAAGGAAAGCGGACCGAGCTCGCTCATGCCGAAGCGGGTAACCATTTGGCGGGCCATGCCCGCCACCTGCTGGATATCCCCAGCGGCGCCTGTGGTCACTTCCCCATGGCCAAAAACGATCGCTTCGGCGGCACGGCCCCCTAGGGCCCCCATGATCCTGGCCCTCAGCTGGGCCCGGCTCACCAACATCTGCTCTTCATCGGGGGCAAACCAGGTGAGTCCCTGGGCCTGGCCACGGGGAATAAGCGTTACTTTCTGCACCGGGTCATGCTGGGCCACCAGGGTGCCCACGAGGGCATGGCCCACTTCGTGGTAGGCGATAAGCCGCTTACTGCGACCGTCGGTGAGGGGTGTGCCCTCCATGCCGGCGATCACCCGATCTACGGCGTCATCAATTTCAGCGAGACCGGTGGCTTCCTTGCGGCGCCTGGCCGTGAGGATCGCCGCTTCGTTTAGCAGGTTGGCCAGGTCGGCCCCAGTGAAACCTGGGGTGCGGCGGGCAATCATCTCAAGGGAGACATCCTCAGCCAGTTTTTTGTTGCGGGCATGCACCTTGAGGATCGACAACCTCCCCTTGATATCTGGGGCATCCACACTTACCTGGCGATCAAAACGGCCCGGGCGCATCAGGGCTGAATCGAGCACATCAGGACGGTTTGTGGCAGCAATGATGATGATTCCGTTATTTCCTTCAAAACCATCCATTTCGGTGAGCAACTGATTCAGGGTCTGCTCCCGTTCATCGTTGCCGCCGCCAATACCTGCGCCGCGCTGGCGACCTACAGCATCAATTTCATCGATAAAAATTAGACAGGGGGCATTTTCCTTGGCCCGTTTGAACAGGTCACGCACCCGGCTGGCGCCCACCCCCACAAACATTTCAACAAATTCAGAACCGGAAAGAGAGAAGAAAGGCACTCCCGCTTCGCCGGCAATCGCCTTGGCCAGCAAGGTTTTGCCGGTGCCTGGGGGGCCCACCAGCAATACACCCCGGGGGATGGTGGCCCCTACGGCGGTGAAGCGTTCCGGTTGCTTCAGGAAGGTAACCACCTCCTGGAGATCTTCCTTGGCTTCCTCTACCCCTGCCACATCATCAAATTTGACGCCGGTTTCGGCCTCCATGGCAAAACGAGCTTTTGTTTTGCCGAATTGCATTGCCTGGCCAGGGCCCCCTGGCATGTTTGAGGAACGCCGGGCTAAAAATATTAATGAACCAATTAAAAGTAGAGGAAATAGCAGATTGCCCAGCAACCCCAGCACTGGCGGTGTAGTGCGCGGCGGGTGCACATCAAAGCTGATGCCCTGATCCTTCAAACGGCTAATTAGTTCTGGGGCCAGTCCGGGCAGATCAACCCTCAGCCTTTGGACGCGATTATCAATATCTGGATCCACCGCTTCCACCACGGCACTGCGACCGCCGTCGTAGATATCCACCGCTGTAACCCGGCCCGCATCCACATAATCCAGGAAGCGGCCATAGGTCATGCGGGCCACGGCGCTGTTGCGCGGGGCAACGCTGGGGCCGTTTACCACCCGGTTTGGCCCACCGTTGGAGGCCACCTGCCAAGCCAGAAACAGGGCAAGACCCACGGGCAGGAGCCACAGGGCCAGGAGGCGCCAGCGGTTGTTCATAGGGAGATGGCAGCCGCCAAGGCCAGGAATGTTTCGTGATTGTAAAGACCCTGAGAGACCATTGGCGGCTAATAAACCCCTGGGACCAGCCCCAATTCCCGCTCAAGGGCCCCCACCGCCAGCTTGAGGGAAGGGGCCAGTACTCGGCTTTCGCCACACTTAGGGCTCCAAACCTTGCCGCTACGGATCTCGTTCAGCTCCGCCAGCACCATGTCCTGGCCCTCCAGCAGGGTGAGTTCCGCCAAGGGCACGTCCAGCTGGGAGCGAAAGAAATAGGCAGTGCGCAGGGGATCGCGATGCTCAAACCAGAAGCTCACGCCATGGGCCTGCCAATGGATTTCTTCCAGCAATTCCCGCCGCAGGGCAATTTCCGGGCTCTCACCCTCTTCTAAGTGGCCGCCAAATAGGGCCCAGGTGCCGGGGTGGACGATGCCTTCGATGTCGTCCCGCAGTTGCAGCAACCAGCGGCCCTGGCGCTCCAGCATCGCCAGGGCCACCGCCACTGTCATAGCCGGCGCAGGGCAACGATTGGATCCAGTTGCGAAGCCCGCCGCGCAGGTACCACCCCAAAAAAGAGGCCAATCGAGCCTGAAAACAACACCGTTGACAACACACTGCCCAGGCCAATGGCCGCTGGCAACGGGGTGAAGGCCGCCACCGCCATCACCGCCCCCACCCCAAGGCCACTGCCAATTAGCCCGCCCAGGCTTGATACCACCAGGGCTTCTACTAGAAATTGCAGCAGTACGTCGTTGCTGCGGGCCCCCACGGCCTTGCGCAGGCCGATTTCTTGGGTGCGCTCACTTACAGACACCAGCATGATGTTCATGATGCCAATGCCGCCCACCAACAGGGAGATGGCGCCAATGGCGCCCAGCATCAGCGTTAAACCACCGGTGATGGAGCCCACGATGGAAAGGGCATCCTTTTGGGAGCGCACGGCGAAGTCGTCCTCCCGCAGGATTTTGTGGCGCAGCCGCAACAAATTGCTCATCTGAAACTTGGCGGCGCTGATCGAGGCTTCGTCTTTTGCTTCAACACTGATGAAGCTCAGGGAGGTGCCATAGGTGGGATCCCGGCCGCTGAGGCGACTCACCATGGTGCTGAGCGGCACATACACGGCGTCATCTTGGTTTTGGCCCAGAAATGCCCCCTTGGCGGCCATGATCCCAATCACTTGAAAAGACTGGTCACGGATGCGCACTTCCTTGCCCAGGGGGCTTCCCCCTGGCAGCAAGCGTTGGGCAATGTCTGGGCCCAAAACGGCCACACTGCGGGCCCCATCCAGATCTTGCTCTGAAATAAAGCGCCCCTGGGCCATCTCAAAACGGCGCACCGTAAGGAAGCTGGGGGTGATTCCTGAAACCGTGGCGTTGGCACTGAGGTCCCTGGCCCTCACCGTTTCACTAAGGGTGATCTGGGGGGCCACCCTTTGAACGCTGGGCACCTGCTCGGCGATCGCCTGGGCATCTTCCAGCACCAGGGTCTTGGGGGTGTCAATGCCCCGGCGCCTGGTGTCGTTATTACCCGGCACCACAAACAGCACGTTGGCTCCAAGGGTGCTGAGCTGCCCTTCCGCCAGGTTTTGGGCCCCCTTACCAACGCCCACCAGGGTGATCACTGAAGCATTGCCAATCACAATGCCCAGCATCGTTAGGGCCGAACGCAGCCGATTGGAGCTGAGCGCCCCCAGGGCCATGGCCACGGTCTCGCCAAGGGGCAGGCGACCATTCATGGCCAATTAACCGATGTTGTCGGCACTGCTGTGGTCATGGACATGGGTGCCGCGGTGGACTACACCATGGCGCACATCCAGGGTGACCACTTCCCCCTGGCGCACGTCCCTGGTGGCATTGGCCACGCCAACAATCACCGGAATGCCTAGCCGTTCGCCAATTACGGCTGCGTGGCTTTGGCTGCCCTCCTCTTCGGTGATCACCCCGCCGGAGCGACGGATCGCCTCCAGGTAGGAGGCAGTGGTGTGGGTAACCACCAGGATTTCACCGGGCTGGATGCGGGCGGCCTCCTCGGGAGATTCGGCCAGTCGCACCTTGCCGCTCACGGAATGGCTACCTACGCCGGTGCCGCGGCCCAGGACGGCTGAAACGATGCCCACCTTTACGAGGTCGGTGGAGCCACTCACCCCAGCCAGGGTGCCGGCGGTTTGGACCACAAGGTCCCCCTCCTGGAGCAGCCCCTTCTCCTGGGCTACGCCCATGGCAATGCTGAAGGTGCGACTGGTGGAGGCCTGGATGCCGATCACCAGGGCATTAACCCCCCACACCAATTGCAATTGACGGGCCACTTGTACGTCGCTGGTAACCGCCAGGATTGGGGTGGACGGCCTGAATTTGCTCACATTGCGGGCGGTGGCCCCAGTCTTGGTGAGGGGCAGGATTGCCGCCGCATCCAGCTGGTTGGCGATGGTGCTCACCGCTTGGCTGATGGCATTGGGGATCGTGCTGGCCAGTTGGGTGTCGGGGGAACGGCTCGGATAGTTCTGTTCAATGCGCCGGGCAATGCGATCCATGGTTTCCACCGCCTCCACCGGATAGAGGCCCACGGCGGTTTCGTTGGAAAGCATCACCGCATCGGTGCCATCGAGGATGGCATTGGCCACATCACTTACTTCGGCTCGGGTGGGCCTGGCGTTGGTGGCCATGCTGTCGAGCATTTGGGTGGCCGTGATGATCGGAATGCCCATGGAATTGGCCTTGCGGATCAACTCTTTTTGCAGCAGGGGTACCTCCTCTGCTGCCATTTCCACCCCCAGGTCCCCCCGGGCCACCATCACCCCATCACAGAGGGGCAGGATTGCATCGATCTGGTCGATGGCTTCGAATTTCTCAATCTTGGCGATCACCGGGGTGTGGAACCCATGGCTGCGGATCAGTTCGCGAATTTCCTCCATGTCTGAGGGGTTGCGCACGAAGCTGAGGGCCACCCAATCCACCCCAAGCTGGAGGCCGAAGGCCAGGTCGATGCGGTCCTTTTCCGTGAGGGCCCTCACGGAGAGCAGGGCATCAGGGAAGTTCACCCCTTTGTTGTTGCTGAGCACTCCCCCCACGGTCACTTTGCAGTGCAGGGTTTGGTCCTCCTGGTCAATCCAGTCGACCAGCATCTCAACCTTGCCGTCATCCAAGAGGATGCGGCTGCCGGGGTCGATCTCAGCGGCGAGTTTGTCGTAGGTAACAGTGGCAATGCTCTGGGTGCAGGCCACCTCTTTGGCGGTTAAGGCAAACAGATCGTTCTTGGCCAGGGTGATCGGCCCATCGGCAAAGCGCCCGAGCCTGATCTTTGGCCCCTGGAGGTCCATAAGGATGCCCACATGCGCCCCGAGCTGATGGGCCACTTGGCGGATGGTGGCTGCCCGCTGGGCGTGTTCCTGATGGTCGCCGTGGGAGAAATTAAGGCGAAAGGTGGTGGCCCCCGCCAGAATCAATTCGCGAATCCGTTCCGGAGACTCAGTCGCCGGCCCGATGGTGGCCACAATTTTTGTGCGCCGCTGCAGGTCGGGCTGGGTCATGGACCGGTCCAGAGGCGTTGCGGAAGCTATCACCCGGCGGAAATCCCATGGACTTAGACAATTATCAGCACCGGGCCCGCAGCACGGCCCTTTATCCCGATAGGGGTACAAACATTCTCTATCCCACCCTTGGCCTCTGTGGCGAGGCGGGCGAGGTGGCTGACAAGGTGAAGAAGGTGCTGCGAGACCACGGCGGCCACTTCAGTGACAGCCATAGGGAGGCCATCGCCCTGGAGTTGGGCGATGTGCTCTGGTACGTGTCGCAGTTGGCCGACGAGCTGGGCTTTTCGCTCGAGCAAATTGCTACGGCCAACCTGGAGAAACTGGCCAGTCGTGCGGCCCGTAACGTGATTGCAGGTAGTGGGGACCAGCGGTGATGCGCAGCATTGGCAGCTTGGTTTTAGCGCTTGGCTTGGCCCTGGCCCTAATAACTGGCCATCCCAGCCCGGCGGCAGCCACCGAGCTGCGGGTGGCCCAGGTGCGGTTGGAACCCTGCCCTGATGCTGATGTGGGCGCCCAGCCCCAACTCAGGCGCCCCCTCGGGGCCAGCTGCTATGCCCTGCACGGCAGGGTTAGTAATCCCGGCAGGCAAACGGTGGTAGATACCGACCTGTTTGCCCAGATCCTGGATGCCAGCGGCGAACCGGTGCTGCAAAACCGCAACCGAGTTGGTTCGATTGGGGATATCCCCCCGGGCGAATCCAGCTTTGCCCTGCGCTTGGCGATCCCGGCCGGTACCCCGGGTCCTTTTCTGGTGAGCCATGCGAAGGCCCGCGGTTTCAGCGCGCCAGTGCGCAGCCGAGCCGGTGCTAACGACGAATTACTGCCCTTGGAACAGCAGCTACTGGAATGAACTGAACGAGGGGGAGAGGCTCAAGGCCAGTTGATTTAGCAAGCTGCCACTGAGCTGCAGGGCAAAAAAGGCAATTAGCGCGGAGAGATCAAGGCCCCCCAAGGGGGGGATCAAGCCCCTGAAAACGTTGAGGTATGGGTCGGTTATCGAGCTAAGCGCCGCCAGCAGCGGATTTCCCCAATCAAGGTTTGGAAACCAGCTCAGCAGCACCCGCACTACCAGCACCACCGTGTAGATGCTGAGGGTTTGGGCCAGCACGGTAAGAAAAAAGCTGAGATCCATGGGGCGGGCTATTTGCCCCCAATCTATCCAGCCCCAGCCCCAGCTCCGCTGCTGGCCTTAAGGGCAAAGGTGCGGTGGAATTTTTCAGTGAGGCTGATCCAGAAGGAGCGGCCTTCACTTTGGCGGCGCCGTTCGATGAAACCCTGGTCAATTAATTCCTTGATGTGGTCGTAGGCGCCGCTGCCCCGCAATTCCACCAGTTCTGATTGGAGAATTCGCTTTTTTAGGGCCACGGTGGCCAGGGTGCGCAGGCTGGCGGTGCTTAGGTCCACGGGCACCAGCTCCACCACCAGTTCGGCCAGGTCGGTGCGCAGTTGCAAACTGAAGCCCTCCGGCTCTTGGCGCACCTCCAGGGCTGTATCGCGGTGGGCATAGTCGGCCATCAGCGTGATTAAGGCCAGCTCGGTATCTTCCTTGCTGGAACGGGCCAGTTCGCTGAGATCGTTGAGGCTGAGGCAACGACCCTTTAGGTAAAGGATCGCCTCCAGCCGTGCTGGCAGTGACAGGTCTGGGGTTGCCATAACCCACGCTATCGCCCTGGCTTAGCTCAGGCCAGAAACAACTGATAGGCCGGATTGTTTGTTTCATCCCACCAGGGGAAGGCCAACCGCTGGAGAAATTCCTGCCATTGGGGCAGCTCCTGGCTGGGTACCTGCACCCCCACCACGATCCGACCGACGTCGGAACCCTGGTTGCGGTAGTGAAAAATGCTGATGTTCCAGCCCGGATGCAGGGCCTCCACAAAGGCCATCAGCGCCCCGGGTCGTTCTGGAAATTCAAAGCGATAGAGCAGTTCCTGGGGCTGGGCACTCCCAGGTAAACGGCCCCCAACCATGTGGCGCAAGTGCAGTTTCACCAGCTCATTGCCAGAGAGGTCGACGCTGTTGAAACCAGCCCCAATTAGTTGAGCTTGCAGGGCCTCGGCATCGGCCCGATTGCGGATTTGCACCCCCACAAAGATGTGGGCGCGGGGCCCTACACCAAGGCGATAGCTGAATTCCGTGAGGCTGTGCTGGCCCAGTAATCGGCAGAAACGCCGCAGGCTGCCGGGTTCCTCTGGGATTTCCACGGCAAAGATTGCCTCCCGTTCTTCCCCCAATTCGGCCCGCTCCGCCACAAAGCGCAGCCGTTCGAAATTCATGTTGGCGCCGCAGGCCACCGCCACCAGCCGTTGGCCCGGGGGGCGATGGGCCAGGTCGGCCTTTAGGCCTGCCACCGCCAGGGCACCAGCGGGTTCAAGGATTGAGCGGGTGTCTTCAAACACATCCTTGATGGCCGCACAGATGGCGTCGCTATCCACGGTCACCATCCGATCCACCACCTGTTGGCAGAGCCGGAAGGTTTCTTGCCCCACCTCCCGCACCGCCACCCCATCGGCAAACAGGCCCACCTGCTCGAGCCGCACCCGCTTGCCCGCCGCCAAGGAACGGGTCATGGCATCGGCCTCCACCGGTTCCACCCCAATGATTTCCACCTGGGGCCAGAGGCTTTTCACGTAGGCCCCCACCCCGGCGATCAGGCCGCCGCCACCCACGGCCAGATAAATGGCATCCGGGGGTTCCGGTAATTGGCGCAGGATTTCCAAACCAATGGTGCCCTGGCCGGCGATCACCTCTGGATCATCAAAGGGATGGATGAAGGTGAGGCCCCGCTCCTGTTCCAACTGGCGGGCCCGGGTTTGGGCTTCGTCGTAAGTGTCGCCATGGAGCAGCACCTCCGCCCCCCGCCGTTGCACCGCCTCCACCTTGGTGCGGGGGGTGGTGAGCGGCATCACGATTAGGGCCTTACAGCCCAGGTGCTGGGCGGCCAGGGCCACCCCCTGGGCGTGGTTGCCGGCGCTGGCGGCGATCACCCCCCGCTGCAACTGCTCAGGGGGCAGCTGGACCATGCGGTTGAAGGCGCCGCGCAGCTTGAACGAAAACACCGGCTGTAGGTCTTCGCGTTTGAGCAGCACCTGGTGGCCCAGCCGGGCCGAGAGATTTGTGGCCAGTTCCAGGGGGGTTTCCACGGCCACGTCGTAGACGCGGGCCCGCAGGATTCGTTGTAAGTAACCGTCCATTACTGCCTGAAACTGTCTGAAGCCTGGTCCCATCCTCAGGGTTGGTGTCCGATGCGTCACTGGCGCCACTACTGGGGCCTAGATTTGGTGCTCATGGTTAATGGGCGGAATGCACCTCAGCGAGCTGAGTCATCCCAATCAGCTACATGGCATGGGTCTTCCAGAATTGGAGGCCATTGCCCGCCAGGTCCGCGAGAAGCATCTGGAAACCGTTTCCACCAGTGGCGGCCACCTGGGTCCGGGGCTGGGGGTGGTGGAACTCACCCTTGCCCTTTACCAAACCCTCGACCTCGACCACGACCGGGTGGTATGGGATGTGGGCCACCAGGCCTATCCCCACAAACTGCTTACCGGTCGCTACGGCCAATTCCACACCCTGCGCCAACAGGGCGGGGTGGCGGGTTACCTGAAGCGCAGCGAAAGCCGATTTGACCATTTCGGTGCCGGCCACGCCTCCACCAGCATCTCTGCCGCCCTGGGCATGGCCTTGGCCCGCGATCGCCAGGGTTTAAACCACAAGTGTGTGGCGGTGATTGGCGATGGGGCCCTCACTGGCGGCATGGCCCTGGAGGCCATCAACCATGCCGGCCACCTGCCCCACACCAAATTGCTGGTGGTTTTAAACGACAACGACATGTCGATATCACCACCGGTGGGCGCCCTATCTGGCTATCTAAATCGCATGCGGCTCAGTCCGCCGGTGCAATTCATTAGTGAAAGTGTTGAAGAGGGCGTGCGGCATCTGCCCTTCATGGGCGGGCAACTGCCTTCAGAATTGACCCGCCTTAAGGAAGGGATGAAGCGCCTGGCGGTGCCCAAGGTGGGGGCTGTGTTTGAAGAACTGGGCTTCACTTACATGGGCCCCATTGATGGCCATGACATGGGCCAGATGATTCGCACCTTCCAGGCGGCCCACCGGTGTGAAGGGCCGGTGTTGGTTCATGTGGTTACCACCAAAGGCAAGGGTTACCCCTATGCCGAAGCCGATCAAGTGGGTTACCACGCCCAATCGGCATTTGACCTATCCACCGGCAAGGCCTTCCCGGCCCGTCGGCCGAAGCCGCCTAGCTATAGCAAGGTATTTGGCCAGACCCTGGTGAAGTTGTGCGAGCAGAACCCAAAGATTGTGGGGATCACGGCGGCCATGGCCACGGGCACCGGCCTGGATCTGTTGCAGAAGGAAGTGCCCTCCCAATACATCGATGTGGGCATTGCTGAACAGCATGCTGTGACCTTGGCGGCGGGCATGGCCTGCGATGGCTTGCGGCCGGTGGTGGCTATCTACAGCACCTTCCTGCAACGGGCCTTCGATCAGCTAATCCATGACGTGGGGATTCAGAAACTGCCCGTTACTTTTGTGCTCGACCGGGCCGGCCTCGTGGGGGCCGACGGCCCCACCCACCAGGGCCAGTACGACATTTCCTATCTCCGCTGCGTGCCGAATTTCACGGTGATGGCCCCCAAGGATGAGGCCGAGTTGCAGCGAATGCTCGTTACTTGTATTGGCCACGATGGCCCCACCGCCTTGCGGATTCCCCGCGGGGAAGGGGAGGGGGTTCCTCTGCTGGAAGAGGGCTGGGAGCCGCTGGAAATTGGTCGGGCGGAACAGTTGGCCGAAGGGGATGACCTGTTGATCGTGGCCTATGGCGCCATGGTGGCGCCGGCCATGGCCACCGCTGGGCTGCTGCAGGAGCAAGGGGTGAGGGCTGCGGTGGTTAACGCCCGGTTCCTTAGGCCTTTGGATGAAAGCCTTTTGGTGCCGATGGCCCGTCGCATTGGCCGGGTGGTAACCATGGAGGAGGGCTGTCTGGCGGGGGGCTTTGGTTCGGCGGTGCTGGAGGCCTTCCAGGACCATGGGCTGCTGGTGCCGGTGTTCCGCATTGGCATTCCAGACCAGTTGGTAGACCACGCCAGTCCCGATGAATCCAAGCTGGCCCTTGGCCTTACCCCCGCCCAGATGGCGGAACGGATCCTGGAGCGATTTGGCCCGGTGTTGAGGGCTTCAGCCAAGCAGGCCCTATCGGTCTGAGCGCCATCGGCCGCTGCAAGGTTTTAGTGGTGGGGGCCGGCCCTGCCGGAGCGGAATTGGCTCGGCTTCTGGCCCAGGCCGGCGTAGCTGTGATCCTGGTGGATCGGCTCCTAGATCTGCGGCAGGGAGCTTTTAGCAGTGCCGCCTTACCCCTGGCGGCCCTAAGCGAATTTGGTTTGCCCGCAGAGCTGGTGGCCAGCCGTTGGAGTCAATGGCAGTTGCTTGGCCCTGAGGGGCCCTGGCGCCAATGGCAAGCGAACACGGCCCTTGGGGCGGTGTTGGATTTTGGTGGCCTTCGCCACTGGTTGGCCCAGCAGGCCCAGGCCTGGGGGGCTGAGCTGCGGTTGGGCTGGACGGTGCAAAGCACTGCCTACCGCGGTGGTGTTATGGGCACCAGCCTGAGGGGTGTTGCCGGGGCGCGGCTGGAGCTGGAGAGTGATTGGGTGATAGACGCCACTGGCGCGGCCCGGGCCCTGGTGGGGGCCCTCCAAGCTGAGGTCCCTTTGGTCACAGGGGTGGGCTTGGAGTGGTTGTTGGCGGTGGACCAATGCCAGTGGAGCCAATGGCGGGATCGGCTCAGTTTTGTGCTCGGCAGCCGTTGGGTGCCCCAGGGCTATGGCTGGGTGTTTCCGATGGCGCCTGGCCAGTTGAAGCTGGGGGTATGTCGGCTGGTGGATGCTGGGCGAGGGCAGCCGGCCCTGCACCAACTGCAGCGGCGCTTACTTGAGTTAACCGGCTTGCGGGGGGCCCAGGTGCTCGACCGCCATGGGGGCCTTATTCGCAGCTCTATTCAACGGCGCGAAAGCCATGGCGAGGGGCGATTGCTGGGCCTCGGCGACGCCGTAAGCACCGCTAATTTGCTGGGGGGAGAGGGTATTCGCCACGCCATGGCCAGTGCCCGGGTGTTGGCAGAGCCATTACTAAAGGCATTAACCAGTAATAATTCACCGTTGCCGGCCTATCGCCGCGGTTTGACTCAAAAACTTGGTTGGCGCTGGCCCATCAGTGGAAGGTTGGCCCGTCGCACTTGGATGGGGCTCCACAGCCCCAAGGCAGACCAGCGACTAGAGCAGTTATTGGTTGGTCTTGAGGCTTGCAGGGCAGAGGAACTCTCCGCCCTGTTGTTCAACTATCAATTTGAACGCTATGGACCGCGGCTCTGCAGATATCTGCTGGGCCGCTAACGGATAGGGCGGCTATCAGAGCACGCCAGAGGCAGCGAGGCCCTGGATGGCGCCAAGGCCAAGGATATGACCAAAGCTGGTGCAGCCGAGCATGGCCCCATGGCCAAAACCACCGAAGAACTTGTTGTTTGGCAGGGCTAGACCTTCATTTTGATGCTGGATCGTGGCCTTGCCGATGGCGATGGCGATCACGTTGGCAACGACCATCACCAGGCCCACCTTTGGGGTCCAGGCAATGGTGGCGGGGGTGATGCCGAGCACAGGGGTGATCAGCAGGGTGGAGAGCACGGTCATCGGTAGTAACGCCTGGATCCGGATTAGGGGTCAGGAAAACCCCAGCTAATCATCTGCTGGCAAATCCTTTTCGGCACTAGCCCGTAAGACTTGTTCACCGCTGGCCTCGGTGGGTATGGCAAATCCGAGCAGCAACACCAGGTTGCTGAGGCTGAGGAAGGCTTCGGCCCCGCCGTGGAGCCAATCCACATTCGCCAGTTCCGCCCCGTAGCGCAGCTGGGCCACTAGGGCGGCGGCAATGGTGATCAGCACAAAAAGCAGCGTTAGGCCAAAACCCCAGAGGGCCAGGCTCGGGAAACGGCCGCTGCGTTTGGCCCACCAAAGGAATAGGAGATAGGGGAAGAGCGAAACAGCAAATAGGGCTGCAGCTGGATCATTGGCGGCGTTCATCGGCTCTGGGCTGAGGCGCTGGTGCGCCAGATCTGCCAAGCGGCTGCCGCGAAGCAGCAGTTCCCGAGCAGGGTTAGGCCGGCCTGCACCGTTACCAGCCAATGGAGCTGGGGGTCGTTGTCATAGACGTGCCAGGTGCAGGCGCAGAGGGCACTGGCCAGGGCGGGGACCATGGCCAGGGCCAGCCAGCGCCATTCGCTTTCGCCCCGGCGTTCCCCCCAAAGCAGCACTGCCCCCATGGCGAGCATCCACTCGATCACTGAACTGATATGGATCACCCACGTGTGGAAGGAAAGGGCGTGCATCGCTTTAAATGGGACCCGCTGAAGGTACAGCCCTAGGGGTAAGAGCCCTTGATTTTGGCTTAAGCTTAGGCAATGGAAATAAGAATAGATGCTGAATTTCGGCATCGGGCCATTCAACTTGCCCAGCTGAGTTTGCCTTTTCGTTTCTTGATCTGCACAAATAATCGTGCCTATGCCTTGGCACTTGCCACCCATTTCGCCATAGATACCTTAGTGGATTCTGAGCGCCTGGTGGGTATCTGTACCACCCAGGTGGAGGCCCTTAACCATAGCGGCGAATTTGGTGCTGACCTATTGGTTCTGGTAAGTGAACTGCTTGATGATGGTTATGGGGTGGAGCTGGTAAGGCGGTTACGCCAATCCCAAGATCCACCGCTTACGCTGATAAATCTTAAATCAACGAGACGTCAAACGATCCGTGAAGCCATAGATAGCGGGGCTGATGCGATTCTCACCTATGCCGGCATGGGGCCGGCTTTGCTTAGCCAGGCCCTCGAGGCAATCCAGCAGAGGCGCCGGTTCATCGATCCGATTTGCGAGCATCTTCTGGAAACTGATAAAAAGGATTTAAAAGTTGAGCTTACTAGCAGAGAAGTGGAAATTCTGCGTTTGGTAACCCAAGGCATGACCAATCGAGAAATTAGCGTGCGGCTGTATATCGCTGAAACCACGGCCCGTAGCCATGTGCAGGCAATTATCCATAAGCTAGAGGTGCGTGATCGTACGGCTGCTGCCGCCGAGGGCATCCGCCAGGGCTATGTGCAATAGCCATCATCCAATTGAATGGCGGCTTAATCCGCTCTCTGCTGCAATCCAATGCCTTAGATAATTAAAGTTAAATAGTAGAGCTGCTTCAGTTGCTTTCGATTTCGCTGTGGCAGGCAGTCTCCATGGGGTTGTCCTGGGTGGATGAATGCATAATTGAAGTATTGAGCTGATTTTTGTCTAAACTCTCATTGGCTTTTTTGGTAAAAAATTATTATAGGAGCTTTGGAGTAAATGGCTCCAAGGGTGTGTTTGTCTCACCCCGGGGATGTGTGTGGTTTCTTGGGCGGCAATCAAGAGTGATTTGTAGAATATTTATGTTTCTCGCAAAAATCAAGAAGACAATGATATAGCTAAAAATATTTGACGTAATCGCCAGTAGTTGCTGTTTGGGGTTGTTAGTCAGTCTGGCGTATTCCTTTGGAGTTTTTGTGGAAATTAAGTTATTGTAATATCCACTAAGGTCGTTGAGATTGTGTAAAGAGTATCGACTGAGATGATTCACTGATCTGGTTTGGTCTGATCTGGATGACCAAAGATGAGCGAGGAATGGGCCGATCGCTGGATCTAGCCCTAGCTATACAATCTTCAGTAGTTTGCTGTACTTAGTGCAGTCCCCCACCCCAGATTGCCCTTGAAAATTTTGATCTGCGGCTACTACGGCGAGCACAATTTGGGTGATGATGCCCTGCTGCAGTGCCTGCTCCGGGAGCTGCCGAGCGGTTGGCAGCCCCTGGTGACCGCCGCAGACCAGCAAGAGGTTCAAGATCGCTTTCAGGTGGCCACTTGCGATCGTCGGAGCCTGCCGGCCACCCTTAGGGCCCTGGCCCGCTGTTCGGCCCTGGTATTAGGGGGCGGCAGCCTGTTACAGGACAGCACCAGTTTTAAGAGTCTTATTTATTACGCAGCCCTGATCCTGGCCGCCAAACTAAAGGCAAAGCCAATTTTGCTTTGGGGCCAGGGGCTCGGGCCTTTGCGGCGGCGCCGCAGCCGGATCCTGGTGCGACTGTTGTTGCCGCTAGTGACGGTCGCCAGTTGGCGTGATCCCGAGTCCGCCGCCCTGGCAGCCCAGCTGGGTCGCGGCGCTGCCAGCGGTGACCTGCTCGGCAGTGATCCCGTATGGCGTTTTCCGCCCCAGCATTGGCGGGGCCCAGGGGGACCAATCGTTGTGGCTTGGCGGCCCACGCCTTTGCTAACTGCCGATGGCTGGCGGCTGCTGTTGGCGGCCCTGCAGCACCTGGCGGAAGAGCAGCAAAGAGAAGTGCTTTGGTTGCCTTTCCATCGCCACCAGGATGGCGGCCTATGGAAAGAATTAGCGACCCAGGGCCTTTTGCCAGCGGGCTTAGCTGAGCGTTCCCGCCAGTTGCAACCGGAACGGCCGGAGGACGCCATGGCCATGGGCACTGGTGCCGGTTTGCTTGTGGCCATGCGCTTGCATGCCCTAATTCTTGGCGCCCTGGCAGGGGCCCCCTGCGCCGCCCTCAGCTACGACCCCAAGGTGGCGGCGGCAGCGAAAGGCCTGGGGTGTGGTTGCCATGACCTGCGCCAGTTACCCAGCCAGGGCACCTTGGTGCAGCAGTGGACAGCCCAGCTCGATATACCCCTGCTTCAGGGGGACGTGCAGCGGCAGCTGGAAGCTGCGGCGGTGCATCAACTGGTGCTGGCGAGGCTGGTGCCTGATTCTCCAGCTTGAAGTTTTTCGAGGGCAGCCAACACCTCTTGGCTATGGCCGGCCGGCCTTACCCCGGTCCAACGGCCCCGCAGTATCCCTTCCGGATCAATCAGAAAGCTATGGCGTTGGCTGAAGGGGGCCATCCAGGAGCCATAGCTCTTGCTCAATTGGCCGCCCGGGTCAGATAGCAGCGGGTAGGTAAGTCCTTCGCTGGAGCAGAAGCTGACATGGTCCTCTACCCCGTCGGCACTCACCCCAACCACCGCAGCATTGTGGGCCAAGAAACTAGCCAAATCCCTTTGGAAACCCTTGGCTTCCAGGGTGCACCCACTGGTGAAATCCCTTGGATAAAAATAAAGCACCAGCCATTGGCCGGAAAAATCTTTCAGTTTTAAGTGCTTACCGAGGGCTCCATCGGCCCCCGCGGTTTCCAGGTCGAAGTTTGGGGCTGGCTCATTTAGGGCTGGTAGCGGACCGCCCAGGGCGAGGGCCGGCTTTGCTGCCAAAAAACCTGCGGCGCCAACTACTAAGCCGCCGGTGATCAGCTGTAAAAAACTTGAACGCTGCATACCTAGGGTCTTGAGTGGATCAGACCCTAGGGATTCAGTTTAAGTATCTGTGGATGGAACCGCCCATCCGCCTGCTCACAAACCAGGCATATTGATTGGATTTGGCTATGGCTGATCTCAGCTGATTAAGCAGATGAGATCAGTTGTTGGTGCTCAGAGCTTGGCGAGGTTTACGCCCAGTTCCTTGGCGAAAGCGCCCAGGCCTTTTTTGTCCACCGTGCGCAGGGCCCGGGTGGAAAGGCGGATCTTGATCCAGCGATTGCCCTCGGCCCACCAGAGGCGCCGTTCCTGCAGGTTTACCTGCTGGAGCTTCTTGGTGCGCACGTGGGAGTGGCTGACGGCCATGCCGTTGTTGGCGCGTTGGCCGGTCAGTTGACACACCCGTGACATACCTTCGCCTCAAATACAGAACGGAGGCCGCTAATCACGACGCCCCAAGTGGTAGAGCCTAGCAAATCAAAGGGCCTTATCCATCAACTTGCCCATCAAGGTGCAGCTGCGTTGCTGGAAGCCCGCCAGTTCATTGGGCTCCAGGCCCCCCACCGCCAGGCGGGCGGTTTCGTAGAGATG
>Ga0114963_10000208_pt1 | contig 38062 bp, 38 predicted proteins | sample C_131016_EF_Meta_FD_87019 | JGI IMG/M metagenome (GOLD analysis project Ga0114963, IMG submission 87019) | Freshwater microbial communities from Lake Croche, Canada to study carbon cycling - C_131016_EF_MetaG | ecosystem: Environmental > Aquatic > Freshwater > Lake | place: Lake Croche, Canada... | reverse complement strand
TCGGTTCCCGAATCCACCGGCGTTGTCGCTCTCGTCGCACCATCGTCGGCGGGAACGTCGCTGATAGGGCTCGTAGCGTCCATCGCGCCGGCGCTGACGACGGGAAATGCGGTCGTTGTGCTCGCGAGCGAGAGTGCCCCGTGTGCGGCGATGACCTTTGCCGAAGTGTTGTCGACCAGTGACATTCCGGGTGGAGTTGTCAACATACTGACCGGTGACGTTGCCGAAGTAGCTCCTTGGCTCGCATCGCACGCCGATGTCAACGCACTCGACCTGACGGGTGCCGACACGACACTTGCGCTCGAGTGCGAGCGCGCGGGCGCCGAGACACTTAAGCGTGTCGTTCGACCGGGAACTTTTGGGCCGACGGAATCGGCGTTCGATCGGATTGCCGCGTTCGTCGAAACCAAGACGGTCTGGCACACAAAGTCCCTCGCCTGACGTTTCCAGCCGACTTACCGCTGATAACCTCCAAAGGTGGTCAGTGGCATCCTTCTCGTGGACAAACCTCAGGGTCCGTCCAGTCACGGTGTTGTCTCGGCCGCTCGGAAGGCGCTCGGAACCCGAAAGGTCGGCCATGCTGGAACGCTCGACCCGATGGCCACCGGTTTGCTCATTCTCGGGGTCGGAACCGCAACGCGCCTTTTGACCTACATCGTCGGCGCGGACAAGACCTACACCGCCACGATTCGACTGGGTTCGGGGACGGTCACGGATGACGCGGAGGGTGAAGTCACCGCAGTTGCGGATCCAACGATTCTCGCCGCGGTAACGGCACAAGACATCGGGCGCGTCATCGACACCCTGACCGGTGAAATCGAGCAACGTCCCTCCGCCGTCTCGGCGATCAAAGTCGACGGACAGAGGGCGTACGACCGGGTTCGTGCCGGTGATGACGTTGTTCTTGCCGCTCGAACCGTCACCGTCGCGCGATTCGAGGTTCACGAGATTCGTCGAACGGCCACGACCATCGACATCGACGTCTCGGTCGATTGCTCGTCCGGTACCTATATCCGTGCGTTAGCCCGTGACCTGGGGGATGCGCTTGACGTGGGCGGGCACTTGGCTGCGTTACGTCGAACTCATGTTGGGCCGTGGTCGGTGGTAGATGCGTGTGAACTCGACGGAATCGAGCCGGAACGACTCATCTCGTCCGCACGAATTGCGACCGAGCTGTTCCCGGCGTGGTCCATGAGTGACAACGACGCGGTGGATATTGGTCACGGTAAGCGGGTTCGCGCTGACCTGACTGACGAGCCGCTCGTTGCCGCGATTGACGGCTCGCAACTTCGAGCGATTGTGTCGGTGTCGGATGGTGTGGCTCGAGTTGTGACGGGATTCCCCAATGATTGAGTGGCTGACAACTATCAACTCCACTCTCGCGGCGACCGCTGGAATCATCGCGATTATCTCGGGGATTCGCGGCACCGAGCCACGTGACCTTACGGTGTTGGCGACGCTCGCCGTCTCAGTACTGGTTTTCGTTCAAGGAATTGTCGCCGTCGTTCAGCCGATGGTGGGCAATACGCCACGTGGCGATCCGCTCGAGTTCTGGATGTACGTCGTCACGGCTTTCCTGATGCCCATCCTTGTCACAGTGTGGGCGTTCATTGATCGAACGCGATTCGCGACGGTGGGGATGGGGGTTGTCTCACTCGCTGTCGCCGTGATGTTCGTCCGAATGTCCGTGATCTGGGCGGGGAACTGATGGCCTCGCTCCCTCGCGGAGAGGTTGCGCCGCGCGATGGGTCTCTTCCGGTTGCAGGTTTGGCGGAAACCCAGTTCGGGGTCTACATCCACATTCCGTTCTGCACGGTCCGGTGCGGTTACTGCGACTTCAACACCTACACCGCGACCGAATTACGTGGCGTTACTCGGCAATCGTTCATCGATGACCTACTCGGTGAAGTGCGAATGTCCGCGGACATCCTGCGCGCCTCGGGGACGCCACTGCGCCCCGCGGCCACCGTCTTCATCGGCGGGGGAACACCGACGCTCGTTCCTCCGGACGACATCGCGCGGACGCTCGACGCTGTTCGGTCGATCTGGGGAATTGCGGACGGCGCGGAGGTCACCATCGAGGCGAATCCCGACACGGTCTCGCCGGAATCGCTTCGCGACCTCGCGGCGGCGGGGGTGACTCGAGTGTCCGTCGGGATGCAATCTGCGGTCCCACGCGTATTAGACATCCTCGATCGGACGCACGACCCCGAGTCGGTCGCACTCGCAATTCGGGGGGCGAAAGAGGCGGGACTGCAAACCTCGGTCGACCTCATTTACGGAACGCCCAGCGAAACTCTCGACGAATGGCGAACGACATTGGATGCCGCGATCGCACTCGAAACCGACCACGTCTCGGCCTATTCACTTATCGTCGAGGAGGGAACGGCGCTCGAGCGCCGAATTCGCCGCGGAGAGCTGGCACCGATTGATGATGACGTTCACGCCGACATGTACGAACTGGCCGACGCGACGCTGAGCGGGGCGGGCTTTGATTGGTACGAGGTCAGCAACTGGTCACGCTCGACCGACACGCGTTCCCGTCACAACCTGTCCTACTGGACCGGCGCAGACTGGTGGGGTTTTGGTCCGGGGGCACACAGCCACATCAACGGTGTTCGCTGGTGGAACGTCAAGCACCCCGCTGCCTATGCCGAGCGTATCGCTGCAGGCGATTCGCCCGCATTGGAACGTGAAATTCTCGAAACTGACCAACGCGCCGACGAAGTCGTACTTCTGGGGATTCGAGTGCGGGACGGTATCGGAATCGACGGGTTAGCGCCATCAGCGCGCACGTCGGTCGCCGGGCTCATCGCGGACGGACTGGTCGACGGTTCGGCGGCACTCGCGGGCCGATTGGTGTTGACCGATCGGGGGCGACTACTCGCCGACTTGGTCGTGCGGACGTTACTTTCCGACTAAGCCACGATGCGGAACGCGAAGGGGTAGCGGTAACGCTCACCCTTGTTTGCGGCAGAGAATCCGAGGAAGGCCCACCAGATACATACTGCCCAGATCCCTAGCGTCACGGCCCACGCGAACGCCGGCCAGATGAAAAAGAGAATGAAAGTCAGGATGCCGTTTGCGATGTGCGCGAGCGCTACCGTGATCTGAAAGTTCAACGCTTCTTTCGCGTGGCTGTCCACCTGCGGATCGCGGGACGTATTGGTTCCCCAGATGATGAGAGGAGCAACGAAACTCGTGATGATTCCCAGGATGTGGGCAAGGCCCGCGAGTTGATTTGCTTGCCCAGATGACTTCGACGTTGCCATGTGCTACTCCTTGCTGGTTTCATGCCCGGCGGTTACCGTGCGTAATATTGGACTGTTAGCAATCTACTAGCGAGAGTGCCAATTCGGGAGGTGTCGATGGTTTCGCAACGTGCTTTGGACGTTTTGCGTGTCATCGTCGAAGACTACGTAGATTCCCGCGAACCCGTCGGTTCCAAGGGGATTGTCGAACGTCACGACTTCGGAGTCTCGGCCGCGACAATTCGCAACGACATGGCGATGCTTGAGGAGGCGAACCTCATTCACGCACCGCACACCTCGGCCGGACGTGTGCCAACAGACCTCGGGTACCGACGCTTCGTTGATTCGCTCAGTGACGTTCGGCCTTTGACAAACCAACAACTCGTGGCCATTCAACGATTCCTTGACGAGTCCTTGGACCTCGATGATTTCTTTGGCCGAACAGTGAAGCTTCTATCGGACCTCACCAATCAGGTGGCGATGGTGCAGTTCCCGACGCTCGGCAACGAGCGTGTCGCCCACGTCGAAATCGTCCCCGTGTCATGGAGCAAGGCTTACCTCGTCTTGATCACCGCGGCGGGCAGCGTAGACCGACGCATGGTTGATTTCGACGCCGACTTAGACGAGGCGACGCTTTCGGATGTTCGTTCGCGCGTCTCGACAACAATGTCCAACGTTTCGCTCGGAGACGTTGACGGTGCGATGGCGACTCTCGTCCAGTCGGTTCCGCCGACGATTCGTCCGATCATCGAGGCACTTCGTTCGGCACTGCGTGCACAGGTTGATTCGCATCGCAAGGATCGACTTATCGTTGCGGGCACACCCAAACTGGTCCGAGCCGACATCGACTTCACGCGGTCGGTTGCCCCCGTGCTCGATGCCATCGAAGAACAAGTCACGTTATTGCGCCTGTTTGGCGAGATGCGCGCGTCTGGTGATGACTCCGGCGTTCGTATTGGTCGCGAGATGACTGATGACTTATCCGACACTGCGATCGTTTCGCGGGCATATTCGTCGATGGGCGGAGATTCGGCGCGGGTGGCGATCCTCGGTCCGACTCGGATGAACTACCCACTCAACATGGCTGCGGTCGAAGCCGTTGCGCGGTATCTCTCTGAAGTCCTGGGGGATGACGCCTAATGGACCATTACGAGGTGCTCGGCGTCGAACGTGACGCGAGTCAGGATCAGATCAAAAAGGCTTATCGCAAACTCGCGCGGGAACTTCACCCCGACGTAAATTCCGCCGAGGACGCCGAGGAGCGATTCAAGGCCGTCACCCACGCGTTCGATGTGCTCGGTGACCCCGAACAGCGTCGCAATTACGACATGGGTGGTGCTTCTGGTTTCGGGGGTATGCCCGGCTTCGGCAACATGGGCGACGTCTTCGACGCATTCTTCGGTGGCGGACAATCGCGCGGACCGCAATCGCGCGCCCAACGCGGAAATGACGCGCTTCTCCGAGTCGACATAGAACTCGTCGACGTGATTTTCGGCGGAGACCGCCAGATTGAGGTCGACACCGCGGTGTTATGCGACACCTGTAACGGAACGTGCTGTTCGCCCGGGACGAGCCCCCAGCGATGTGACGTGTGTGGCGGAAGCGGATCGGTTCAACGACAGGTTCGAAGCCTCCTCGGAAACATCGTGACCGCGACACCCTGTGGCTCCTGCCGCGGATACGGAACGACCATCGCCGCGCCGTGTCCAACCTGCGCCGGCCACGGACGGGTACGTGCGCGAACAACTCTCGACGTCAACATCCCTGCGGGAATCGAAACCGGACAACGGGTCCAGATTCGCGGAGTCGGTGAGGTCGGTGAGGCAGGCGGCCCCGCCGGAGACGTCTATGTCGAATTCCACGTCACACCCTCCGAGGTGTGGGCGAGGCAGGGCGACGACTTGCTTGCGACAGTTCAGATCGACATGGTCGACGCTATTCGAGGAACGTCTGTGACTCTTGATGCGCTCGACGGAGAGGTCACGGTCGACATCAAGGCCGGCGCTCAGTCGGGTGACGTCGTTGTGGTGAAAAACCGCGGAATCGGCCACCTTCGCGGAAACGGTCGAGGCGACGCAAAATTCGGCATCCAGGTCCTGACCCCGTCCAAGTTGTCTGCGAAGGAATCGAAGGTCATCGACGAATTTGCGAACCTTCGCCCAGCGTCCGCTCCGCACCTCACCGAACACCGACAGGGGCTTTTCGCCAAGCTGCGCGACCGGTTCTTCACGGCCTGATGGCTAACCTGTACTTTGTTACCGAGCCCCTGACGGCATCGACGACTCACGTCGAGATTTCGGGCGACGAGGCGCGCCACGCTGTTCAGGTCGCGCGAACCCGCGTTGGAGATGTCGTTGAGGTGTCTGACGGTCGGGGAAACCGAGCCGACGCTCGGGTGCTCTCGGCGGATAAAGCGGCGGTGGCGTGTTCGGTTGACAACGTGCGCACCGACCCAGAACCTGCGATGCGCGTCGTGCTCGTTCAAGCTCTGGCAAAAGGGGACCGTGACGAACTCGCGATCCAAACCGCGACCGAGTTGGGCGTCGACAGGGTCGTACCGTGGCAGGCGGATCGCAGTGTGTCGCGGTGGTCGGGAGATAAGGTTGCCAAGGGTGTCGCCCGGTGGAACGCCATCGTTCGCGAAGCATCTAAACAATCGATGCGCTCCCGAATCCCCAACGTTTCCCAACCCGTGGCAACGGACACGGTGTGCGCCGTCGACGACGGCATCGCGTGGATCGTCCTTGATCCACGCTCGGAGACAACCCTGTCGACCTGGTTCAGGGGCGCTGGTTCGCCAACCGCCGTCGGGATTGTCGTCGGGCCCGAGGGTGGTATCTCTGACGCGGAAATCGAACAATTGACGTCATCGGGCGCGACCGCGGTTCGACTCGACGGGCCTGTTCTACGAACTTCGACCGCCGGTCCCGCGGCGATGGCCGCACTTCTCGCCCTCGGTGGCGTGTGGTGACGCGGATACACTAGAAACAATGAGCATCTTTTCCGCCATCATCGCCCGCGAGATTCCCGCCGACATCTTTTTCGAGTCGGAACGCATCATCGCGTTTCGCGATATCGCGCCACGTGCTCCGATCCACTTGCTCGTCGTGCCCAAGACCGAGGAATACGCGAATGTCGTTGAACTCGCTGAAGGGAACCCCGAACTGCTCGCGGAGATGGTCGCTGTCGCGCAGGATTTGGCGAGGGAACATGCTGACGGTGAATTTCGCCTTGTGTTTAACACCGGTGCAAACGCGGGACAGAGCGTCTTTCACGTCCATGCACACGTGCTCGCCGGCGGGCTGACCGAAGGTTCCCTTGGCGGAGAGTAGCGTCACGCGCGTTGACATCGAGGTCGACGGCATTGCGATGGTTCGACTCCTCGGACCCCAGGACAGATTTCTGTCGTCATTGGAACAGCGGTATCCGTCCGTCACCATTAATTCCCGCGGGAACGTGATTTCGATTGACGGTGAACCGGACGAGGCTCATCGCGTCGAAGGACACATTCGTGAACTCATCGACATGATTGCCAACGGCGTCGACCTCGCGGACAGCGATGTGACGGAGGGCGAGTCCATCACGCGCAAGGGTGGGAAAGTCGCCGATGTGTTGGGCGAAGCGATCCTGTCGGTTCGCGGAAAGACAATCCGTCCCAAGACGGCCGGTCAAAAGGCCTATATCGATGCAATCGAACACACGACGATTACGTTCGGTATCGGACCGGCGGGAACGGGCAAAACCTACCTGGCGATGGCGAAAGCGGTCCAAGCCCTCCAGCGCAAGGAAGTCACGCGTATCATCCTCACGCGACCCGCAGTCGAAGCGGGTGAGCGCCTGGGATTTCTTCCGGGGACTCTCACCGAAAAGATTGACCCCTACCTTCGCCCGCTCTACGACGCGCTGAACGACATGATGGATCCGGAATTGGTTCCAAAACTGTTGGCGACGGGTGTTGTCGAAGTTGCGCCGCTCGCCTATATGCGCGGGCGAACGTTGAACGATTCGTACATCATTTTGGACGAAGCGCAAAACACGACTCCTCAACAAATGAAGATGTTCCTCACGCGGCTCGGTTTCGGTTCAAAAATGATCATCACCGGCGACACGACTCAGGTTGACCTTCCTTCCGAAATTTCGGGGCTCAAGCTCGCGACGGAAATTCTCGACGGGATGGACGACGTGTTCGTCGCCGTCTTGACGAGTGCAGATGTCGTCCGGCACTCCTTGGTCGGCAAAATCGTTGACGCGTACACGCGGCATGAACAAGAGCAACAGGCGAAGTCCGGTCGACGAAAGCGAGCGAACTGATGGGTGTCGAAATTGCGAATGAAACAACAGAGGACATCGACATCGAAACGATGCGACGCCTTGCTGCGCACATCATGAGCGAGATGAAGGTGCACCCCGAAGCCGAACTGGCCATTCTCTTCGTTGATGAGGACGCGATGGAAAAGCTTCACGTCGAATGGATGGACGAACCGGGGCCAACCGATGTGCTCTCGTTCCCGATGGATGAACTCCGACCCGGCGATGACGACAAACCTTCCGACCCCGGACTGTTGGGGGACGTTGTCATTTGTCCCACCGTGGCGGCCCGCCAAGCCGTGACCGCCAAGCATTCGACCGATACCGAAATTCGGTGGCTCCTCTCGCACGGAATCTTGCACCTGCTGGGCTTCGACCACGCTTTTCCCGCAGAAGAACGCATCATGTTCGCACTCCAGCGCCAGCTCGTCGATACCTTTAGCGAGGCCGACCGATAATGGCCGGGTGGTTTGCGGTCCTGGCGATTGTTTTGGTGACGTTTGGCGGGTTGTGCGCCGCGATCGATGCGGCCTATCAATCACTGTCCCGAAACGACGTTGCACATTTCGGTGAGGGCAAAACCACGAAACTTTTTGATGCAATCGCCGCTGATGTTCCCGCGCATCTCAATGCCGTCAACTTCGTCCGAGTGTTGTGCGAAACCTTTGCCGCCATTCTCGTCGCCTTGTCATTCGTGAGTCTTGGTTACGACCTCACCCAGTCCCTCGTTGCGTCTGCGGTGGCGATGACCGCCATCACGTTTGTGCTCGTTGGGTCGAGCCCTCGCAGCGTCGGTCGCGCGCATCCGATGACGATCGTGCGGTGGAGCGGGCCTTTGGTTCGCGCGATTCGGATCATCCTTGGTCCGCTCACGATTGCTCTGGTTGGAATCGGAAATGCGGTCACCCCGGGTCGTGCCCGAACGACGATCAACACCGAACGCCAGTTGCTCAGCATGGTCGATGAAGCGACCGAGTCGGACGCGATTGAGGAAGAAGATCGTGACCTCATTCGATCGATTTTTGATTTCGGCGACACGATCCTCCGAGAGGTCATGATCGCTCGAACGGAGATGGTGGCGCTCGACGCGACGATCACCGTCGATGAAGCACTTGGCCAATTTCTCGCTGAAGGGTATTCGCGCATGCCGGTCGTTGGGGTCGATAACGACGACATAATCGGAATCGCCCACATCAAGGACACTGCACGGTTCGTTCGGTCAAATCCGGCGAAAGCCAAGAAGGCCCGAATCACCGAACTGGTTCGGCCGGCGCTGTTCCTTCCCGAGGTTAAGATGGCCGACGAGGCACTTCGTGTACTCCAGGCGGAAGCCAACCACATGGCACTCGTCGTCGACGAATACGGCGGGATCGCCGGTCTCGTGACGATGGAGGACCTCATCGAAGAGGTTGTTGGCGAGATTTCGGACGAACACGACGATGACGACAACGACATCGTCGACCGAGGGGACGGATCACTTCGCGTGAGCGCCTCGACGAACATTGATGACCTCGCGGAACACCTCGACATTGACATCGACGAGGACGACGTCGACACCGTCGGCGGACTGTTCGTCAAAAACTTCGGTCGGTTCCCCGAAGCCGGCGACATCGTCGAGGTTGACGGATTGCAACTCACCGCGGACCGAGTCGAACGCCGTCGCAAGCGGCTCATCACCGTCGTCGTGCGAATCGTGGACGTCGCGTGACCTCGCGCAGCGGGTTCATGTCCTTCGTCGGTCGACCGAACGTCGGAAAGTCGACGCTCATGAATGCTCTGATCGGCGAAAAGATTGCGATTACCTCATCGAAGCCTCAAACGACTCGCAAGACCATTCGTGGAATCGTCACGCGAGGCGACGGGCAACTCATCATTGTTGATACCCCTGGGCTTCACCGTCCACGGACACTTCTGGGCGAACGTCTCAACGCTCTCGTTGAGACAACGCTCGGCGATGTCGACGTCATCGGAATGTGCCTTCCCGCGGATGAAGCGATTGGCAAAGGCGACCTGTTTATCCTCGAGCAACTCGCGCGCTACCCTCGCGCCAAGGTCGTCGCGATTGTGACTAAGACCGACAGGGTTTCATCGACGACGGTTCTCAACAAGCTCGCCGAAGTGGGGGAGTTACGCGAGTGGACGCTCGTCGTGCCGCTCAGCGCCGTAACCGCGGACGGTCTCGACGAATTCTTCGACGCAATCATCCCGATCATGCCCGAGTCGCCGCACCTCTATCCCGACGATTCCGTCTCCGACGAATCGGTCGAAAACCGGATCCCCGAAATCGTGCGCGAGGCAGTTCTCGAAGAACTCAGCGACGAGTTACCGCACTCGCTGGCCGTCACCCTCATGGACATTGTTCGAGAAAGCGGTCGGACCAAAGTATTTGTCACGCTCATCGTCGAACGTGACAGCCAGAAGGGAATCATCATTGGCCATCGCGGGTCGATGCTGCGACTCATTGGTGAACGTTCGCGCCCACAAATCGAAGCGCTGTTGGGCACAAAGATTTACCTCGACCTGCACGTGACCATCGCAAAGGACTGGCAGCGCGACCCGAAGGCATTGGGGAAACTCGGTTTCTGATTTTTCCGCCCGCGGGCTCTGCGTGTTACCCTGATGACATGCTGAACGGTCTCCTTCTTAGCGGCCGCGACGGGTCCTAGTTACCAGGCCACCACTCGTCGCGGAGTCTCCTATTGGCCGAAACCCGCAACCTGAGGAGAAACCGTGAAGAACAACCAGCAACCGACGTCGATGCCCGTGCATCGCTACCGCCCGTACCACGAGGTCATTGCGATTGACCTGCCGGATCGCACGTGGCCGAGCAAACGCATCACGACCGCACCGCGCTGGTGTGCCGTAGACCTGCGTGACGGAAACCAGGCACTGATCGATCCGATGAGTCCCGAGCGCAAGCGCGTGATGTTCGAACAACTCGTTGCGATGGGCTACAAGGAAATCGAGGTCGGCTTTCCCTCGGCGTCGCAAACCGATTTCGATTTCGTCCGAACCATCATCGATGAAGGATTGATTCCGGACGACGTGACGATTCAGGTGCTTACTCAAGCGCGAGAGCACCTCATCCGACGCACCTACGAATCGATTCGCGGTGCAAAGAACGCAATCGTTCATCTGTACAACTCGACGAGCATCCTGCAGCGCGATGTCGTGTTCAAGACGGACAAGCAGGGAATTATCGATATCGCTCTCGAGGGAGCGCGCATCTGCCGTTCGCTCGAGTCCGAAGTTCCCGGAACAAATGTCTTCTACGAGTATTCTCCCGAGTCATACACGGGAACCGAACTCGAATTCGCCGTCGACGTGTGCAATCAGGTTCTCGAGGTATTCGAACCGACTCCTGACCGCAAGGTCATCATCAACCTTCCGGCAACCGTCGAGATGGCGACCCCCAATGTTTACGCTGACTCGATTGAGTGGATGAGCCGCCACCTCAATCACCGTGAGAATGTGATCCTTTCCCTGCACCCTCACAACGATCGTGGAACCGCGATCGCCGCTGCCGAATTGGGGTACATGGCCGGCGCCGACCGAATCGAAGGGTGCCTGTTCGGAAACGGTGAGCGCACCGGAAACGTCGACCTCGTCGCATTGGGGCTGAACTTGTTCACGCAGGGAATTGACCCGCAGATTGACTTCTCGAACCTCGACGACATCCGTCGCACCGCGGAGTACTGCAACCAGTTGAAGGTTCACGAGCGTAGCCCGTGGGCGGGAGACTTGGTTTACACGGCGTTCTCTGGTTCCCACCAGGACGCCATCAAAAAGGGTTTCGAAGCGATGGAAGCTCGCGCCGCCTCAGAGGGAATCTCGGTCGCCGATGTCGAGTGGGGTGTCCCGTATCTGCCAATCGACCCGAAGGACGTCGGGCGTTCCTACGAGGCCGTCATTCGCGTAAATTCGCAGTCGGGTAAGGGTGGTGTCGCCTACCTACTGAAGACCGACCACAACCTCGACCTGCCGCGCAAACTACAGATCGAATTCAGCGGTGTCGTACAGGGCAAAACCGACACCGAGGGCGGCGAGGTTTCGAGTGACGAAATCTGGTCAATCTTCCAAGACGAATACCTGCCATCCGCAGCCGCCGACGACAAGTGGGGCCGCTATGAGCTCTTGGGTACCCGCACGGCGTCCGACATGTCCGGAGAGGTAACTCTCGACGCCGTCCTGCGTGTCGGCGACGGCGAGGAATCGTTACAAGCTGTGGGTAACGGTCCGGTCGCCGCATTCCTGTCGGCGATGTCCGACCAGGGCCACGAGATCCGACTCTTCGACTACGTTGAACATGCCCTCAGCGCATCCGGAGACGCACTCGCGGCCGCCTATGTCGAGCTCGAGGTTGACGGCCAAACCCTGTGGGGCGTCGGAATTGACGGAGACATCTCGACCGCGTCGCTCAAGGCGATCGTGTCGGCGGTCAACCGGTCGGTTCGCGCGCGCGCGACGGTCTAAGTTCGTTTGATGCTCAATAGCACGACGGCATAGGTCGCGGAAAAACCAAAGCCTACGGCGGCGTAGGCAATCGCGAACCACGTAAGTGGGGCCGGAATGCACAGCGTGATGACCCCCAGGGCACACGCGGAAACCAACATGACCCGAGCCGAGAACGCCACCGACTCGTCGCCGCCTCGAGCGGAAACCGAAAACATGTTTCCCGATAGGGCAACGAGCGTGATTCCAATCATGCGCATGGACCATTCGAGTTCAGGGCTGGTGACCAACCCGAGAAGAGAGTTGAACAAAGCCGGAGCCGCAATGAGGGCGACGGCGCTCAGCCCAAACACCAGCGACCCGGCCCTAAGGACCATTCGAAGTCGACCTAGTTGACGCGTGGTGTCGATTGATGCTGTTGTCATGTGTCCCCTCGTTCTGTCGACGTTACCCGTCAACAAGTCCCGTTAGTGTTAAGTCCACCATGAACTCACCGTCAATTCACGTAAGAGCATTCATCACGTGGCTCGCTATTTTCCCTTTGGTTTCCCTCGGATTTGTCACGATAGTGCCGGCAATGGGGAATTCACACCCGCTTCTCAAGGTATTCGTCCTAACCCTGGTCGTCGTGCCTCTCGCTGTCTATGTGGTCGTTCCGAACCTCATGAAGGCATATCAGCGTCTCTTCGCCAAGAAATAAGTCATTCACTTTTCCGCAGGCAGCCTCGCGGGCACCAGATGTGTGTCCGATAGTCTGACCGGAACAATAAATCGAAAGGTCTACACCGTTGTCGAGCACTAAAGTAACCGCTTACAAACACCGCTGGTTGGTTCTTACCGTTGTCCTGATTGCCGAAATGATGGACCTGCTCGATGCCACCATCGTGAATGTCGGAGGTCCTGCACTCGCTGAAAAACTGAACGCGACACCGACGGACCTTCAATGGGTGATCGGCGGTTATGCGCTCGCCCTCGGATCCGGACTGATTCTTGGTGGACGTCTCGGAGACCGCTTTGGTCGTCGAAACATGTTCCTCTTCGGTCTCATTGGCTTCACGCTCGCTTCGCTCGCTTGTGCACTTGCGCCAACAGTTCTTGCTCTCATCATTTTGCGCTTCATTCAAGGTTTCTTGGGCGCGATGCTCTTGCCGCAAGGCTTTGGGTTGATTCGCGACGCGTTCCCGCCGGAGGAATTCGGAAAGGCATTTGCCGCCTACGGTCCCGCGTTCGGGTTGGGTGGAATTCTCGGCCCAATCATTGGGGGATTCCTGATCGAAGCGAACATTTTCGACCTGGGTTGGAGGTCCGTGTTCTTGGTCAACGTGCCCATCGGAATCATCGCGACCATCATCTCGTATCGCTTCCTTCAGAAGACCGACGCCGACCCCACCATCAAGATAGATGTGTTCGGTGCACTTCTCGTCATCATCTCGTCGGGACTTCTCGTGTATCCGCTGATCAAGGGGCAAGAAGCGGGCTGGCCGGCGTGGACCTTCCTGATGTTGATCGGGTCCGTTGTCGGATTCGTCCTTTTTGCCCGCCTCGAATTCGCTGCGAGGAAAAAGGGGAAAACTTCGCTCATTGACCCCACGATTTTCACCAAACCCGCCTACAACTTTGGATTGGTCGGTCTGGGGCTGTACTTCGCAGGTTTCACGGGGGTCTACCTGATTCTGACTCTGTTCCTTCAGTTTGGTGAGGGCTTTACCTCCGCAGAAGCTGGTCTGGGAAACATTCCCATTGCGCTGGGATCCGCCATCGGTGGAACCATCAGTGGCGCGTGGCTGTCGGAAAAGATCGGGGGTCGCTATACCCTTCAAATCGGCGCCACCGTGCAGTTGGTGGGTATCGTGTTGCTCTGGTTTGCGCTGCCGGGACTGGAAAACTTCTCGATCTGGCAGTTGGTTCCCGCGCTCGTTGTTTCGGGAATCGGAACCGGTCTGATCGCCGCCCCCATTTTTGACACGATCCTGTCTACGGTCGAAGCACCACAGAGTGGGTCCGCCAGCGGCGTCTTGTCGGCGGTGCAATCGGTGTTCTCGTCCGTCGGCGTCGCGATTTTCGGAACCGTCTTCTTCAACTATGCGCTCCAGGGTCAAGCGGACGTTGGTTTCCGAACTGCGCTCCTCGTTCAATTGGCTCTCGTCGTGTTGTTCGTCATTGTTGCCAGAGTTCTGCCGAAGCGCGCTGAGCGATAGGGGTATGACGAACTCGACCAGTCTGCCCGTCGCGCTGCAGGACGTTCACATCACCCCCGAACTCAGGGGCGTGATCGCTGTGCCGGCGGGGACCGGTCCGTGGCCGGCCGTTGTCATGGTGCACGAGGTATTCGGAATCGATGCCGCAATGCGCGCCCAGTTGACGAGGCTCGCGCAGGCGGGATACGTCGTTCTCATGCCCGATCTCTTCAGTCGAGGAGGTGCACGAAAGTGTCTCACCGCCACGTTCAAAGCCCTCACCACCGGCGCGGGTCAGGCGTTTGACGACGTCGAATCGGCAAAGGCCACCCTGCTCGCTCGCACTGACACCACCGACAAGGTCGGAGTGATTGGTTTTTGCATGGGCGGCGGCTTCGCGCTCCTGCTGGCGAGCCGTGGTTATGACGCCTCCGCTGTGAATTACGGGATGATGCCCAAGGATCTCGACTCGGCACTGGAGGGCGCGTGTCCAATCGTTGGAAGTTTCGGTGCCAAAGACAAACAACTGAGTGGAGCGGCGGACAAACTACGGCTCGCGCTCACGACAAAGAAGATTGACAACGATGTCAAGGAATACCCCGAGACGGGTCACGCCTTCATGAACCCGCACCAGGCGGGCGGCCCCGTGTTCGGCACACTGTTGCGCATTAGTGGGGCCAAGCCGAACCCCGAAGCCGCCGCGGACGCTTGGTCACGGATTGAGAAATTCTTTGGCGAACACTTGGCTACGCAACCTTAGCTCCGAAAGTGCGACGCTCACCCAAGCTGGGTGTAATCGCACGGTTCAATTCGGGGAATTCATGATTCCCACAGGGCCAATCGAGTTTGACGAGGTGTTGGTGCCGCCTGCCGAAAAATTCCAGGTTCCACTAGCGACGTCCACGTCAAAGTTCACGCGATTGCCATTGTTGTCGAAAAAAAGTCCGTGAAAAGTGTGCAGACCACGCTGCGAACCTTTGGGGAGTTGCATTTGGCACTTCCAGACTTCATTTCCACGACCGTCGGTCGAAAACTGCGAGCAGTTCCCATCGTTGTAGGCCTGGGTTGTGGGGGAGCTTGTGGCAAGGCCGAAGTCAGCGATTCCCGATTGATCAAACAGTGCAATCGTCGCTGTGTATGGTTGGCTGGCTTTGGAGGTATTGACGGTCGTCTTACTCAACGAGACGGAAGTCATTACCGGTGCCGTGTCGTCGCCTGCGCCAGTTTGGGTGAAAAAGTTGTTTCCGGTAAACGTGATGGGAGAATCGCGTCCCGGCGATTGCGGGTCATCCACTGTCCACCGATGAGAGTCGCTACCGTCCGAGGAGATGTAGTAGCCCTTGTACGCAAGATCGTAAACCGCGATGAGCAATCCCCACGTGCCTTGCCCGACTCCTTGGGCTAGGTAGATTGAGCAAGTCCACGTTCCGTCTGTTCTCGTACCGCTAACCAAATGTGAAGTTGAGGCAGTTGGCCCATCGTAAGCGCCATGTAGCCCTCGGCACCACATCGAATCAACACCCAGATTGTCATCTGTCGCATGGATCGTGGCGGTAATTGTTGTCCCACTCTCGGAGGTGTCAACGGTCGATTTGTCGAAAGTGACGTCGGTAATTCTCGGCGACTGTTGATCGCCGCTTGCGCGGCCAATTTGGTTGATTACTGGACCGTCCGTGATTGTCGATTTCAAGTGATTGCCTACCGCGTCGTAACGGGTGAAATAGATAACGTACCTGCCCGTTCGGATACCGGCGGCCCAGGTCAGCGTGCACGTCCACGTTGAGTCAAGTCCAGTTCCTGAAATCTTTTTTCCACCACCTTGACCTTTGTAGGACGTTTCCCCACCACCTTCCAGCATGTAGGAACAGTTCACCGCCGTAGTCCCCATGAGGTCGTCCGTGACACGCATAGTAAACGTTACGCTTTGAGCCTCAGTCGTCGCATCGATGGTTGTGCGTGATGGCGTGGCTGTGACCACGACGGGGGCAGATTCATCGAACCCGCAATAGGTCACCGTATCTAGTGGGTCGGTGTCACAAGTGTTATGTTCATTTTCCCCGGGTGTCCCCGCGGAACCAGAAAGGTCATCCGACCCGGCGCCTCCGATCATTCCGTCGTCGCCGGAACCACCCAAAATCGCGTCATTTCCCGTGCCACCGTTGATGAAGTCGTTACCGTCACCGCCATCGATTGTGTCTTTCCCAGCGTTTCCGACAATGGTGTCGTTGCCACCCAATCCACAAATAACGTCGTTCTTTGACGTGCCTTTAAGAACGTCGTTGCCGCTGGTTCCAACGATGGTGCAGATTTGGCCGGACGACGTTTCCGTCGCCGATGCCATAGTGTTTCCCAACGCCGTCACCGAAATGAGGACGAGGGCACACGAACTCAGAATCGATATTCCCCGGTGAACTTTTCGATTTGTCACGCTGCCAACCCCCTCGTGGTGATTTCTATGCAAATGAGTATAGGTGGCTTAAGTTAAACTTTCGGGTTCTCAGTTCGATCCCCTGTTCACGTTCATGTCGTCAAATTTTTTTGACAAGTAAACAAAGCGTCTAGTGAATCGGGACGAAAACGATGTCACGATTTCGAACGTGATGTCCGCACGAATTGGTGAAGCTGCCGGTCGCGTTAGGCGGAGAATTGCGAAGAATCTCAACGTGGGTGGCGCAAAAGTATTCAAACGACGAACACATCGGGCAAAGGCCCATGTGGGTTGCGACGGCGTCACACGGTTCGTAATCGCACGGATGTTCCCCAATTAGTCCAGCAAAGAGGTCTTCTTCCGCGTCCGTTCGGATCTCGGTCGCTATCGCAGGACTCCGTGACATTGCGACTGTTATCGCTTCCCGCGAATGGTTCGAATCACCGACGTCACGGTTGGCACACCTCGTTGCGCGGGCAGTTTCCACCCGAGAAGAACCGACAGCATGCGAATCGTGGTCGTCACCGCCACACCGGTTACTCCCGCAATGGTGACTGGTTGCCCCATCGCCAGAAGAACAATGATCGTGCCACAGCCGAGTCCGGCGGCGACGGCATAGAGCGAACCAACCTGCATCAATTGCATCGGCAAAGCCAGCAGAAGGTCGCGCAGGATTGACCCACCAACGGCCGCGGCGACTCCGATGAACAGCGCCGGAACGACCGGAAGTCCGAAGGACAGAGCTTTCGTTGTGCCGATGGCGCCATAGATTCCCAGAGTCAATGCATCGAGCACGTTGATTATCATTTCCATGCGTTGAAGAAGCGACGACACGAGCATTCCGCCAAGGGCACAGAGCGTCGCCGTGACGAGATACCAATCAGAGTGGAAAGCGGCGATCTCAGTCGAGAGGAACATGTCGCGCACAATTCCGCCACCAAAGCCACTGACAATTCCGATAATCGCGACACCGAGAAGGTCGAGTTCTGCGCCACGGTAACGAGCTGAGAACATCGCACCCTGGGCCGCGCCAATTCCAACGGCGACGAGATCGAGCCACGCGGGAATGACGAACAACGAGTTCATGCTTCCATTCTCTCGTGTCGCGGCGATTCGACCGAGCACCCGCGCGAGAATGGACAAATGCCCTCCTATCGCGACGACGTGATTGTTCTTCGCACCCACAAACTGGGGGAGGCTGATCGCATCATCACCATGTTGGGAAAGTCCAAGGGCAAGATTCGTGCAGTCGCTAAAGGCGTCCGAAAAACGGGGAGTCGTATCGGCTCGCGACTCGAACCATTTATGGTCGCCGATGTTCAGTTCTATGAAGGTCGAAACCTCGACACCGTGCAGCAGGTTGAAACGATCACCGCATTGGCGGGTGATATCGTCGCTGACTACCCGATGTACACCACGGCATCGGCGATGGTCGAAATTGCCGACAAACTCACCGACCACGGGCACACGTCGGGTCACTATGCGCTCTTACTCGGAGGGCTGAAGGCCCTCGCGTCTAAAGCACACGATCCGTCGCTCATCCTCGACTCCTATGTGCTTCGCGCTCTCGTCATCGGTGGCTGGACCCCCGAACTCGACACCTGCGTCATCACGGGCGAGGCCGGTCCGCACACCGCATTTGTCATCGCGGCCGGCGGGGTCGTGTCCGATGCGGTTGCGCCCCCTGGTACTCCACGACTTCGACCGGAAACCGTGACACTTCTCGGCGCTCTTCTCGCGGGCAATTGGGCCATCGCGGATGCAACATCCGAACATGCCCGAAACGAGTCGCGTGGTATCGTCGCGGCGTACGCTCAGTTCCACCTCGAACGGTCCATTCGATCGCTCGGACACATCGATCGGACGGAATGATGGTCGACTTTCTGCCGCTGAATTACACGGGGCTCACGCCTCCGTCGGTTCAACGGGACCTCGTCCCCGAACACGTCGCCATCGTGATGGACGGAAACGGACGATGGGCGAACGCGCGCGGACTCCCGCGGGTCGAGGGACACCGAGCGGGCGAGGCTGCACTGTTGGATGTGGTTGCCGGCGCAATCGAGGTCGGTGTCAAACACCTGTCGGTTTATGCGTTTTCGACCGAGAACTGGCGACGCAGCCCCGAAGAGGTCAAGTTCCTCATGGGGTTCAACCGTGAGGTTCTGCGCCGCCGTCGCGACCAACTCAACGAATGGGGGGTGCGCGTCCGGTGGGTCGGACGTGCACCGAAACTGTGGTCGAGTGTCATTTCGGAACTTCGCGAAGCGGAAGAGATGACGAAAAAGAACGACGTCATGACCCTGCAGATGTGTGTCAACTATGGTGGCCGGCTCGAGCTCGTTGACGCGATTCGAGACATCGCCGAGGGTGTCGCGAGTGGCAAGATTAACCCCGCCCGAATCTCGGAAAAGACGGTTCAGGCGCACCTGTATGAAGCCTCCCTGCCCGACGTTGATCTGTTCATTCGGTCCTCGGGGGAACAGCGAACCTCGAACTTTCTCCTGTGGCAGAGCGCGTATTCCGAGATGGTCTTTCTCGACACCCTGTGGCCCGACTTCTCGCGCGCGCAACTCTGGCGGGCAATCGAGGATTATGCCCGTCGTGATCGCCGCTTCGGCGGTGCGGTCGATACCCCCTCGCCCCGATAAACTGGCGGGGAGCCGTTCCTAAGGAGACCCGTGGCCCAGAACAATCGCCTTGACTCCGTTATTTCGCTCGCGAAACGACGGGGATTCGTCTTCCAAGCCGGAGAAATCTACGGGGGAAGTCGTTCGGCGTGGGATTACGGCCCACTCGGCGTCGAACTGAAAGAAAACATCAAACGCCAATGGTGGAAGGCGATGGTGCAGAGTCGTCCGGACGTGGTCGGGCTTGATTCCTCCGTCATTCTGCCTCGCCAGGTGTGGGAAGCGTCGGGGCACGTCGACGTGTTCAGCGACCCGCTCGTCGAGTGCATGTCCTGTCACAAGCGTTTCCGCGCCGATCTCCTCGAAGAAGAATTCCAGGAAAAAAAGGGTCGAGCACCCGAGGGTGGACTCGCGGAAATTGCTTGCGGCCACTGCGGAAGTCGCGGGCAATGGACCGAACCCAAAGAGTTCTCGGGGCTTCTCAAGACGTACCTTGGTCCGGTTGACGATGAAGCGGGCATGCACTATTTGCGTCCGGAAACCGCGCAGGGAATCTTTGTGAACTTTGCGAACGTGGTTTCGTCGTCGCGTCAGAAGCCTCCGTTCGGGATTGGCCAGATTGGCAAGTCGTTCCGAAACGAAATCACTCCGGGAAACTTTATTTTCCGTACTCGTGAATTCGAACAGATGGAGATGGAATTCTTCGTCGAGCCTGGCACGGACGAAGAGTGGCACCAGTACTGGATTGACGAGCGTTTCCGCTGGTATACCGACCTCGGTATCAACCCGGAAAACCTTCGACTGTTCGAACACCCGAAGGAAAAGTTGTCGCATTACTCGAAGCGAACTGTCGACATCGAATACCGCTTCGGATTCTCGTCGGGCGAATTCGGTGAACTCGAAGGCGTCGCGAACCGCACCGACTTTGACCTGTCGACGCACTCGAAGGCTTCGGGGACGGACCTGTCGTACTTCGATCAGGGCAAGAACGAACGATGGACGCCGTTTGTCATCGAACCGGCTGCTGGGCTGACTCGTTCGCTCATGGCGTTCCTTGTCGATGCGTATCACGAGGACGAAGCGCCGAATACGAAGGGTGGCGTAGACGTCCGGACAGTTCTGCGTCTGGACCGTCGACTCGCGCCCGTCAAGGCCGCCGTTTTGCCGTTGTCACGTCACGAGGAACTATCACCGCTCGCGCGTGACCTCGCGGAAAACCTTCGGAAGCACTGGAACATCGATTTCGACGATGCCGGAGCGATTGGTCGCCGATACCGTCGCCAGGACGAAATCGGAACGCCATTCGCCATCACGGTCGACTTCGACACTCTCGAGGACAAGGCCGTAACTGTTCGTGAACGCGACACGATGTCGCAGGAACGCGTTTCGCTCGACCGCCTCGAGGGCTACCTGGCGGAGCGACTGCTCGGAGCCTAAGGTGCGCATCGGTCCAATCGAAACCGACGTTCCCGTCGTCCTTGCCCCCATGGCGGGGATCACGAACACGGCGTTTCGTCGGTTGTGCCGCGAATACGGTGGAGGCCTGTTTGTTTCCGAGATGATCACCGCTCGCGCTCTCGTCGAGCGAAACGAGACGACGATGCGGTTGATCCAGCACCACCCCTCCGAGACCACCCGATCTATTCAGTTGTATGGCGTTGACCCCAAGACGATGGGTGCGGCGACTCGAATCCTCGTCGAGGAAGACCACGCCGATCACATCGACATGAACTTCGGCTGCCCGGTGCCGAAAGTCACGCGTAAGGGCGGTGGCGCGGCTCTTCCCTGGAAAACGACACTTTTCGAACAGATTCTCACAGAAACGGTGGCGGCGGCCGGTGACGTTCCCGTGACGATCAAGATGCGAATGGGAATCGATGACGATCACCTCACCTATCTTGACGCCGCACGAATCGCGGCCGATCTCGGTGTTGCCGCCATCGGACTTCACGCCCGCACCGCGGCACAGCACTATTCGGGAAACGCACACTGGGACGCGATTCGGACGCTCAAGTCCGAAATCAACGGATTGCCAATCCTGGGGAACGGTGACATCTGGAGTGGCGCGGATGCGAAACGAATGGTGGACGAAACCGGGTGCGACGGAGTCATCGTCGGTCGTGGGTGCCTCGGTCGCCCGTGGTTGTTCGCCGACCTCGAGGCGGCGTTCGGCAAGGACGTCGAATCAATCATGCCGAACCTGGGTTTCGTCGCCGACGCGTTCCGCAGGCACGCCGAGTTGCTCGTCGAGTTCCTCGAGGACGAAAACCACGGGTGTCGCGACATCCGCAAACACGTCGCGTGGTATTTCAAAGGGTATGCCGTCGGTGGAGAAACCCGGTCGGCTCTGGCGCTCGTCAATAGCCTTGAGGAAATGGACGCAATCCTCGCCGACCTCGACCGTGACTCTCCTTACCCTGGTGCCGATGCCGAAGGTCAACGTGGCAGAGCTGGTTCGCCGAAGCGCCCCGCACTTCCCGACGGGTGGTTGGACTCTCGCGAGATTTTGGGTGCGCACATGAAGGAACTGGTCGACACCGAATCGAGTCACAGTGGCGGATAACGGATACTCGGATTTCGACCGTGAACGCGCCTTCGCCGAGGGCTCGAAAGGGGAACGCTCGGACTTCGCCCGCGACCGCGGCCGCCTCTTGCACTCGAGCGCTCTCCGGCGCCTCGCTGCGAAGACCCAGGTGTTGTCGCCGACCGCTGGACTTGATTTTGCACGCAACCGTCTAACGCACTCGCTCGAAGTCGCGCAGGTCGGTCGCGAAATCGGTGGGAGTCTCGGTCTTGACCCTGACCTTGTCGATACCGCGTGCCTTGCTCACGACCTCGGTCATCCGCCATTCGGACACAACGGTGAGAAGGCACTCAACGATTGGGCGAAAGAGTTCGGTGGATTCGAGGGAAACGCGCAGACACTGAGGTTGTTGACTCGGATTGAGCCCAAGGTCTTCGGCGAGGACGGTCACAGCTTCGGGCTAAACCTCACTCGAGCGAGTCTCGACGCGTCGTGCAAATACCCGTGGACTCAGGCGACGGGGGTAGCTGAACCCGGAGGTCGAACCAAGTTTGGCGTGTATGAATCGGACATCCCGATTTTTGATTGGATTCGCCGGGGCGCAGACGATCGACGTCTCTGCATCGAAGCGCAGGTCATGGATTTATCCGATGACATTGGATATTCGGTCCACGATTTCGAAGACGCCGTTGTCAACGGGTACATCGACGTTCGCGCACTGTCGTCTCGAGTGAACCACCAGGATTTGGTTGATTCAATGGTCGAGTGGATCGGCGGCGAGGTGTCTCACGATGAGCTCACCGCGGCCTTCGATCGCCTCGATGGACTTCCGACGTGGATTGAATCGTGGACGGGTTCACGGCGCGAGATGGGCGCGCTCAAAAATCTCACATCGACGCTGATTGGTCGTTTTGCCGGGTCGGCTACTGCCGCCACACGGGAACACGCGACGAGCGCATCGCTCGTTCGTTTCGGCGCCGATGTGATAGTCCCCGCCGAGACTCGTGCCGAAATCGCGGTTCTCAAGGGAATCGTTGCGGCAAATGTCATGTCGCACGAATCGCGTCGCCCGATTTATGCCCACCAACGCCAGGTGTTGCAGGACTTGTGCGAAATCCTCGCGCGAACGGGTACAGAGCATCTCGAACCGGGATTTGCCGAGGACCGCGAGAACGCGACGAGCGAGGCCGAGGCAATGCGCGCCGTCATTGACCAGGTCGCATCGCTGACGGATCAGAGCGCACTCGCGTGGCACGAGCGCCTGACCACCTAATCCCGTCGGCCCACTCCGTAGAATGGGCTCGTGGCTGGGCTCATACGTAAAGCGGATATCGACGAGGTAAAGCAGCGCGCCAACATCGCCGATGTCGTCGGCCAATATGTCACACTCAAGCGCGGCGGAGCGGATTCACTCAAGGGTTTGTGCCCGTTTCACGACGAGAAATCTCCGAGTTTCAGTGTTCGCCCCAATGTCGGAATGTACAAATGTTTCGGCTGCGGAGAAAGCGGCGACGTCTACAAGTTCTTGCAGCAAATCGACATGATGTCGTTCTCTGAGGCCGTCGAAAAGGTCGCGGCGAGCATCAATTTCACCCTCACCTACGAGGACGGCAGCCCGGAACGGGAATCGGGAAACCGCTCCAGACTCCTCGAGGCAAATCGCGCTGCTGAACTGTTTTTCATCGAGCAGTTGTCCTCGCCCGAAGCTGAGTTTGGGCGCGATTTTTTGACCGGTCGTGGTTTCGACCGCGCCGCTTGCGAAATGTTCGGCGTCGGCTACGCACCAAATTCCTTCGACGCTCTCCGTAAGCACCTCACCGCAAAGAAATTCACCGAGGTCGAACTTGAAACCGCCGGTCTGCTCTCCCGCGGAGAACGTGGCGTGTACGACCGATTCCGTGGACGGCTTGTCTGGCCGATTCGTGACGTGACCGGTGCGACGATCGGGTTCGGTGCCCGTCGATTGCGCGACGACGACAACGGTCCGAAGTACCTGAACACCCCCGAAACGCCGGTGTATCACAAGGCGAAAGTCCTGTATGGGCTTGACCTCGCGAAACGCAATATAGCGAAAGACCGCAGGGTCGTGGTCGTCGAAGGCTACACCGACGTCATGGCGTGCCATTTAGCGGGTGTAACAACCGCTGTCGCGACGTGTGGAACGGCGTTTGGCAGCGACCACGTGTCTCTCATTCGCCGAGTGCTCGGTGACATCGATGCGGGTGACGCGCGCAGCCGTGGCGAAGTGATCTTCACCTTCGATCCCGACGAAGCGGGGCAAAAGGCTGCGTCCAAGGCCTTCGCTGAAGATTCCAAATTTGTTGCCAACACTTTCGTCGTTGTTGCACCGGATGGGCTGGATCCCTCGGATCTTCGTCAACAGCGCGGAAATGCGGCACTCGCGGCGATCTTTGACACCAAAACGCCGCTGTTCGAGTTCATCATCCGGCGAACGATGGAAGGTTTTGATCTCGACACGGTCGAAGGTCGTGTCCACGCGACTCGTGCGGTCGCCCCGATCATCGCTGGGATCAAAGACCGGTCGATGATTGATGGGTACATTCGCGTCGTTTCAGGTTGGCTAGGTGTTGAACCGTCGGATGTTCGTGCCGCGATGCGTGCGGGTGGTACCCGAGTCGTCGTCGAGGTGGAAACCGAGCATGGTCCCGTGGCGACTTTTGCGTCACTGGGAACTGACGTCACCGCGAAGCGTGAACGTGACGTCATCGTCACCCTCCTGCGATACCCCGAATACATCGGTTTGGCGCGAGCGGGGGATATCGTCGCCTGCCAGTTCAGTAACCCCGCACTCGGCCAGATTCGCACCGCGATGGTCGGGGCGTTCGCCGATTTCGCGACACCTCAGTGGATCTCTCGAGTCATCGACCTCGCCGGCGAGGAACTGCGGCCACTCGTCAGCGAGCTTGCGATGATTGACATTCCCGTGCGCCGTGTGACCATTCCCGCACCACGCGTCGAAACTCCTGAGGCGGCGGCGTCGCGCGCCGCCGAGGAACAGCGTCGAACGGAGGCGGGCATTCAGTCCTACGTTGTCGACGTCTGCGTTGCCCTTCTTGAGTCCGACCTCATCCGCCAACGCGGCGAACTTCAGAGCGTCCTGCAGCGAACGCCTGACGACGCCGCGGAACAGCACGAGTTGCAACAGAGGATTTCGGAATTGGAACTCCGTCGTCGCGCATTGAGGGTTGAGTAGGCCGATGTCCATTGCGCCCGATCGGCCATCGCAACACCGTGACCTCCCCGGCTCATCGGTGGCGGGACCCCACTCGGTCCCAGAGCCCGGGCCAATTGCCGTCGAGCCCATGCAGAACCCTCAGTTCGTTGCCGCGGTCCGGGCTGGCGGTGGAACGGTTGAGCCATTATCCGATTCGACCCGCGGACTCGTCTGGCTGAGTGAAAAGCGCGCGGACGAACTCATCGCGATTCTCGCCACACACCCTGCGATCGAATGGGTGCAACTTCCATGGGCTGGGGTTGACGGTTTCCGCGAACTCTTTGAGTCCCTCGACCACGCGAACGCGCCCGTTTTCACGTCGGCGAAAGGGTCGTATTCCGAACCCGTCGCCGAGCACGCGTTGGCTCTCATCCTCGCTCTTCAGCGCGAAATCCCGTCAAAGTCACGCGACGCCCACTGGCAGTCGAATCGAACGGGGCTCTCGCTGTACGGCAACCACGTCGTCATCATCGGCGCAGGGGGGATTGCGACGGAACTTGTGCGGCTCATGGAACCCTTCCGGGTCACAACAACGGTCGTTCGCCGAACCTCCGAATCGTTTGATGGCGCTACTCGAACAGTTCCCTCCACCGAACTCCTCGACGTTCTTCCCAGCGCGGACGTTGTCATCCTTGCCGCCGCCGCGACCCGCGAGACACATCACATTCTTGGTGGTGAGGCGTTGGCCGCACTGCCGCCACACGCGGTTATCGTCAATATCGCGCGCGGCCCACTCCTTGATCATGATGCTCTGCTTGATGCGCTTCGCGCCGATTCAATCTGGGGAGCGGCTCTCGATGTGACCGACCCAGAACCATTGCCGGGTGGCCATCCGCTCTGGTCGGAACGTCGATGTGTGATCACGTCCCACTCGGCCGACACTCCGTTGATGACGGCCCACCTGCTGGGGACAAGGATTGAACGGAACGTTCGAGCGTTCCTCGAGGGAACGGATTTCGTCGGCATCGTCGATACTCGCGCGGGCTATTGAACCGCGGAGTTTTGATATAGTGGGGACACCTTCCTCGATAGCTCAATTGGCAGAGCAATCGGCTGTTAACCGATAGGTTCTTGGTTCGAGTCCAAGTCGGGGAGCTCATAACCAAGGGCATCATGCTCGGAGAATCAGCTCCAAGGAGAACCAATGGGCACCTGGTCAGCGTTAGACACGGTCCTCGCGTTACTCGCGGTAATTGGTATTGCGGGAAGCGTCTGGTTCTATCGGCAGTCGCGGCCCACCGCGGAAGCCCGCTCGGCCGTGTCGCTGTCTGCGACGCCCACAGTTGGACAGACCGAATCGGCGCTGAAAGCTGCCGAGCTTGCTGACCGCCTGCGCATCATCAATGAAAACCAAGCAATCGTCGCACAAACGCTCGTCGCGCTGCTCGCTCGTTCCGACGCCACCGCATTCCGATCGATTAAGGACAAAGATTCACTTAAGCGTCACTCGGAAACGCTCGTCGAACTCGCAAAATCGGCGTTGAACGACGTCAGGCGCATGATGGACGTGTCCGAGAAGGGATACACCTCGATGGTGGAGTGGCCCACTCTCGATTCGATTACACAATTGTTTGCCGACGTCGAGGAACAAGGTCTCATCATCAATTTCGAGGAATCGGGCGACCGATTCCCGATGTCTACCTCGGCTGAACTGGCGGTATTCCGAATCATCACCGAGGCAATCGACAATTCCCGAATTCACGGAGGAGTCGGCACCGAGGTCGACGTCATGTTGACATGGGGACCTCACGGTTTGACCATCACGATCAATGACGATGGCGAACGCGCGCTGGCCCGCAGGGCGGCCGAAACCGGTGAAGAAATGCCCGAACCCGTGTCTATCGAAATCGACCAGGAAGCGCTCATCGAAAAGAACTCGGGGCGCGGTCTCATCGAGATGAAGAGTCGTGCCGAAGCGTTCGACGGTGTCATTCACGCTCAGCGCGTTCCTGGTGCTGGTTTCAAAATTTCGGCGTCGTTCCCGATGTTGAGGTACGCGACGGACCCGAAACCCACCGTCGACTCCACACCGTGACGTCGGCCGCGGTCCGCTCCGCGGTGAGCATGTCGCTCGGCGTGGCGGCGGCGGTTTCGCTATACGGAATTTCTTTCGGCGCCCTCGCCGTCGCGTCGGGGCTGGATTTTTGGCAAACCCAGGTTCTTTCACTTTTCATGTTTTCGGGCGGTTCGCAATTCGCCGTCATTGGGCTCGCCGCGGCGGGCGCACCCGGACCGAGCATCATCACGGCGGCGGGATTACTGGGTATTCGAAACGGGCTCTATGCCGTTCGAATGTCGGCCGTCGTCGGACCAGGATTTCTCAAGAGACTCGTCGCTGGTCAGTGGACGATTGACGAGAGCACCGCGGTCTCGATCGCGCAAACAGATCCGAAGGCGGAACGCGTCGGTTTTTGGCTCACCGGGGCCGCCATCTATGTCGGTTGGAATTCGATGACGGCTCTTGGCGCTGTCATCGGTAACGCACTGGGTGACCCGAAAGCATGGGGTTTGGATGCGGCAGCGGCAGCGGCATTTGTCGCGTTGCTGTGGCCTCGAATCCAAGCACGTCAACCCATCGCAATCGCCGCCGTTGCCGCGGTTGTCACGATTATCGCGGTTCCCACCACGCCTGCCGGTGTACCCATCCTGATCGCGGCAGCCGCGGGCCTACTCATGGCGCTCTTCAGTGAACGGAGTCGGGCATGACAATGTGGACAACAATCATCATCGCGTCGGCGGTCGTCATGGGCACAAAATTGCTGGGATATCTCGTTCCGGCATCCGTCGCTTCCCACCCGCGAATTCAACGGGTTAGCGATCTCTTGACGGTCGCGCTGTTGGCGTCACTCGTTGTCACGCAAACCGCGGGCGCAGGCTCCGCGATCGTGGTGGATGCGCGCCTCATCGCCGTCGGTGTCGCCGCGGTGTTGCTGCGTTTCCGTGCGCCATTCATCGTCGTGGTGCTGGTCGCCGCCGGCGTCGCCGCGCTGCTGAGGCTCGTGGGCTGGGCTGCCTAGCCTTCGAGATGATCGCGGCCGGGTAGCCACGAATACCCAGGGACACCCCAACCATCTCGTTGTATCGCGTCTCGCGCTTCGGTGAAATGCGGTTCGGTCAATCGGTCGACGTATAAGACGCCGAGAAGATGGTCGTATTCGTGTTGGAAAATCCGTGCAAGCCAGCCGTCGGCGTGAATCGTAAATTCGTTACCGTCGAGGTTGGTGGCCGTGAGGATGACTCGGTCGCTTCGGCGAAGAGGGAACCGCTCGCCCGGAACCGAGAGGCAACCCTCCAGTTCCTCGACCTCGTCCAGCGGTTCGGTTGTCGCCGGTTCCATCAACAACGTTGGGTTGATGGCAACTCCCCGATGTTGATTTCCGTCGTCGTCTACCCAGTCGTAAACAAACAACGCATAATCTTCGCCGATTTGCGGTGCGGCAAGCCCGACGCCGGGGGCAAGTTCCATTGTGGCAAACATGTCCTCGACGAGTTCCTTCAGGTGGTCATCGACGCGGGCGACAGGGGGAGTCGGACGGTGCAAAACGGGGTTTCCCGTGATGACGATGTCCCGAATTCGCATTGCTCCAGCCTAATATCGGTAGCCTAGAGAGGTGAACGACCAACTTTCGAATCTGGTTGGCCAGATATCCCTCACCCCGTATCAAGCAATCGGAATTCCGATTGCACTATTGGGTGCGGTGTTTCTGTCCATCGGTGCTCAGCTGCAACATCGCGGGGTGTCCAAAGTCGAAGGTTCGTACGGTGACGGTTCGAAATCAGGCCTGTCGTGGGGTCAAATGATGCTCCTGCTGCGCCGTCCATCGTGGGTGTTCGGCACACTCCTATTGGCATTCGCCATCGTCATCCAACTGATTTCGCTCGGCTTCGCGCCCCTCATCGTGGTGCAACCGCTTGGTGTGGTTGCGATGGTCCTCACGAACGTCATCAACTCTCGTGTGAACGGGGTTGCGTCTGATGCGCGCGTGCGGGGGAGTATCGCGCTCGCCGTACTGGGAATCGGAATCTTCGTGGCGTTCTCGACCGTCTACGCCTTCGAGCGCGCATTCACCGACGCACAACTGCTCTTCATCATGTGGATGCTCGCCGCCGTCATCCTCACGACCTGCGTTTCCTTTCTCGTGTTCCGCAAGCGACTTCGGGCAATGTTCTACATCGTCGCCGCGGGAACTCTCTACGGTTTCGTTGTGACCATCACGAAGGTTCTCATCAACCGCTGGCAATCGAACCAAATCGACGCGTTCATGATTTTGTGTCTGATTGGATTGGTCGTCGCCGCCTTGCTGGGTGGATATTTCGTCCAGACCGCGTATTCCGTCGGCTCGCCCGACCTTGTGATCGCCGGACTCACGGTCATTGACCCACTCGTCGCTGTCGCGATCGCCATTACCGTGCTCGGTGAAGCCGATCACTTCCCCCCGTTCGCATTTGGCGGCCTTGCTGTCGGTGGAATTTTGTCGGTCATCGGCGTGGTGTTGCTCGCGCGCCATCACCCCCAAACACTCCACTAAGGGCACCGATAATCGTGGCGGATAAGCGACTCACCATTCTCATCGGAGCGGACACGTTTCCGCCGGATGTGAACGGTGCGGCGAAATTCGCCGAACGTCTCGCGGTCGGCCTCGTTGGGCGTGGGCATCGTGTCGTCATTGTCGCTCCGTCGCCTGACGAGGAATTCGGACTCCGGCTAGAGGACCACGATGGCGTCGCACTCGAGGTTTACCGCCTTCGCTCGTGGAAGTGGTTCAACCACCCGTGGATGCGCTTTGCTCTGCCCTGGGAGGTTCGAGCGGACACCCGTGCGATTCTCGACGAGGTTCAACCCGACGTCGTCCATGTCCAATCCCACATTAACATCGGGTGGGGCTTGGTGCGAGAAGCGCACGACAAGGGGATTCGCGTCATTGCGACGAACCATTTCATGCCCGAGAACGTCGCGCAATTCCTCCCGTTACCGCAATTCGGAATCGATTGGCTCGTTCGAACGGTGTGGAAAGTCGCGATGAAGACCTACGCGATGGTCGACGAAGCGACAACGCCGACGCGCAAGGCGGCCGACTACCTCGAGAAGTCGGTTCACCGAAGCGGCGTACACGCGATCTCCTGCGGGCTCGACATCTCGCACTATCGACCAATCCTGGGTAAACGTAAGGACCCGTATGCACTGTTCCTCGGACGCGTCGAACAGGAAAAGCGAATCGAAGAATTGTTGTTCGCGCTCAAGCGCTTTCCCGAAGGGACTCTGCGCGTCGTTATCGCCGGGGCTGGTGACGACCGCGGTCGACTCGAGAAGATTGCGCGCGATAACGGTATCGCCCACCGAGTAGAGTTCAGCGGTCATATCGACGACGCCACTCTCACTCGATTGTTGTCCGACGCTGCTGTCTTCGTCATGCCCTCCATCGCGGAACTTCAGTCCATCGCAACGCTCGAGGCGATGGCGAGCGGCCTGCCCGTAGTCGCCGCAAACGCGATGGCGTTACCCCATCTGGTACACGACGGAGAGAACGGGTTCCTTTTTGAGCCGCGGGATATCGAAGGACTGGCTTCCGCGATTGCCCGAATCATCAACAGTTCCGATGCGGAGTACAGGGCCTTTCAACGCGCGTCACTCGAAATCGTCGCGGATCACGACATCTCGACCACGCTCGACCGCTTCGAACAGATTTACCGCGGGGAGTAGCTCCGCTCGGTAGGCTGGAACTCTCGGGGCGATAGCTCAGCCGGTTAGAGCAGCGGACTCATAATCCGTCGGTCGCGGGTTCAAGTCCCGCTCGCCCTACTCCCGTGTCAACGACGCAAGTTAGCGCTGGTCGGTGACGTAAAGGTCACCACGACGGTCGTCCAACACGTTGTTGCGCGGGCTGATGCTTTTGTTACGAGAAACCGACGTGTCGACATCGGCCACCGCCAGGCCTTCCCCGTCGAAAAAGGCAGTGACGGGATAACCGTCCGGATCAACGATGCAGGAATTGTCAACCCAATCGACGCCCCGTTCCATTCCTGTTCGGCACGCGATGGCAACGTACATTCGGTTCGTGCTCGCACCCGCCATTGCGCGCAACAATTCGCTGTTGAACGGTCCATGATGGGTCGGTGCGTCAAAACCTGCTGGCCAGTTTGTCGGTGCTGCGACGATATCCGCCCCATTGACGGCGCAATGCCTCATGAACTCTGGGAATTCCAGGTCGTAGCAAACCGCTAGCGCGACGCGTCCCACGGCGGTATCGACGACCGGCGGCAAAGTCGCACCGGCAATGAACAGTTCCTTTTCGGTGTCCCACAGATGAGTCTTGATGTAATCACCGCGAAGTTCACCGTTTTCGAAAAGCCCAGCCTTGTTAAACGCGATTCCATCCCGGACCTGGGCGTATCCGGTGACAATGATGATGCCGATTTCCGCGGACAGATCGGCGATTTCTGAAACTCCGTCTCCGTCAGATAGTGCCTCGGCAAGTTCGTCCCGACCGTTGAAAACATATCCAGTGGTCGCGAGCTCAGGGAAAACCACCATGCGAGCGCCAGCGTCGTGCGCCTCTAGGGACATGCGGCGAATCGCCGCAACGTTGACAGGCACATCCCCAATCTGAGGATGTGCCTGTGCAACGGCAATGCGATTGTTCATTAGTGCTTGGCCGACAAGTTTCCTTCGGCCTTCGCGAGCTCTGCTTCCTTCTTCAGGTCGATACCACGAGCCAGAATCAGGTAGGCAACTGCCGAAACAGGAAGCCCGATGAACAGTGAATAGTCGACGCCACCGAGTGCGGTTGCGATCGGTCCGGTGTACGGGAGCGTCACGAAGAACGGAATCATGACAGCAAACCCGATGATGTACGCGAGGTTACCGCGCCATCCCCAGCGGCCATAGATTCCGTCGGCACGGAACAGATCCTTGATGACGTAGGTGCCCTTTCGGACGTAGAAGTAGTCGATCAGGTTGATCGCGGTCCACGGAGTGAACAGGTACGCGAGGAAGACCAACGCGTTCGAGTAGAACTCGTTAAACGATGCTTCGCCAACGACGGCAGCCGTGAGCCACACCGCGCCGCCCATGACGGCGAGCGTAATGACCCGCAATACCTTGGTCGGCTTGACACGGACGAACGAGTCAATAATCGAGATCATCGCGAGGCTTCCGCCGTAGGCGTTGATACCCATAACCGCGAGGAGACCGATGAGGGTAACCAACACGGCGATGTTTCCGAATCCGGGGAAGATGGTGTCACCAACGGCCGCAAAGGCGTCAATCGGGCTGAGCGTTCCATCGGGTCCCGACGCGAGAGCGCCCAAACCGAATACCCAAACACCACTGAGAGCCGAGGGAAGGTACGTCCAGACGAACGTCGCGCGGACTCCAACACTGCTGGGCAGGTAGCGCGAGTAGTCACTCACGTACGGTGCCCAACCCAACTGGAATCCAGCAATAATGACGAATGCGGTCATGAACGCCGGAAGGTTGAACGTTCCGAGGTCAAAAGCGTCCGCAGGGAAGTTGCCACGGATGACAACGCCAATCGTCAGGATGACGAGAAGGATGATTGTGGGGACGAACAGAACCTTGTTAATCCAGTGAATCTGGGCGTAACCGAAGACGGCGATTACGGTCGCGATGATCGCCGCCAGCAGGAACCCGATGTCGCTCGAGATTCCCGGCACGAGGCGGTTGATTGCCGCGCCCGACAGGATCGCATCGGAGGTGTTGTACGCCCAGTAGTTCACGAGGGCAAAGACCCACACAGTGATTGCCGCACCGATGTACCCGAATTGCGCACGCGACTGAATCAGTTGTGGCAAACCAAGCTGGGGTCCCTGCGCGGAGTGAAAGGCCATGAAGAAGGTTCCGAAGAGCGAACCGAGAATGATGGCGATGAGAGTCCAAATGACGTTGCCACCGATTGACAGTGCAACAACACCGGTCGCCATCGCGGTGAGGTTGACGTTACCGACAAACCACACGTTGCCAAGGTCACGCGCCTTACCAAAGCGTTCGTTGTGGGGAATCCAGTCGACGGATCGCTGTTCCACCTTTGCGGGATTACTAGTCATGCGTTGCCTCTTTCTTTTTCTATTCAGGCCACATCGTTGTGGCTGAAAATCTCGACCCCATCACACCACGTCCGTTCAACGGTGACCGTGTGGATGAGATGTGCATCAATTTCAAATACATCGTTACTGAGCATAATCACATCGGCTGCTTTGCCGGGCTCAATTGTTCCCCACGTCTTCTCGAGTCCTGCTTGAAATGCGCCCCCTGCCGTATATGCCGAGATAGCTTCCGTCACCGAGATTCGTTGCGCGGGATTCCATACGCCAATCGAGGTATCGCCGGGAACCATTCGAGTCACCGCGACCTCCAGGCACTCGAGCGGGTTTTGGCTCGACACGGGCCAGTCAGACCCCATCGAGATGGGTGCACCGGCGTCCAGAATCGACCGGATGGGGTATTGCCACATTTCGCGTTCGGACCCAATCCTGGGGGCCGTCAATTCGCTCTGGAGCGGGTCGTTACACGCCCACAGCGATTCGAAATTCGCGACCACCCCGAGACTCGCAAATCGTGGAATATCAGTCGGGTTGAGCATTTGTACGTGAGTGATGACGGGGCGCGGGTGGCTCGCCGCGCCGTTGACCTGCTGGGCATGTTCGATCGCGTTGAGGGATTCGGTCAAACCCTCATCGCCGATGGCGTGGATGTGCGGCTGGAAGCCGAGCGCATCGACAGCCGCTACACACGCTCGCAGTTCGTCCCATTCCCAGACCGGCATTCCGTGGTTGTGGGGATCGTCCGTGTAGCCATCGCGAACGGCGGCGGTCGCGCCTTCGATCACTCCGTCGGCAAAGAACTTGATGGTGTTGCACGAAAGGCGGTCGCTTGAGCCAATCCGGTTTCGTGCGTCCTGGAACCAGTCGAGTTGATCACGCCAGGTGCGAGGGTCGGCACGTAATGCGAGATTAAACCGTATGCTCAGTGCGCCACGACGGTGTGCCTCGAGGTACGCGTCGATCAGGGGCGGGTCGACCCAAGCATCCTGGACCCACGTGATTCCGGTGCGTGCGAACTCGCGACACGCGATTTCGATTGCGCGAACTTGATCATCGAGCGAATACGCCGGTACGTGCCTCATGACCATATCTACCGCGTCCCACTCCCGAAGCGTCCCCATAGGGGAACCGTCAGGTCGCCGCACAATCCATCCCAAAGCGGGGTCTGGCATTTCCGCGGTAATGCCGGCAATCTCGAGTGCCTTCGAGTTGCACCACACGGTGTGGTAGTCAGTGGCCCTTAGGACAACCGGCCGGTCGGGCACGACGGCATCGAGCCAGCGCGCGTCGAACTCTCCGTTCGGTGTGAGCCACGACTCGTATGATCCGCCGACAATCCACTCGAGTTCGGGGTGGGCAGCGGCGAATTTACCGACACTGTCCACGATTCCGTCGACGCCGTCGACTCCCTTCAGCTGTGGACCGAGGAATTCATACCCGCCAAACACGGGGTGAGCGTGTCCGTCACCGAAAGAGGGAAGAACAACTTTGCCGCCCGCGTCGATGACCTCGTCTCCACCGTCGGGCGCGGAATCGAGAGAAGCCACCTTTCCATCAATGACGCGGACGGAATACGCCCACGGATTCGACGAGTTTCCGGTGAAGACACGGGCGTTCACGATGGAAAATTGCACAAGTTTCTCCGTTGAAAGATTGCGGTGGTGACTAGGGCGACATTACACGTCGCCAGGGTCCCCGCGCAATTCGCTCGGCAAGGGAAAACGGTAACGCAATATATAGACTGACGACACGATGCACGTGCTCATTTTCTGTGAACAACACCCCCACACCCTCGGGGGAGCGCAGGTATCGGTAAACCTTCAGGCAGAGTTTCTCGAACGCGCCGGACACCGCGTCACCTTCGTCTCTCCGGCGCTTCGAACCGGTCCGGTGGACGACGAGCGCTACATCGACTTGCCGTCTCACGCCGTCCCAACCGTGGCGCAATACACCTGGCTATGGCCGAACACCAAGCACCTCGACCAGATTCACGCGAGCTTGGAAGCGAAGCCTCCCGTGGACATCATTCACGTTCAATCCGATTTCTGGGGGGCCGCGCTCGGCTACCGTTACGCCCACGAACACGACATTCCATTGATTCACACGATGCACCACCGACTCGATGTAGGTGTCGATGGCTCGGTACCGTTTCCCGGAGTCTTTTATGCGATGCTCGGCCAGTGGCAGAAGTGGTCGCTGGGAGATCGGTTCGGGCGACGTCCCCGGCGAGCATTCGATTATCTCGGCGGTTACGCACATCACGCTGACCTTGTTACGGCACCGTCGGGCCATTTCGCCCGGCTGTTGGCATCGAAAGATGTTGTGTCGCGCAGCAACCCCGACATCGTTGTACTTCCGACGGGCGTGAACGACGACGTACTCGACACCATCGCTCGAACTCCACGCCTCCATCACGACACCGCGGTTGTTGCGTGGGTAGGACGCTTTTCGCCCGAAAAGCGGCTGCTGGAATTCCTCGACGGCGTCGCGCTCGCATCCGAGTTACTCACCGTGACAATCGCGGGTGATGGCGCGCTTGCGGCGAAAGCAAAAGCATCGGCGGGGAAGTCCGTCACGTTCGTCGGCGGGGTTCCCTACGACCGCGCCATCGAAATCATCGCGAACGCCGACATTCTCGTGCAGTCGTCGAACAATTTCGAAACTCAAGGCATGACGGTCACCGAAGCGGTGTCGATGGGGACGCACGTCGTCATTGTCGATGCGGACGTCGCGGGTGACCTTCCCGCCGGGTCCTACACGTTGACGACAGATCTTTCCGCCGAAGCGATGGCCACTGCGCTCGACACTGCCGCCCGCGCGCGAACCACAGTTTCGGGCCCTCGTAATCTGGATCATTTGACAGAGTTCCGACAGTCTCGGCGCACCGAGCAAATGGTGCAACTCTACAAACGCCTCGTGTCGCGGTGAGCCTCAGCCTCCCAGGCACGGTTGTTGGCAGAATTGGACAATGAGCGAAGCACGTGACCGGTTCTCCCTCTTTCACTCACGTCGGGAAGCTCAGGTCAAAGAGCCTTTCGGCAGTCTTGCCCTGGTACTCACTCAATGGATTGATTCCGAACAATCGGTGTGGGGAGTTTCCGGCCTGTGGGCTCCACGGTCGGATGGTGCACCCGGATTGCAACTGACGGCGGAAGCCGCAGACGCAATTGTCGTCAACGGTGACCTCGTTGACGGAACGATCTTGCTCAGTGGGCCCGGTCAGGATGCTCCGACGATTCGGTTCTCTGACACTCAAAGCGGGACAATCATCGCCGAGGACGGACTCTGCGGACTTCGGGTCTGGGACGCTCAGAGCGAATGGGTCACCAATTACGGAGGTATCGATGCCTACGACTACGACCCCGGTTGGGTCGTGACGGGCACCTGGAAGCCCAACCCCGCCGGCACCACGATGGACGTCGATAAGAAACTGGGCTCCGCCAAAACCGAGGTGATTCCCGGCGAGATCGAGTTCTCCCACGACGGACACGACGTCTCATTAGCCACCATTGGAACAGGCAAGGCATTGCAAATCGTCTTCGCCGACCAGACCAACCAAACCGAAACCTATTCCGTTGGCCGGTTCCTGTTCGTCGTTCCGAACCCTGACGGAACCGTGACATTGGACTTTAACTTGGCGGTTTTGCCGCCGTGTGCCTTTTCGTATAACTTCAATTGCCCGATTCCGCCGAAGCAGAACCGTCTGCCATTTCCCATTCGCGCGGGGGAAAAGAACGTTCTCGCGACCGACGGATCCCTGCTTCACCACTGACGCAGTTCTATCCCGTGTGGATTGGACTTTTTCGTAACACGCGCGCATACTTAAATCTCCATCCGTGGTGCCCGTTCGAGGGGAAGTCGTACGGCCCGAGGAGGATGGATGAACGACGTACACGGAGTGATTCACATTCACTCCTGCCCGCTCGCGCTCGTCCCACAGATCGAGTGGACGCTCACGCACGTCGTGTCGTCTCTTGCAGAAGTTGAATGGGTTCAACAAACGATCGAGCCGGGCACCGTTCGAGCGACGGTCAGTTGGGCTGGTGGTAGCGGAATCGCTGCTCGATTCGCCTCGGCGCTTCGAGGGTGGGAACAAACCCGTTTCGAAGTGTGGGAATCCACGGGAATCAATCGCGATGGAGTCCGTTACGTCCACACCCCAGACCTGGGAATCTTTTACACGCTCACCGACGCCACGGGAAATGCGGTCGTTGGTGAGGACCGTCTGCGTTACGCGTTGGAAATGGCGGACGGTGACATTGTCGAACTGGAAAGAGAGTTGTCACTCGCGTTGGGGGAGCCGTGGGACACGGAGTTAGAGCCGTATCGCCGTGCGGCAGGAGATCACATCGTTCCGCTTCGCCGGAAGACGTCGGTCGTCTAGACCGAACGAACGACGATGACGGCGTTGTGTCCGCCAAACCCGAACGAATTGCTCAGGGCGATGACATTGTCCGGGAGCGTGGTCGGTTCGACGACGACGTTGAGTGGGATTGCCTCGTCTTGATTGTCGAGGTTCAGCGTCGGAGGAGCAATTTTCTCTTGGGCCGACAGAACCGTAAAGATTGCTTCAAGCGCGCCCGTTCCACCCAGAAGGTGGCCAGTCGAGGACTTTGTCGCGGACACTGGGATCTCGTGAATTCGGTCCCCAAATACTTTGTGAAGAGCGGTGTACTCGGCGATGTCTCCGACCGGTGTTGATGTCGCGTGGGCATTGATGTAGTTCACGTCGTCCGGTGTCATGCCAGCGTTGGTCAATGCGTCGACGACAGCGCGCGCAGCCCCATTGCCCTCGGGGTCCGGTGCGGTGATATGGTGCGCGTCGGAAGACACTGACCCACCCGCGATCTCTGCGTAAATTTTCGCCCCACGGGCCTCTGCGTGTTCCTTGGTTTCGAGGATGAGAACGGCGGCCCCTTCGCCCAAAACAAATCCGTCACGGTCCTTGTCATAGGGGCGTGACGCGCGCGCGGGGTCGTCGTTACGAGTTGAGAGCGCG
>Ga0114963_10000205_pt1 | contig 38234 bp, 45 predicted proteins | sample C_131016_EF_Meta_FD_87019 | JGI IMG/M metagenome (GOLD analysis project Ga0114963, IMG submission 87019) | Freshwater microbial communities from Lake Croche, Canada to study carbon cycling - C_131016_EF_MetaG | ecosystem: Environmental > Aquatic > Freshwater > Lake | place: Lake Croche, Canada... | reverse complement strand
ACAATGCAGATGGTATTCATATTTCTAATTTAGTAATAAAAGCCAATAATATATATCACCAGGTAACCAACACCGCACTGGTAAGTATAGATCCTAATAAAAACAAAAATCTTGCCAGTTGGATAAGTCCAGCTAGTCATTTCAACAGTATTATAGGGGTGAGTTACGACTTAGAGGATGATATCAAATATATAACTATAGGGGTAGGCATGGGTGCGGATGGTTCACCTTTATACGGTGAAAGTGGCGGTAATATATTTGTTAATGTAGCTAATCTTGGATTAGGTGCCGGAACTGCAACTGTTAAATATCCATTTTGGGCCAATGTATATAAAATTCCTTTAGATAGTACCGGTACATCGCAAGTATACCATAGTGCAGATTACATAGTTAAAACTACCAAGACCTACGAAGGATTAGATTATAATACATTTTTTGGAGAATATAGGGCACCTGGTTCTATGTTTATCATTGAAGATGACGGATATGGATCAGTAACTATTGAAATTAATCACCTAAGAGACCTCGAACCAGGTATTCCTGGTTATGTGTTTGATACATTGAGAAATTTAACCAGAGCATTCCATTATTACTCTAATGTTGATATAAATGGTAGATTTACTCCATTATCTCCAGAGTATGCCAATCCTAATGTGTTTGATACCAGCACTACTAATTTGTTCCTTGGGTTCAATTACAATACTCGAGATAAGTTAGCATTTGTTAATACATCAATTGTACCTTTACCGGTATAACTCACAATTTAAGTTTTTCATTATATACTAAGATAATTAGTACATATGACAACATACACTTGGAGTAAGAATCCCGATCTTGACAAATTAATGACTTTTGAAAAAGATCCCTACGGCGTCTTTGAACCCAGAGTGTGGGACAGTGTATATGAGTTAGTTTGGTATATAGATCCTAGATTCAATCCCTTGCCCGATAAAGTTTGGGCTATGCGCTGTAGGCCAGTAGGTAAAATTGAAGGTGTTAAGGATATGGGATATCTTGTGCCCAATGTTAATGTTGAATATAATAATGAGCTACCAGATTTAGGTGTAGATGTCGATCAATGTTGTCCTGCATTTTGGGAACTTGAAAATGAGTGTGCATGGGAGTTAGATCCTATACATACACCTAACAATCGTATGTGGGTAGTCAAATATAGTCCAGCATATCGAAAACCTAAATCTTGGCAATGGTATGGTATCATATCACCTGAATACCATATCGAATACAATCCTGATCTACCCAATATGGAATATGATCTAGACTATATTATTCCGTGGCATGATTTAACTTATGAGCATGTATGGATGTTAGATCGCAAGCATTTATTAAATGATGAAGCTGATATATGGGCATTCAAAATTAAAGTATCGAATGATATAGAAGTTAGTAAAACTATAGACTATATTAGTCCTAACATCAATATTGAATACAATCCTGATCTACCTAAAATGAAGTTTGATTTAGATTATATTATTCCGTGGCATGATTTAACTTATGGTCATGCATGGTGTTTAGATGATACCGAAAAGACGTGGGCAATTAAAATGTCTGCTACTAATAATCCAACAGGTATCAAAGAAATGCCCGATGTCAAAATTGTAGTTTCTAAGCAATTAGATGTTATCTTTATCAGTTATCATGAGCCCAATGCAGAAGAAAATTGGCAAAGGGTATTAGAAAAAGCTCCTTGGGCAAAACGTGTAGATGGTGTTGAGGGCATATTTCAAGCACACAAAGCCGCAGCAAAACTATCCACTACAGATATGTTTTACGTAGTGGACGGTGATGCATGGTTAGTAGATGATTTTAATTTTGATTTTCAACCTAACATATATGATAGAGATTGCACACATGTATGGCGAGCAAGGAATCCAATCAATGGATTAGTCTACGGCTATGGTGGAGTCAAATTGTTTCCTAAACAGGCGTTAATGAAAATGAAAACATGGAAAACTTTAGATTTATCTATGTCGGCAAACTCTAAAATTAAAATCATCAACAAAATTAGTAACATTACCGCATTTGATACAGATGCATTATCAGTCTGGCGAAGTGCTTTTAGAGAATGTGTAAAACTGTGTTATAATATAAAACAAGATCCAACTGACCACGATAGTCAATATCGTCTCGAACAATGGACAAACAAGGATACAGATCATCAATTGGGAAAATATGCAAGAAATGCTGCTCAACTGTCTGTAGAATGGACTAATAATAATTATAATGATCTAAAAACTTTAAAATTAATCAATAATCGAAAGTGGATAGAAAACATGGCTAATATAAATGAGTAATGAACACCGAATAGAAATTCTTAAAAATAAAGTTATTAAAATAAATTCAGTAAGTCCTAGCTTTTGTACAGCTAAATGGTTACAAACTACTTTATATTTGCAAAACGGATACAATCATAGTTGCCATCATCCCGGACCACATAAGATACCTGTAGATGAAGTATTAGCTGATCCAGCGGCATTACATAATTCAAATTATAAAAAACAGCAACGCAAGTTAATGTTAGAGGGTCAACGACCTAGTGAATGTGAGTACTGTTGGAATATTGAAGATTTAAACAAAGACTATTTCTCTGACAGACATTACAAAACTAGTGATTATTGGGCTTGGGATAGGTTTGATGAGATTGCTAGGTCTAATTGGGATGATAATATCAATCCTGCATATTTGGAAGTAAGTTTTTCTAATGCATGTAATCTCAAATGTGCCTATTGCAGTCCGGAGATTAGTTCTAAGTGGTTAGAGGAGATTGAACGATACGGTCCATATCCTAGTGGATTGGGAGATTTAACATGGTTAAAAGATACTGGCAGATATCCCTATAAGAATAAAGAAGCAAACCCATATGTTGATGCATTCTGGACTTGGTTTCCTGACATATATAAAGATTTAAAAGTATTTCGGGTCACCGGTGGCGAACCCTTAATGAGCAAGGATCTGTGGAAATTATTTGATTGGATAATAGAAAATCCCAATCCTCAATTAGAGTTAGCAATTAACAGCAACATGTGCAATGATAAGTTGTTAATTAATAAGTTTATTGAAAAACTTAATTTGGTACAAGGCAAGGTTAAACGTCTTATTGTTTTTACCAGCATTGAAAGTATAGAACAACAAGCAGAATATGCTAGATTTGGTATGAATTATACTCAATGGCTAAACAATGTGAATTTTCTATTAGAAAACACACAAGTTGAATTAGGTATAATGACCACAATGAATATATTAAGTGTTAATCAAACTACTGATCTAATAGAGTTAGCAATGAAGTTACGTTCTACATTTAATAAATCTAACGACGACACTAGGATACATTTAAGTTTCAATATACTTCGTTGGCCTCCTATACTAGATGTTAGGTTGTTGCCTAATGACTATAAACAACAACTCTCGTCGACGATCATAACTAAAGGCAAATGGTGGACTAAGTTTGAAAATGGAACTACTTTTTCTAAAATATATTTAGAAGAATTAGATCAGCTAAAGCGTTTCTGTGATTATATGACTAGTGATATTGATGAGGAAGAATGTAATATACATCGCAAGAATTTTATTGCATTTGTTGATGAGTATGATAAAAGAAAAGGAACAGATTTTTTAAAAACATTCCCTCATTTAGAATCAATCTATTATGATTGGAATAACCTGTGAAAATAATACATTATCAAAATATAGGATTCCCTAAATGTGGAACTAGTTGGTTGTATGGTAGGATTGGTAACATGCATGATGTGACCAAACTTGACAAAGAAAACCCCTGGCAAGAAAGATATACTAACGAACACGAATTTAAAATAAAATATATAGATCGTTACAACTCACATGATATTACTTTTAATTTTAATACACAAACATATAATCTACCAATTGAAAAAATAAAAAAAGTTCATGAATACACTACTCATCTTACTATGATTATAAGAAATCCTTGGGAGATAATGGAGAGTTGGTATAATTATTCAATTACGGGTTATCAAGGAGAAAAGTATATTAGAACACTTGACATAAATCCTATGTTTGATTTTCCTAAAGTTTTTCAAAACTGGGCATTTTCTCAAATACCAGTAAAAGTGATGTTATATGACGATTTATGTGATACTCCTGTTGAATTTGTAAAAGAGATATGCAAATATACAGGCATACGATATAACGGGTTAGTTACAACTGAATCGATTCTCGCATGGTATGAACGTATAAACAAAACCACATATATTAAATCATTACCTATACCTAGTAAGGAACTAATTAATTTAATTAACAATAGAATTACCGAGACAGAATTGATAACTGGAAGAAACCTTAATCACTGGAAAAAATAATGCCAAAAAAAACAAATGAAACATATACAGAATATAGGAATAGAGCAATTGATTCTATCAGTCCCAGTTTCTGCGGAGCAAAATGGTACAATGCAACTGTTTGGTTAGGTAGTGGAAGTACAGCAAGTTGTCATCATCCACCGGCACATAAGATACCATTAGAAGAATTAGCTCGTAGTCCAAAAGCTCTACATAATACCGAATACAAAAAGTTAGTAAGAGAACAGATGCTCAGGGGAGAACAACCAGAAGAGTGTGACTATTGTTGGAAGATTGAAGGATTGAGCAAAGACACAGTTAGTGATCGTGTGTATAAGAGTATAATTTATTCTGATCAAGATTTAATAGATGCAAAAACTGTATTTGGCAGTAATATCGATGTTGATCTAAAAACGTTAGAGATTGCATTTGATGCTAATTGTAATTTTGCCTGTAGTTATTGCAATCCTAGTTTCAGCACAACATGGATGGCAGATGTTAAGACTAATGGGCCTTATCAGAATCTAGTAAGCGACGGTGCTGGAGCATTTCAACAAGACGGAACATGGGCACAACCTTACGGTATTAAGAACAAAGATAACCCATATGTAGAAGCATTTTGGAAATGGTGGGAGGGTGATCTACAACATAGTTTAAAAGAGTTGCGAGTAACTGGTGGGGAAGCAACTATGAGTCAAGACTTTTGGAAACTAATGGATTGGTGGCAACAGCATCCTGAGTGCAAAGTTGCATTAGCTGTTAACAGCAACCTAGGAGCAACACCTAAGTTAATTGACCGACTGTGCAAAGCAACGCATAGTTTTAAGAGTTTTGATCTTTACACCAGCAATGAAAGTTATGGGGCTCATGCTGAATATATTAGAGATGGCCTCAATTGGGAAATTTGGTTATCTAATTTACGCATGATGATTGAGCAAGGCAATTGTCGTGCAACACATATGATGATGACTATTAATAGTTTGTCGTTGTTTAGCATTGTTGAGTTCATGGATGAGATGTTAAAGTTACGCAAAGAATTTGGACGTAAACATTGCACAATGAGTTTTAACATATTGCGTTTCCCTAGCTTCATGAGTCCATTAACATTGCCACAGTCCATAAGGAATCAAATAGCAGATAAACTTGAAAGTTGGATCGATACCAAATGGGAAGAGCAAGGTAATTCAGATGGTCAGGGTACAGGATTGATACATCAAATGGAATATGATAGCATCAAACGTATGCTACCATATCTACGTGAGCTAGATGTTGGACACAATCAGACCAGCAGTTTAGAAACTAGAGAACGCGACTTTAAGAGTTTCTTCATGCAGTATGATCAACGTAGAGGTAAAGATTTTAAAACAACCTTCCCTGAACTAGCAGAATGGTATGATTCTATACCTGTTACTGACCTAACACCCTTGACTGAATTCATAGATGGTGATAGTACTAAAGGATGGGGACATGCTGATAGGTTAGTTGAGAAAGCTAACAAAGAAGGATGGATATTAAACCCAACTGGAGAAAATCCAGGAAGTCAAACATACAAACAGCCAGCTGTAGGTGCGCCTATTAAATTTTACAAAAAGAAGCATGTCTAATCCATATTTTTGCACAGCACCATGGACACATACTTACCTCAGTCCGCAAACTGAACGTAGGATATGCTGTGCCAGTAGAGAACAAGCCACTTGGCAACGTCAATATATTGATCAAAACAGTGATGCTATTAATAAGGACTACAAACCTGTTACATTAGAAGAACACTGGAACAGCGAACATATGATGAGTGTTCGAAAGAGAATACTTGCGGGAGAATCAATTCCAGAATGCCAAGTATGTAATGATAACTTATTAAATTTATATACATATAGAGATTACTTTACCAAAACATTGTTTCCACATAAGGTAAATGATATACTGGCCAATACAGATGAGAATGGATTTACTACATTAAAGCCAGTGAGTTTTGATTATAGAATATATAATCTTTGTAATTTCAAATGCCGTATGTGCGGAGAACAATTGAGTAGTGCATGGGAAACTGAAAAACGTACAATGGGTATGTGGGATCCAAAACGAGATGTTTGGATGGTTGACGAAGCCAAAGCAAAAATAGAAGAATTTCAAAGTTCAGTATGCGAAGAAGAATTATGGGCATCGGTTAAAAATAATACTATTGAGGAGATATATTGGGTAGGTGGTGAACCTCTTATGTATCAGATACATTGGGATATTATGCAGTATCTGGTTAAATCGGGGCATAGTAAAAATGTCACAGTTAGATATAACACCAATCTGAGCAGAACAACGTATAAAGGTATTAACCTTTATGATCTATTGCCACATTTTAAAAATGTTAACATGTGTTGCTCGCAAGACGCCACGGGCAAAGTAGCAGAATATATACGTTCAGGTCTTAAATGGAATGAATGGTTAACAAATTTCAAAAATGGTATATTTTTAAATGATTTATACGGAATGAATGGAATGGTTATTGATGTAACACTAACACTACCAGGTATGCTAGACATGAAAAATTTAATAGACCTAGCAGTAGAATTAGGTGTAAAGAGTTATGTAAAGATTACATTTGATTTTGATCCTAGTGCAATAATGAGTCCAATGTGTTTGCCAAAAAAATTATTAAATGCATTGTTGGATGATCTAATAGAATACGAACAAAATAATGGTAATGAATACACACGTATCTATAGTGAAACTTTCAAGGAGATGAAAAATCGCCCTAATTTTAATGACAAGTACTTGGATTATGAGCAAGGTTTGCGCAATGGTAAAAAGCGTTATGAAAAAATCGACAAGCATCGGGGTGACGATGTTCTTTTGCGCAGTATTTTAAGTAACAACACTGATATTTTAGATTGGTATGATAATATATGAAACCAATAATAAAAAATATTGTGAGTGAAACATTTTGTCCACTTCCATGGATGCATTTAGCGACACATCCTGAAGGCAAAAGTACATTATGCTGTGTAAGTGATCACACTAATAATATGAGTGCAGCCAGAACCAACGGCAAGGTATTAAATTTAAATAAAAATAAAGTAGTTGAAATTGTCAACAGCGACTATTATATAACCGTTCGTCAGCAAATGAATAATAACATCAAACCCGAATCATGTTTAAGGTGTTACCATGAAGAAAATATTCAGATAAAGAGCAAGCGACAATTAGAGTTAGACCGCTTTGGTTCCAAATACACCGATGATAACGGTTTGATAACGCCTAATATAAAATTCATTGAACTAAGATTAGGGAATTTGTGCAATGTACGTTGTAGAACCTGCAATCCCGCAAGTAGTACTCAATGGATAAGTGAGTACAGCAAATTACAAAATGAATTAACATTTGTAACTCATTACGACGGGAAAATAGATACAGATTGGACACACTCGGACAGTTTTTGGGATGATTTGTTAGAGAATAGTAAACATGTTGAATTGATTTATATTAATGGAGGTGAACCTACTTTAGTAGAGAAACATTGGAATTATTTAGAAAGATTAATTGAACGTGGCTTGCACAAGCAAGTTAAGTTATGGTACAGCATTAATATGACCAATCTACCAGACAGGTTATTAGACATATGGAAACAATTTAAAGAAGTAGAAATACATGCTAGCATTGATGATTTATACGAACGCAATGAGTACATTAGGAAAGGTACCAAGTGGATAGATGTTGAAACAAATTTAAATAAATTAATTAAAAATAAATGGATTAATAGTAGTGTTACACAAACCATTAGTTGGATGAATATATATTATGTACAAGAATTTAAGGACTATTTTGATAAATTGGGTATGCGAGTACAACATAATTTAGTTCATGATCCTGAATTTTATAGTGTAAGCATCTTGCCATTAACTATAAAAGATAAATTGATTAAAAGACTAGATAATTTTAATCATTTATTAGTCCAAATTTCTACCAATGTAAATAATGAACAATTTAAAAATGGAATTAAATACAATAATTGGTTAGACAACAATCGTAAAGAAAATTTTAACCAACTATTCACACCTTGGAGTTCAATTATAAATGACACATTTGATCAAAACTGGATTTGACTACGACGTATCAATTGAAACAGAATTTTCAGGAACTGATAACGCAGAATTGTATTATAAAAATAGATCTAAGTTTGGTCCATCTTGGGCATATTATCATCCAAACATAACGTATAAGTTCAATTCTTTTGGGTATAGAATGAACAAAGAATTAGATGATATAGATTTTGATAATTATATTGCGTTCTTTGGTTGTAGTTTTTGTGTTGGTACAGGGTTACCGCTCGAAGATACATATGCATACAGAATATCAAAAGAACTAGATGTTGATTATATTAATGGGGCAATGGGCGGAGGATCTCCTAAACTTGTTTTTAACAATTTAGTAACTTTATTTAAGAATGCACCTAAATTGCCTAAACACGTGATTATTAATTGGCCTCCCATTTATAGAACAATGTTTTGGTTTGAAAATTATACAACATTTTTTGGTCCAAACTTTTCTCCCAATCAAACTCCGGCATTTAAATATTGGGAAGATACATACAATAAACTATTAATACAAGAAACTAATATTTTGAATGAATTTGATATAATTCAAAATAATATAAAAATGTTATGTGATTTTGCCGAAGTTCCGTTGTTTGAAATGTCTAGCAATCCGGGAGTTGGAAATAATGAAGAATTTTTTAAAAAATATAGTAGTGTACATCAAATCCGTATTTCAACAACTGACATAGTTGATCAAACCAATATCAAACAAGTAAACTATGAGTTAGCAAGAGATGTCAGCGAATCTGGTACGCATCCTGGAATTTATCATCATCAAACAGTAGTAGACAAATTTTTAATGATTAACTCTATCAAAAAAAATTTATAATGCAGAAAAGAATAAAGGATATAACATGGAAATTAATACAAATACAAATAATACAGATGCAGTATCATTGGATGAAACTTTAAAAAATGATAAAATAAAAGCAGACAATGAAAAATTAGAAAGACGTTTAGAAGAATTAAGAAAACTTGATCCGTTTATATACAAATAAGGAATAAAATGATACATTGGGGAATTAATGCTCTTAATCATGGCAGCAGCATTGCCGTATTTGACAACGATCTTAAATTATTTGAGTTTAATAAAACAGACACTTTATATTTAGATTCAATAACCCGAGCATTAGAATTTAGCAAACCGGATCGTATATTTTGGTATGAGCGTCCCTGGCTTAAAAAAGCAAGACAATTTTATGCTGGTCAGTATTCTGTTGCAATGGATCTTAATGAATTGCCTAATCGTTATCTTAAAACAATAGGATTGGGTGATGTTCCTATTACCTATACCCCGCATCATGGAAGTCATGCAGCAGCTGGTTATTATACAAGCCCATTTGATCACTGTGCTATAGTTGTCCTTGATGCTATAGGAGAATTTGAATGCGCAACTGTTTGGGAAGGTAACAATAATAAGATGCGTAAAGTTTGGAGCCGTACCTATCCACATAGTCTTGGATTATTTTATAGTGCGTTTACTAAATTAATAGGGCTAGAGCCCATTAAAGATGAATACTTATTACAACAAATGTCATCCAACGGGGACCCTAACAGGTTTAAACATGCTGTGCAAAGGTATTTTGGTCAAGGTACGTTAAATTTAAATTATAACTTTCATAAAGGTGTTAATAACTGGCAGCTAGAAATCACAGACGAACAATGTAAATTTGATATCGCAGCAGCGGTTCAATTGGTATTTGAAGAACAAATTTCTCAAATTATGAATATTGCAAAAACTCGAACTAATGCAGATAATCTAGTATATATGGGTGGATGTGCGATGAACAGCCGTGCAAACTTAAATGTAGTTAAGCAATGGAAACATGTTTGGAGTTTGCCGAATCCGGGAGATCCGAGTAGTGCAATTGGTGCGGTATTATACCATACAAAAAATCGTATTTCTGATTATAACTTAGGCCTAGTCAAGCATATCAATATTTCTATATAATATTTTGCCTATGAGCATATACCTAGTACCTCGGTTATCTTCTAACTCATCCTCAAACAATACTTCACTATTATCAGGCAATTGATTTTTAAACTCTTGTAAGGAGTGAACACAATTAATATGGCCTTCAATAGTATCCATATTATTTGATTGAAATGCAAAATATGCATCAGATTTTAATTCTGTCCAAAATGGCCATTCTTTCATAGGCAACATATGCTCACATGATGTATTGATGAATAGTTTTGTATCGATATATCTTCCACGAAATTTAGAAAAAATATCATCTGCAATGAAATCTATATTTTTGTAGTCTTTAAAAAATCTATTCTTGGCAATTTTTAAAGCAGCATCATCTAAATCAATACCAGTAACTCTTTTTACTTTGTTTGCTAATACAGGCATTAGTATGCTTCCGTACCAACAACCAAATATGATTACTTCGGATTCATTATCTAAAATATTCAATTGATCTAATTTTTCTAATAATTTTGTTTTTGAGTTGAATTGATTATCACTGAAAGAATCAATTATGTCGCTTCTTTCTGAATTTTTAATTTCCCGTAGTATTCTTCTAAATAAATTTAAATCAATAGTATTATTTTTTAAATCGATCATACTATTTCCTAATGACATAATCATTAATTACTAACATATCTAACCCGCATTTTTTAAAGGTGTTTACTGCATCAATTGGAGTTTCAACTACGGGTTCTTGACAATTAAAACTGGTATTCAGCAGCATAGGAATTCCTGTGATTTTATAAAACTCATTTATTAAATTGTAATAGTGTTTGTTAAAGTCTTTACTAACAGTTTGAATTCTTGCTGTACCATCTACATGAGTGACTCCTGGTATCTTATCTGAAGTTACAGGCATGATGCGAGACATATACGGACTAAGTTGATTTGTATCAAAATATTCTTTATAATATTCCTCAAGGACACTAGGGGCAAATGGTCTGAAGTCTTCGCGTAGTTTAATTTTTGAATTAATAATATTCTTAATGTTTGGATTTCTAGGATCGGCTAGTATGCTTCTATTTCCCAATGCTCTATTGCCGCTTTCACTCTTTCCCTGATACCAACCGATTATTTCACCGTTTGCAATGGCATGAGCAGCTTTTTTATAAACTTCATCCATGGATATTTGTTGATATTTTAAATTATCAAATATACCAATATCTACTAAATGCTCTTTTCCAGAATATACTGTAGGTACTCGAATACTCTTGTTTAAAATATAATCGGCATGCATATAAGCACCTATCGATTGTCCTTCGTCTCCAGCAGCAGGAGGAACATGTACATTTGAATAGTGTTTGGTCAATTCTTCGTTCATATATCCATTATAAGCAACTCCCCCTGCAACACATATATTATTTGATGTTTTAAGAGGATACACAAATTTTTTAATCAACTCAATTGTAGCGTATTGTAAAGTAAATGCTACATCTTCTTTAGGAATCTGTTTTATTATATCTAACGCTCCATCGGGCAATCGGTGATTGGGATTTTGTAAATATTGTTCAATCATGCTATGGATTTGTTTATCGTATTTTCCAAATCCTACCAATCCCATAGTCTTCCCAGCACCTAAATATCCAAAACCTATATCCTGAGATAGTCTATTCCATAGTCCACCTATTGATATTTTTTCAGACAGGTCAGTAATTGTACCGTGTTTATCAACAAATATACAATTGAATTGCCATCCTCTACCATCTATTGCTAATATATCAGATTCATTAAATCCTGAACTTAAAAAAGCATATGCTGCATGACTTTGGTGATGATCAATATAATAATAATGTTCATTATGTAATCTATCCCAAAGATTCTTTGGTTTGAATGATAAAAAACTTGTATCTGGTAATGTTTCCTTAAGAAGATCCAAAACAAACTCCTGTCCTAAATTAGAAACAGTGAATGCAAAAACATTATGTTTATTAGCTTTTTTATAATTAGGCAAAAAATACTCAAGAAAAAATTCTCTACTATATGTAGGATCGTGTGGATTTAATCGATTAAGATTATTTTTTCTTCTGGTATATCTCTCTATTTGATTATGAAATTCGCCGTCAAATGTGTTATGATCGTGAATATTCACTGCTACTGCAAAAATTTTCATTATAAATTCTTTTCTGCTTCAATTATTTTAAGTATTTGTGTTTTTCGAAATTCTGGTCTAGGAGGAATGATGTCGTAACAAGTTTCGCAATATTTTTCAAATTCAAATAATTTAAAAGTCATCATCTTGTCTATATTTTCTTTCGTTACATCAAATTCTTTTGAGCCATTGATAACTTTTCTACTACAATGTCGTATTTTTTGTATTTCAAAATCAAAAACAGGAACTAATGGAAACTTCGCGCATATTCTTCTATCTATTTCCGGTGCTTTTTCTTTAAACTCGAAACTAGGAGATCTAGAGTTGTATTCTTTAAACTCGGTATTTTCATGATCGATCATCCACAAATCATATTTTTCTCTGTATTTAAAATAGTTAGGTGTTTGAATAATTAAATTATAATTGTTCTTATTATTTTCTTCAAGAAATTCGTAATTTCCTAACTTTTCAATTTTGTCTTCATAAAAATCAAGAACCAAATGTTCGATGTATATTATCTCCGGATCTTCTAGAATCCACGGATAAAATTTTCTCACTAAAGAATTTGATAAAACTTGTATAATAAAGTTTGGATATTTTTTAATTTCATCAATTACTTCTTTAAGATTTTTAATGAGACCGGGCTCGCCTCCAAGCAAGCAAATTCTTGTTTTATAAGGACTTAGATATTCGAGAGTCTTTCTTAAGAAATCCATATCTACATTTAAATTTCTCATCTCAAGCGTCCACGCTGTGCAATAATGGCACGACTTATTGCATGACTTTGACAAATAAAAATCAACGGTTAGATAGTCTGAACTTTTTAAATCTTTTAATGTTAACATATAATTAATTTTCTATTAGATATTTCTAACTTTTTCTACAGCACCACTATCAGGATTGATCCATGTATCTTTTCGAACCATATTAATATCGTCCTCTTTCACTCGGCATACCGTCATACAAGCATCTGGTCCTTTATGATTTCTTAAATCTTCTTCAAAATCTTTCCATTCTTTTAAGGACACAATTTCATCTAAGGTTTCATAATCACTAATTTTGCTCACTTCCATAAGTTTTTGAAATTTTGGATCATCAAGGGTATATTTGTCGTCGCAATGGCAACAAGGTAATAGATAACCAGTATTTGTTATTGCCATTGGAAAACGTTTAAAACACGCCGGATCTAATTTTATTTCACTCATCTCAGTTTTTCCATTCTATATTCTAGTCTAGTTGGCATTAACCAGTCATTATTTCCGTTCCATCTAGAACTTTGTACAAGATAAAAACCTACTCCTACTTCTTTTGCTAACGCAATGGCAGCATCAATGCTATATTCATTATAACTAAAAATGATATATTGCCATACTGGTTTATTAACCAAATACTTTTTTGACTCTACCATAATGTCAAATAATTTTGGACCATCTTGATTAATCCTATATGTTTTGCTTTCTGCAGGAAGACCGTCAATTGAAAATACCCATTGAGCATTTGGGTTAGCTTCGAATGCTTCTATGTACCACTCTTTAGATTTTGCTGATGATGCATTGTGTATTTCTGTCTCAATATCTGCCTCAAAGGACATTTTTAAAAGATTTATAAACGATCGATGATGAACAGGATCGGATAGTTGACCTTCGAAATTAATTCCCTTAAAAAATTTAAGAACTTTTTTAAAATTCTCTATGCTAAGGTCATTGCCCGGTACTTTCAATCCCTTATTTCTAAAATCGTATTGTCGTTGACATCTCGGGCATTCAAGAGGACACCGATTAGTTAAATCTATATTAACTCCTCGAATTTTTCCGTTAAAAAAATTATTATTTTCCATTTATTGATACTTTTATAGTTTTATCTAGACTAGGAAATCTCCATTTTTCATCCAAGTTACCAGTTTGATATTCTTCTGTAATTTCTCGGTTTAAAGTTTCTGCATGAAGACGTCTATCTACTCCAGTATTTTCATATCCCACTCCAACTAATAGTTTAACATCGCGATCGGATTTAATTATGTTGCGTACAATAGTTTGATCAAATGCCGAACATATTCCAGTCTTATAGTTAAGTAGAGTTGCTGCAAGAGTCAGTTGCCCAACGGATATACCTATTGAATAGTTTTTTTGTTCATTGTATATTGCAATGCTACCTTGGTCATCATTCTGTGCTAAAAAATGGGTTACTCCTCGCATAGGGCCGTCGTCGTCGGTGTAAACAAACAACGCATTTGCTAAGATTTGAGAATTATGTACAGCTCTGTTTTCATACATCCATTGTTCTCCTTTAGTTGGATCTAGAATTTCAGACAGGTGTTGTTTGTTTCCAAATGTAAATCGTTTAGTAGTATTATAAATTTCTCTTATTATATCTCTATCTGTATAAACATGTAAAGAATAATGCGTTTCATTTTGTTTTGAAGGAGAATGAGTAGCAGCATATATTAAAGTCTCTAAATCTTTGTCTTCTATATTTTTAGACAAATCGTAATTACGCTGTGCTCTTTGCGATGTATCCACTGCTTTTTTTATTTTATCATTCATACAATACACTTACTTTATAAAGTTAACAATCCTATCGTAATTAGGACGAAGATCTTGTTTTTGCAATTCATCTTTTATATCATCAATATAGACCTTACCTTTACCGACATGCATTAATATTATTGGCATTCTTTTAACAAACGGAATGTCTTTCCATTTTTCTACATCTCTATGGAAACAACCTATAAAGGAAGAATCTATACCATGTTCTAAAAGTAATGCATTGAATACGCTAGTAAACAGTCCTACTTCTAAACAAGCCATTGCATATAAATCACCTAATCTAGATTCGTCGACTGCTTCGTACCTATGTCCGCGTTCAATGAGAAATTTTTGAAAAGGATTTGGATCTGTTTCTAATCGCATGGTGAATATAAGTAAATATGAGCAACTTAACATATTAGCATAATTTGGTAAGTGTTCCGTGTACCGTGCTTCTAGAGGATTTTCTATACTATCGGATAACCCTTCATTACTTAGTGAATTAAGATATACAAGTTCTTTATACTTCTGATGATTGGGACCCAATACATGAACTGTGTACGGCATGAAGTTATTCTTAGATGGAGTAACCTTCCAGGTCTGTTGTAATAGAGAATCAATTAATGATTCTGGTATATCGGCAGTTGTATCGTATTCTCGTACAAATCTGCGGTTCACTAAAGTATTGTATATCATATGTTTCTTTTGAGTTTATTCTATAAATTTCACAATTCTATCATAATCGGGTTTTACGTCACCAATGTAATCTTCAGTGGGTGGTAATTTCATATCTTCACGATAAACTTTTGCGTACCCGACTGTCATTAATAGCATCACCCGCCTATTTATAAATGGTATTTCTTTCCAATCGTCAATATCTTTGCTGAAATTTGCAGTAAACGATGTGTCAATACCTTCCTCAACACATAATCCTCTAAAAGTGTTAGCAAATAAACCACATTCAACAGCAATATTTTCGCAACTTTGAATAAGTCCTTCTTCGAGGCAAGGGTCATAACATACTCCTCTGTTCCACTGACGTTGCTGATAAGGATTTAACGGACCACCTAATCTAAGTGTAAAAATTAAAAGATATTGACAGTTAAGTAAATTAGAGTATGCTGGGATTCTTCCTTTTGTCTTATCAGTATCCGGTATAGGATTACGCTTATTAGTTCTATCTTCATTGTTAGAAGATATATCATATATTATTTCTTTATAATGTTGATGCTCGGGCCCAAGTACATAAACATTATAGGCCATTATATTATTCTTAGATGGAGTTACCTTCCATGTTTTTTTAAGTATTTTTTCTATAGTTGATTGTTCAATTAATGGCGCAGTTTGATCATATGTTAATACATGCTTATGTTTTCCTAAAGTTTCGTATATCATATACTTTCCTTAACATTTTCGATGATAATACTTATCTCATCTTTTGTTAGCCATGCATGAATTGGCAAAGATAATATTGTATCTGCAACTATCTTAGAGACAACACAATTATCTTTTCGATGAACAATATTTTTATACATTGAATTGGATGATAGTGGTATTTCGTAATGTATAGAAGCCCCTAACTTTTTCTTTACACGATTTCTAGTTTCTGTATCTGCAAATCGTATGGTGTACTTGTGGTAATTATGATTTAACTCTTCCGACATTGATTGAACATATATTGGTAAATTTTTAAATGCATCGTTATATTGATTGGCAATTTCTTGGCGTCGAATTTGCGTTTTTTTTATATGTTGCAAACGTAAGTTAATAATTTCTGCATTAAGAACATACATTCTAGAATTATACCCAAGCATTTCAAAATCGGAATCTTTGCCATGTCGCCTTATCTTTTTAAACAGTTTGGCTTGTTCTTTATCGTTAGTTAAAAACATACCTCCGCCATTAATACCAGCAATAACTTTGTTACTATTAAAACTATAAACACTACAGTCACCTATAGTGCCGGCCGTTATTCCGTTTAGGCTTGACCCAAGACTTTGAGCAGCATCTTCAATGAACGCAATGTTTTTTTCTTTACAAAATTGTTGAATTTCGGATGTGTCTGTCATATTTCCAAATAGGTGAACATATACTATCGCCTTAGTCTTTTCGCTATACATACGTTTGATACTAGCTAAACTCATATGATAAGAATCTAAATTAATATCGCAGAATACAGGTGTTGCACCTGCCATACTTACACATGCCGCAGACGAAATCCAAGAAAAGTCTGTTACTAGTACTTCATCTCCGGGACCAATACCGTAGCTTAGTAATGCAAAATGCAGAGCATCAGTGGCATTTGCTACCGACACTGCATATTGTCTACCAACACGTTCTGCAAAATTACGTTCAAATTCTTCATTGTTTTCGTAATTAAGTTGCGACATAAATTGGTCAAACAACTCTAAATATGATTCTTTGTTTTCTTTATATTCTCGATCCCATCCGTCATATGATATCATTTTAATTTCTCTATTGCATTTAATATTGGTTTGATGTTTAAATCTTTAATAGGTCTTTTCCAATACACACTTCCGCCGTCATGTATTGTTTTATCTCTAAGATAAATTACGTTTTTTCTAAAATATTTACATTCTTGAAAAATTCTCGGAGCTGGATCAAATGTTTCTTTTGTGTAGACATAAGTTTCAAACATGCCCATGAGATTTTCTACAGGGGCAAACACATTATTATTCTTTATATTAACATACGATTCATCATATGTCAAAATTCCGTGATCGGAAAATTGATCAATAACTTTTTCTACCGATGCATAATATTTGTCGTTGGTTCCTAGGAACAAATATTTAAATTTTATATCATCCTTATACGATTTGTAAATTTCAAAATTAATTGTTTTCTCAAAATGTTCACCTATGCCATTTGGATAAACTTCGGTATCACACAAATCTAAAATATTTTTTGGAGAATAAAATTCAACTGCTAACGGATATGTTGTGGGATGATTTTCTGAGTAAACTGCAATAATATTACCACCAAAAAGATTGCGCAATGAATCCTGTTGTTGTTTATTATAAAATTTAAAATCTTGGAAAGATAGTGTCATCATACTCCTTCCTAATATCAATGTTATATCAGTGGGACTGGTTGTGACATTATCAAATTCTACATCTTTATAATGAATGTACTTGTTTTTAATTGAGTCTACATAGTTAGATTCTGAGAACTTTCTATGCCGAATAATAACTACCTTAGAATCTATACCTAAAGAATTTAGATATGAACAATATTCGTAACTATAGTAAAGTAACCCATCAACTGGTTTACTAGTAACTACAATATTAATGGTCATTTGGGTATTTCGATTGCTTTGATGTCTCTTTGATAAATTGTATTAATTTTGATGGCATGCTCTGTCGGTATAACTTGTTTCTTTCCGTAGGGATCGATCAACGTTTTACCACCATGTTCTCTAATATCAACGATTTTAATTTTCCTTTTTTCTTGTCCATTTTTCATCATTGGTTCAAAATCCACATCATCATATTTGGTAGTGACATTGTGTCCATTACTTGCACCTATGGCAAATTCAGTATCATCTGACTCCCAACGCGGTCTGTTTGCGTTTGCCAGTCCAATTCCGAGACCAAAGAATATTTTTTTAGTCCCGGCTTTGACATCGTCATATATTCCTAATTTCTTTTCCCATTCAAAATCATAATCTGGGCCGAGGTCTTTGACTTTATTAGGTCCTGTACTTAGGCCCATTTTGTTTGCAGCTCGCATTACTAATCCCATTGCCATGCCTACACTAACTATAGAATTCTCCCATCTCGAATCTCCCCATGGATTTTGCAAGGTGCCATCATTGTTGCAGTTAAACATTGTTGGAGGTTGTTTGCATACAAATATCATATATAGATTAGCATTCATTTGAGAATTTCTCCACATTGCTGGTGGATTTTTTCTGTGAGTACTTCCCCATGAGAACTTGTAAAGATAATCAATGTTTTCACGATCTGTTGAATAATATACATCGTAGTATGCTTCATGCTGTTTTGACGGAGCATTTTGGGCTATCCATAACAGGTAGTCTACTGCTTCCTTAGACATTTTATAAGATAGATTCCAGTTTCTCTGACATTGCTGCATTTTGAGCATGATACGTTTTTCGTCATCCCAACCGTACAGCATGTGTTTTATACGATCTTCAAATGGCATGTTAATAGTGATGTCGTCACTATCTAATGCGAACCCTTTAGATAAATTTTTCTTTAACAATTGGATACTTGCATCACACAATTCTGCTGCGCCAATTTCAGTTTCATAAAACGCATTTTTAAGCTCTTTTAACAAAAAGTGATACGCATCAAATTCAACATGCAATGGACATATCTGAAGAACTCCAGCTTTAAAAAATAATCCAGCAGCCTGATCCATTGGTGCTGTATTATTGTCCTCTAAGCAATACACTAACGCATTTATTACGTAAGACATGTTCTCAACGCGAGTGTCGTAGTTGCCGGCATGTTCTGGATAATTGGTCGTAATCCACTGAACTACTTTATTGGCAATTTCTTTGGATTTTGTTTTGAGTAATTTAGATGAGTTGATATACATTACATTGTTCCTGTTTTTTTATTTATATATGCTATATACTTTGAATAAATAATTTTATAATGAAATACGCTGTAACGGGTCATACGCAAGGAATTGGTAAATCACTATTCGATAGATTAACACCAAATTGCATAGGGTTTTCTAAATCAACTGGACATGACATCACTAACAAATCCCATCGCAGAGATATAATCGAACAATCACATGACTGCGATGTGTTTATAAACAATGCAACTGAAGGAATGGGTCAAACATTATTGTTAATTGATCTATTCAATGAGTGGAAAGATACCAACAAAATTATTATAAATGTTGGTAGTAGAGCAGCAGAATTTTCTACTGCTGTTGCTTACCATTTATTAGCATATCAAGCTGAGAAGCTAATACTTAAAGAAATGTCTCTTAGATTACAGGGATTAGAAAAATGTGATGTAAGGTACAGATGGTTTGCCTATGTCGGAACTGAAAAGATATTAAAAAAATATCCACATTTTACATACCCTAATGATTACATTACGGAAGACGAAGCATGTGATATTATATTACAGTAAACCATAATGAAATATTTTAGTAAAATTGACCTGCCTAAGTATGATACGTTATTAACTGATCTTAATAATTTATTAAATTTAAATGTATTAACCTGGGGCCCTAACAATCAAATTTGTTTAAATTCTCTACCAGGCTACGAAGATGACTTTCATAAAGGAGTCGGAAGTCTAACCCTTGATTGGAATAATCATAACACACGTTTTGTTAATGGTATTAGCAATATTGAAGTCATGCCAAAAAAAACACAGTTGTTCGAATACGAATTTACTGTTTTATGCAATCAATTCAAAGGAACAATTTTTGAGACTCTTTATAATATGTTGGACCAGCGTTATATTTTAGGCAGAGTTAGGATAATGAAATTGAATCCAAAATCTTGTTTAAGTTGGCATACAGACGAATCTGGTAGATTGCATTATCCAATGCTAACACAAGAGGGTTGTTTATTGGTTGTAGAAGATGAGGTCATGCATTTACCATTGGAACAATGGTATATGGTTGACACTACTAAAAAACATACTGCATTTAACGGTAGTAGACAATCTAGAATACATTTAGTTGCTGTAATTTTAGGTTATAAATCATGAATTTTTTAACTCACATTAAAAAAACTTATACTCCACAATTTTTATTAGTCATAGTTCCTTTTTTTATATTAACTATACTACTATTGCCATTGGTAGAATTTAGTTGGTTCAATGTATTAATATTTTTTGTTCTATTTGGAATAATAGGTAATGGAATAACCGGTCACCGTCTAGCTGCGCATAGGCAATTTAAGCCAGCAATGTGGTTAAAACCTTTATTATACCTTAGCTGTACACTATCGGGATATGGTCCTGTTTGGTATTGGCGAGTACAACACATACATCATCACAGACATGTAGATACAGACGAAGATATACATAGTCCTAAAACTCAATTGTTATGGAAAAGTTTTTTTGGATGGACTTTTCATAATAAAGATTTTAATGATATAATGCTTGCAGAACGCAGATTGTTAAGAAAAACAATGGCTGATAGAGAATTATATAATTTTACAAAATACTATCATTATATACTTTGGACATTTGTTATTCTTATTGGAATTATCAGCCCGTCGTTGTTGCTGGCTTATCTTATTTTTTATTGGATTGAAGTATGTAGACTAGGATTAACATTTACAGTTAGTCATATGAATTTACCATTCAACTATAGAAATTTTGCCACTAACGACTCTAGTCAAAACAATATACTGTTAGGATACTTGATGTTTGGATTTGGATGGCATAATAATCACCATGCTAACCCGGGAAAACTTGATGATCAAGTTAAGTGGTGGGAATTTGATATAGAAGCTAAAATAGCCAAACTAATTAATTTAGTCCCCGGGAAGAAATGAATCATAATTCATAATCACATAGTTACTCTGAAACCAGGGTTTATTAAAATCGTGAATGGCCTTTAGTATAATATTTGCAGTATCTTCCGTAGTAATTACTGTTTTATTATTTTGAGTTCTTTCTAAAAGATTTAGCGGAACAAACTTAAATGGAGTATCTACTACAGCAAAACTCATAGTGATGGCTTTTGCTTGTTTGCCCTGTATGTTAATTGTCCATCCAGTTTTATTCAACTCTCGTTTATGTTTTGCGTATTCATTATCTACATTATTACTATTGTATGTAAAGTGGCAATCAATATCTGCTGCAATGCTACTAATGTTTATAATTAAATGATTCCGATCTTTATGTAACTCAAACCATTTTTTTGAAATTATTGATTGTTGGGTTTGGTAATATGCATTATTCACAAATACTTCTACATCTTTAGTCTCTTCTAATATTTTATCTATTGTCTCGTTGTATTGTATATCATATCCGTTGCTTCTGCTGAAACCTAATACTTTTTTATTTTCTTTAACCAAGTTGAATAATCCTAATCCTATTCCGCTGGTATGACCAGTTATAGCTATTTTACTAAATTCCATATGATATTATCTTTCTATATAATCTTTAAAAATTTCTACTGCTTCGTCCCATACAAGATATTTGTTAGTGTCAATATTTGATAAAACAAATGAAAAACAATATCTAGGCGATGTTACAGTTGATACGCTGTGCAGTTGTCCAGCATTGATCAAGCTAGGGCGACCTATAATTGCTTGATGTACAAGTATACATTGATCCTCTGTTGCTTCTATATATTTTGTACCTATTGGAGTCACTTTGGTCTCTAATACAACATCTTTTTTTAAAACAAACCAATTCATTACTTCCATTGTATTGCAATAAGCAAAGTTAAGTTTTACATGATCGTCAAAGTGTTGACCGTCTAGATGTATAACATGATTTGATTGAGAATCTGGAGACAAATAAAACACTTCACAATGCTTAATACCGACTGACATTGATGATAACCAATCAATGAACTCTTGATTGATTTGATGTTTATCATACGGAAGTACAGCAGTAATTGGTTCACTGGGAAATTGAGGATAAAACGATACCGGAATATTTAATCTTTGATGGTATCTATTCATATCTATATTTACTTGCATAAAGTCTAATAAATAGATATATTGGTATATAATAATATGAAAAAAGAAGATGTTGAAAAAAATCTGTATGAGTTTTTTTTAAGAAATTTTGGAGAAGTTGACCAGCATTATGATCCAAATACAGATATACCTCCTCAAGCAATCTTTCGTAGAAATGAAATTCCTATTGCAGATTATTTAATGAGCTTTAAAGAGGGATTAATTGCTGATTATATGAAGGGGTTTAATTCTTTAGAAGAAGCTGTTAAAGCTCAGGGTAATAACAATCTTGGAAATCGTTCTGAACATTTTCCATCTGATGAACAAGAATTAATTAGAACATTTACTAGTAATACTGAATCGATATCAAATCCTAGTGCTTGGAAAAGTGTGGCACTAAGATATAGACACCCCGACGCAGGGATTGACTACAATCCAGATAGAGGAAGTAGATATCCGACTGCACATAGATTGCTTCAAGAATTTGACAATGATTGCCCTATTGCAAATTATTCTTATATGGCACCAAATAGTGTGTTACACAGACATACTGGCCCAGAGAATAGAACAGGCGAATATATTAGAATTCACATTCCTCTAATTATACCTGCGGGTGATGTATTTTTTGAATGCAACGGAGAAGAAATAGATTGGAGTGATATATTTGCATTTGATAATCAGTTAGTTCATAGCGCACATAATTTATCCAATGAACATAGATTGATTTTTCTTATGGATATAAGAAGGAGTCGAATAGGCATGCCTCCGGGGCAATTGTTTAATAAGGATAGACAAATGTATTCCTTATCAAAACCTTTCATTAGAAAACCAAAATAATTTATTCTGTTAAGTAGATCCTATAATCATCGTGCATCACTACATTCAATTCAGAAGTAGCTGATTTTTTAATTTTTTCTAATGAATTATTTTTCCATTCCACATTGTCGTAGATAAAAAATAGATATACGTCGTCAGTCCAGGTAGTGGAATGCGGAATGTAAGAACCATTAAACAACATTGTGCTGTTTGATGCTTTTATTTTAAATTCATCAAACTTCCTATCTTTGATCATTTCTTGAAATGACTTTAGCTTTGGATAATATGTAGGCAATTCTACATCATTTTTATCTATGGGTTCGTACATTCTTACAATTAATTTTTTATCATCGTCAAAAGTTATTCGTACAGTGATAGTAAGTGTAGGGCGATCTTTTTCATCTATTCTATGTATATGCTCTATAATTCCATTGCCTAACGAGTTATGCCCTACAATAATAGCAGCATTAGAACAACTACTGATCATTTGATCGGCATACAGTTCTACATCATTGCACAATTTTTTAATTTGAAACCATAGGTTATTTTCTTTGTACATTGCAAAATTGATTGCATTATCTAATGAATCTGCAAATACAGTGTGAGGGATACTTTTAGCAGCTACTTCGCTTGCAGTGGGATATCGTCTAACTATGTTAGAATTCCTATCTTTTAAAAAACGAGCAGCATTGATGTTAAATGGCGATTCTTTATACTTTCCTGTACCTTCGTATTCTTCTAATTTACCCAATGGTAATATATGTTTAATGAAAAATTCTTTTTCACTTTTACTTAGAGAAACTTTAGATATCAGTTTAGGATGATCCATTGTCCTGCTGACATAATTTTCATCCAACGATGTGTATCTATCAAATACTATTCCATTATCAGAATAGTATTTTTCTAGTTGTTCTCGAGAAGCTTCGTAATTTGTGCTAGGAAGATCACGCCATGCATAATAATCTTCTTCCGAAGTCCAACTAACTTTTATTTCACAAACAGTGTCATCGGCAGACACTGTTCTATCTATACCAATGTTTGCTTTAGCCTCTTTAATTTTTAACAAACTCGGTGCGTCTTGTAATACTTTTAACACTCCTCCGTCAGCTTTGGTAAACACGTTGTAAACGGTGTATCTATTTTTTATATTTGACATAAAACTATTTATGTACCACTATATTGATTAAATACGATTATGAGCAAATACTGTTTGAAAATGAATTTACCGTTGTTAGGAATTGATGTTTTGGATAAAGTCACTAACTGTTTTATTCAAAATAAGGAATATGTTACCGCACCTTTTCCTGTTGCTGCAATGGACTATACTGCTGGACCAATAGAGTACAATACTCAGTTACCCATAGTTGCCGCAAAAACAAATTTAGTAAATCAGTTAATAGAAAAGTCTAATTTTTCTACATTAAACAACTGGCCTGGAAAAATTGATTTTATAAAAAACATAACAGAGCCTTATATGACATTAAATTTTGACAACTTGAGATTTAGCATTCAAAAGATAGAAGGACATAGTATACCATGTCATAGCGATATTCGATCGTGTTCTTTAATTTATACAGTAAAAGGCCCTGCTACTACATGTTGGTATAGTTCTAATGAATTTAAAGCAGGTAGTATGTATCTTGATAAATCTAAATTAACACTTGAAGAATCAGTTAACATGGATTTGAATTCTTGGTATCTTTTTAATCATTACGAAATTCATAATGTAGAAAACATAGAAGGTAGAGAACGAATATCATTTGTTATAAATTTATCAGACAAGTTTAAAAACTTTGAAGATGCAAGGAATAACATTCTAGAAATATTTCTTTAGATTTTTATTGCAAACGATATTCTTGGTTCATCAATATTTGTATTGGTATATATTCCGTGTCCAATACCGGGATTAAATAAAACAGGGCTTGTTAATTCAAATTCTCCAAGTTGGGGATATGGTCCTGGATGAGTAATATTCATGTAGGGAACACCGTTTTCTAAATAAACTAGTTCGACATATGAACTATCGATATCAAAGAATTTTGTTATTGATCCCTCACAGTTTTTAACTGGCCATAATATCCTAATGTCAGGAACTGTATCGATGTGTATATACCCTTGTGTTTTAGCCGGTGTGCATATTACAGCCATTGATAGAGCTGTTAATTTTTCTTTTATCAAGTGCTCTTGTAGAAGAGGAATAAATTCTAATATTTTATCAACTTCAACTGAATTCCAAAAAATTTGTTTATCTAGTATATCAGTTTGTTCAACAATGTATCTGTATATTTCTTTAGAAATTTCTTCGTGATGATCAACAGACAAAAACTTGTATAAGAACTTACTTTGATTTATCATATTCTAAAACATGCTGTATGACACTATATACCTGTCTTTGACCTATGGGTTTAAAATTGCTGTAGTTTTTTCTTAGAGGACTTTTGGTATCACTGATCAAATCATTCTTTTTAGACAATTTACTTAATGTCTCGTATATAGGAACATTATGATCATTAAATGTAAACCACAACTTATCGTAATTTTCTGTTTCTTTAAACATCCTAGGTAATAGATATTTGGACATAAGAAAACGATGTCTGTAGCCGGGCATTAAATATGCTCTAGTGCATAACAATGCTACATCGTTGTATTCATTCCACCCGGCACTTCCTATATAATTTCCATCACCTTCTATTACATAATAATTTCCTTTTTTGTATCTTCCTTTTTTATCTTCAAGTATTTGGAATAAATTTCCTTTTATCGTACGATAATCAGGATGATAATTTTTTATAATATCTGGATCTGTTATTTTGCTCAGACTTGCAGTTAACATCGAAATTACATAGGTATGGGAAAGATCATTGATTGCATGTATGGTTATCATATAGAATTTTATTTCTATTATTTATAGGGTAAGAAATAGCAATAATAAATAATGAAAAGTTAAGATTATTATGACACCTTTTAAATTTATAGACATACCTGATTACGATAGTATGTTATTAAAGATCAAAAATCATATAACTAATAACACTGATGTATTCACTAATCCAATACCAGGAGGCCATCCTGAGTCATTTGCTAATATGTTAGACAAGAATAGTCTATTAGAAAATGTTCCTGAATTAAGAGAATGGTTGTCTATACATAACTTGATTGTTTCATATGTTGTGGTATTTGGAATTAATCCAATAGCAACTAATCTATTACATGCTGATAACGTTCTTTCTAACGGAGATAGTGATGTAAGAATTCTACTTCCTATACAAAATACTAAAGGTTCATTAACTAGATTTTTTGATGTACCATCTGATCAATTTTTACCAGCAATAAATTCTATTGGTACTAAGTATAGAAGTATAATTGGTACAGGCCCGTTTAAATTAATAGATCAAGTTGAATTAATAAAACCAATTGTTATTAACACAGGGGTCCCACATGATATAGTAGTTAATACAGAATCCGGTTACAGATTATCAATGGGTATAGGATTTGAAAATCCGCCATATCATTGGTTAGAAGATTAATATAAAGAACAAATATGCACAAAGACCTAGTACACGATCACCTTATGAAAATAACAAACTCATTTTTTGGAGAACTAGATCCAACTTATGATCCAAAGACAGATAACTTTCCGCAGGGTATATATAGACATCAAGAAATTCCCATAGCAGAGTTTTTAATGAGTTGTAGAGAATTACTGATTAATGATTTTCTTAAAGGGTATTCTTCTTTGGAAGAAGCTGCCAATGCTACATGTCATCCTGTTATGCAAAAACGAGAAGATAGGAAATCATATTTTAGCCCTGCGGAATATGCTGAGCAAATAACAAGATTCCCTGATGAATCTACTGAATTTATTAGAACGTTATACGGCGATGAATCACTTCCCAATCCATTAGGATGGAAAAATCTAGAATTTAAATATCATTGCCCTTTTGAAAATATACATTGGGACATGGACAAAGAATATGCAAAAACAAATTATCCTGCTGCTTTTGATTTAATAGAACAATTTGGTGACGACTGTCCTATTGCTAGTTATTCTTGCATGGCACCTAATACCATATTACATAGACATACTGGTCCTGAAAACAGATTAGGTGAATACATACGTATACACATACCGTTGATCATTCCTAAAGGCGATTTATTCTTTGAAGTAAATGGCGAAGAAGTTAGATGGGATAATGTATTTGGCTTTGACAATCAACTAGCTCATAGTGCTCATAATTTAAGCAATGAGTATCGATTAATATTCTTAATAGATCTTCGTAGAAGCAGAATAGGAATGCCGCCCGGGCAAGAATTTAACAAAGATAGACAAATATATTCAGTGTCAACACCATTTGTAAGAAAACTTAAAAACTGATTGTGTTAATCTAATTTATTCAAACCCCATTTGATTTTTAACCAAATGCGTTCATGTATGTAGTAGTCTACACTTAATAAAAAGTGTAATACAGTGGAAAATCCTGCTGCGCTAGCTAAGTTTCCAGTGAACAAATATGTCCAAAGAATAGTAAACAACCATGCAGTTACGCGATATGTGATCATTCTTACTATAGTTCTTTTGTGTGTTTCTATCATTTTATGTATATAAGTTATTATAATTAAAAGCAATACGATGTAATATTCTTTTATCCATGTGTTCGAATTTCCATCTCTTATGAATGCTTAACCATTGTTCTGAAATAATAATATCTCCGTCTTCCCAATCATGGTGATAACAATATTTTGGATTTAAAATATGTTGAGTTAACTCATCCATGATTTCTTTAAACTCTTGTTCGGGGTATCCATGAAATCCAAAAATTTGTAAAAACGGAAAGAACAACCCTGTTTTCCCTTCTTTGTTTGTTTGTACCAAATCAATCAAATGATCTTTGTGAACATGATCGATAAAAAAATTACTTAGGCTATACATGTCTTTTTTATAACCGCAGTATACCTTAATATCTTTAATTTTATTTTTGATATCTTCCGATAACCCTTCATAACTTGCTATGTTATTTATCCAACTAGTTCTCGAACCATATGTTCCTTCTGCACCGTATAACCAAATAAGTGGCATCCTATCTTTATTACTAGGTTGATTAGCATGCCAGTCGAGTGCAGAAGTATGACCAAATAACCCTTCCTCATTGTGTTGATTTTTTTGACCAGTTACTCGTAATATACCATGATTTAAACGAATATGTTTGGTTCTTTCGTAATCTTCAGGATACACTTGGTGCTCGCCTATAACTGAACAGATTCGCAATTCCTCATCGGGTGTTATTTTTTGTTTTTTAAAAACAACACACATATTGCTTACACACAAATGACCCACTTGCCGTATTTCTTCATTTGATAGTTGTTTGATATCATCTTCAATGAAAACAGTCCATCCATTATCTGCGTATTTTATGTGCATACATTTATTTATAATACATCTAAGCACATGAATAATAATATAACTATGGACTGGGTTAAATGGGTAAATAATAATATGATTAAATTAACTCCCAACGCAATATACAAAATCAAAGATATCTTGGCAGAGGAAAATAATCCAAGTATGCGTGTACGTACATTTGTACAGGGCGGCGGCTGCTCTGGTATGAGTTACGGATTTACCTTAGATGAAGAACAAAATGAAGATGATTACATTATTGATGGAACAGATGGATTAATGTTGATAGATAGTATGAGTATGCAATATCTATCTGGATCTACAATTGATTACAAAGAAGACCTAACCGGTAGTAATTTTTCGGTAAACAATCCAAATGCCCAAACTACTTGTGGATGCGGTAGTAGTTTTAGTGTCTAATAACTAAAATGGAAAAAATAATATTTTTTGGAGATAGTTTTACATACGGGGATGGGTTACCTGACTGCATGGGCGGAGGAGAGCGCGGATTGGGTGAGGGCCCAAAACCTAGCAAATTAGGTTGGGCAAATTTACTTTGTGAAATGAGAGGCGCATCTGGAAGAAATCTCAGTAAATCAGGATCGAGTAATATAGAAATTTTGTGGAATATGCTTCATACAGAAATAGAACCTGACGAAATAATTATAGTTCAATGGTCGTTTTGGAATAGAGATTGTTTGTTAGATGATCCTGTTACAACTATACTTCCGAATCATGTAGATAGACCTCCAGTAATACCTTATTACAAGTTGCATTCAAATAGTGATATGATAAATCGAAATTGGTTGAATATAAATCACGGATTACTATGGTTGAAACAGAAACCCAATCATTTCTTTATGTTTTCAAACGAGCGGGCATACACTGGCACTAGATTTAGAGCATATTGTGAATCTGATAAAAATAAAATAAAATTAACAGATGAGATGAGTTCTCATTACTTTAATGATCTCCATTGGCTTGATATGGCCGACGATGATGATCACGCAGGCCCAAAAACTAACGCTCGTTGGGCAGAGACTGTTAACAAAATATTAGATTCCAAATTAAAAAATTGACATAAATGGAAAAAATAGTATTTTTTGGAGATAGTTTTACCTACGGCTTTGGTCTCGACCCTAAATGGGATGACCAACATAAAGGACCCAATCCACAAGGTTGGGCAAATTTGCTCGGTGAAATGAGAAACGCATCATGTCGTAATTTAAGTCGTATAGGTTCAAGTAATTTACGAATATTATGGTCCATGCTTAATACTGAAATAGAACCAGACGAAATAATTATAGTTCAGTGGTCTTTTTGGGATAGGGATTGTTTGTTAGATGATAAGATTGTTAAAATATTGCCACGGTTTGAAAGTTCAATGTCATACTTTGAATTACATTCGACTTCTGATCTAATAAGGAGAAATTGGCTGAATATACATCACGGATTAATGTGGTTAAAACAGCAACCAAATCATTTCCTTATGTTAGGAGACGAATATGATTATCGAGGCGACATGCAAAAAAATCATGCTAAATTCAAAAAGTATGAAACCTTATCTGATTCTGATAAAAATATTATAAAATTAACAGATAAAATGATACCGTATTACTTTAATCAGTTTTGGTGTGATACAGCAGCAGATAATGAACATGCAGGTCCAAACAGCAATATTAAATGGGCTAATTTTATTAATGGACTATTGGATTCCAAATTAAAAGGTTGACAACAATGGTAAAATCCAGTATAATTACTACATTGCAACAAACATCACAGAGGAATTATGAGCAATTGCGATAGCATTATCCGTACTTTGGAAGAGCACGCCAGTCGCCTTAACAAAGAAGGTATTTTGGAAGCAGAAGCCAAAAATGATAATCAGGAATTGTTTGAAGGTATGCGAATGGCGTTAGATAGCCTGTATACCTTTGGCGTAAAGAAAGTTCCTACACATAGCGGTACAGATGGACAAGGCCTTCCATGGGCGGCTTTCAAAGAACTTGCGCATCTTTTGGCTACACGCCAACTAACAGGGCACGATGCTCGCGATGCACTTGAACTTGCATTAACTGCCAGCACACAGCGTCAATGGAATGACTGGTATCGTCGTATCCTTATTAAGGATCTACGTTGTGGTGTCAGTGAAAAGACTGTAAACAAAGTACTCAAAGCGTTTCCAGATATCAAACCTGTTCCGGTATTTGAATGTATGTTAGCACACGATGGTGCTAATCACGAAAAGAAGATTACAGGTAAGAAACTACTAGAACCCAAACTTGATGGTGTTCGTGTGATCACTGTGGTCAATGCAGAAAATAAAACAGCAGTAATGTATAGTCGAAACGGCAAGTTGCTGGAAAACTTTGGACATATTACTAGTGCTATTGAAGCCAACATTGAAATGTTTGATCGTAGCATGGTATTAGATGGCGAAATGGTTAGTAGCAGTTTCCAAGCATTGATGAAACAGGTACATCGCAAGAGCGATGCAGATGCAAGTGATGCCCGTTTAATGTTGTTTGATATTCTGCCACTTAGCGAATTTCAAAAGGGCAAGAGCACTATGGGACAAAAGCGTCGTAGTGCTATGCTACGCGGTATGAAGACAATCTTTGATAAGATTGGCAGTATTGACATTATTCCCCAAATTGAAGTTGATCTAGACTCCTATGTAGGCGAACTTGAATTTAAACAATACAATAAAGATGCTATTGAGTCAGGCTTTGAAGGTATTATGATCAAGGATGTCAACGCTGTCTACGAGTGCAAACGCACAGTAAGTTGGCTAAAAATGAAACCATTTATTGAAGTATCTTTGGAGGTTACAGATGTGGAAGAAGGTACCGGCAAAAATCAAGGACGTTTGGGCGCATTAGTCTGCTCCGGAGTGGACGACGGAAAGACCATTGTGGTCAATTGCGGTAGTGGCTTTACTGACGATGCTCGAGTTGAGTTTTGGGATAATCGTGTTAATTTACCTCGTCAAATTGTGGAAGTAAGAGCAGATGCAGTTACACAAAATCAAGATGGCACTTATAGCCTTCGCTTTCCGCGTTTCCTCCGTTTCCGTGGCTTTACAGCTGGCGAGAAGATTTAATATGGAAAAAGCCGCACTAAAAGATCTACTCTATGGGGGTATGGTAGAATTAGTAAATGACAAGACTTACTACTATCATAGCACAATTAGTTCTAACTATTCCAAGTTAACTGACGCAGGTGTGGTAGCAATGACTAAGTATATCACAGCAATGGCAGAGCTTATGATTGAAGCTGAAACAAAAGAATTAGACAAAAGGGCTAAAGATATGGTAATTAGAGGTTTAAAAGGAGAGACTTTGTAAGTGGCAAAAGAAGATCTAATCACTTCGGACGGAGTTGTAGAAGAAGTATTACCCAACGCAATGTTCCGGGTAAAAATGGCTCAAGGACCCGTAGTATTGGGACACATCTCGGGCAAGATGCGTCAACACAAAATACAAATCTTAGCAGGTGATCGTGTTAAGATTGAGATGAGCCCGTACGATCTTACAAAATGCCGGATTACCTATAGAGAACGATAATCAAGCGTCAATACAATAGGTTTGACTTTGGCAGTTATTTTAATAACTTTGTGGCCCATAACATGGCCACAGACCCCGAAGCAAGTATAGAACAGGCTCTTAAATCCTATAAAGCAACCGTAGCCAAAAGTAAGAATAAGCATTCCAAACTAAATGTCAAATGGCATGACCCTAAGTTGTATATGATGTTTGTATTGAGGTGGTCATGAGACTAGAGTTCCATCAAGGTGTGCCTGAAGGTTGCGTCGAATGGTTATACACGCATGTTGGCAGAGGCAATATGACTTCTATCATAGACAGTGACGATTATGATTGGTTCTACGAGAGAGTATCGATACCAGTCCCTATAGGAGATGCCGAGCCCTATCATGTTCCTACTATCACAGTTAAAGATCCTAAGTTAGGAACACTCTTTGCATTGAGATGGTCATAAAAATAGCACCCTAGGGTGCTATTCTTTTATTCCAAGTACGCTGCCCAACTTGGGTGACGTAGATCAAACTTCATTTTCTTACGCTTGTCCACAAGTTGGAAATATGTAGGCTTGATGGGTTTGACTTTCGGAACAATCTTGCGGTCGTTGCCCTTGTTGGCGTTACAGTGAGCACATGCACAGCAGGTGTTTTCAAAAGTAGTTTTGCCACCTAAACTGACTGGCAACACGTGATCTAACGTAGCAGTTCTGCCAGTTACAGAATCACCGCAGTATTGGCAAACATAGCTGTCGCGCAGAAACACGTTCTGCTTAGAGAAACGAACACCGGTCTTCTTCTTTTGGTATTCCTTAAGAATCATAACAGCAGGAACGCGGGTTTCCCAGGTTGCGCTGTGTACAACCCAATTGTCATACCATTCCAGAACCGTGGCTTTATCCGCTACCATTTTTTGTATTGCTTCTTCCCAAGAGATAACACTCAGTGGGATTACGGAGATCGGTGATGCGTCAGCATTAAGTAAAAGTGTATGAGCCATTATAATATATTTATATGGTTGTAATAATACATATATTATAACATGATTATGGTAAAAACGCAATCAAATCCCATTAATTTTTTTGTCGCTATCTACAGGTAAATTCCACAATGTTCTGCGTTCTGTACTTTTTTTTTGAGCAAATTGTTTAGGATTACAATTTGGGCAAACGTGAAAATAATTATTGTTTAATCTACGATAATCCATTTTTCCCAATTCTCTTTCAAATTGTTGATCACATTGGTCGCAGACCAATATTGCTAGAGTTTTTGATCTACGATAGGTATGATTGAGATTTGATTTACTTTTTCTAGTGTATTGGTTGGTTATCTTTTTTGTTTCTATAAACATCAAGTATTTACATTCGGATTATAAAAGTTACAACTAAATACCATATGAAGTACAAAGATTATCTATTTAGGATGCTTGACAGTCAAGCTGATCAATTACAATAAAAATTAGCAGGAATTCAACATGACTATTCAACTTATTAATACAGGGTCTAGTGCAAATGCCCGTGATGGGGATAGCTTGCGAGCTGCATTTGACAAAGTTAATAATAATTTTTCTAATTTAGTATCTGTATTAAGCACTTTTACTGGAAGCACCGGAACAACATTGGTATCTATACATGGTGCACCTCCGCAGTACCCGTCATCAGGCACATTATGGTTTGATGAATTTAGTGGAAGAATGTATGTGTATTATGATTCGTCATGGGTTGATGTTAGTCCCAACGAGCCAGTTGCCGGTTATACGGGTAGTCGAGGTAGTCAAGGTGATCGGGGTCCTGTTGGTTATACAGGCAGTCGTGGTGCATATGATGCTATAGGATTTACCGGTAGCACAGGTACGCAAGGTATAATCGGTTACACCGGATCGGCAAGCACTGCAACTGGATACACTGGTAGCACAGGTACGCAAGGCATCACCGGATATACAGGATCAACCGGTACACAAGGTACAATTGGATATACTGGTTCAACTGGTACACAGGGTATTCGGGGGTATACTGGTAGTGTTGGTACATCCCCTGATCAAAATTTAAATACATATAATACGGTTCAATTTCAAAGTTTAATATTGAGCACTGGGACTACAACAGTTGCAAAAATTGGTGAAAATGTGGGTGTGGCTATTGGTAAAAATGCCGGCCAAACCGATCAAGGTGCTGCCTCAATTGCAATCGGTGATCATGCTGGCCAAAATACTCAAACTCAATTCTCTATTGCAATAGGATCGTATGCTGGACAAAATAATCAAAGTGTGGGTAGCATAGCAATTGGAGACACTGCTGGTAAAAGTAGCCAAGGGAGCAGCGCAATAGCTATTGGAGAAAATGCTGGACAAAATAATCAAGGTAAAGAAACAATTGCTATTGGTCAAAATGCCGGTATAACTAATCAAAATACAGGTTCAATTGCAATTGGGCGTAATTCCGGACAAGTTAATCAATACAGTGAGAGCGTAGCGATTGGCATTTTTGCTGGCCAAAATAATCAACTTGGAAGAAGTGTTGCAATTGGATACACTGCTGGTCAAAATACACAAAGCAGTTTTTCAGTAGCTATAGGCGATAGTGCAGGGCAAACTATACAAGCAGTAGAGGCAGTTGCAATTGGGCGTAATTCCGGACAAGTTAATCAAGGATTATTTGCTGTTGCAATTGGTTCGGGTGCTGGTCAAAATACACAAAGTAATTTTTCAGTATCTATAGGCAATAATGCAGGACAAACAGATCAACAAATATTTAGTACCGCTGTAGGAGCATATGCTGGTAATACTAATCAAGGAACCAGGGCAGTAGCAGTTGGAGTTGGCGCAGGGTTTATTAATCAAGGAGCTAGAGCTATTGCTATCGGTATTGACGCAGGACATAACTACCAAGGAGATTATGCTGTAGCAATTGGTTATAATTCGGGGTATAGTACTCAACACGCTAACTCAATTGTGATTAATGCTTCAACTTCGACATTAAATGGTGATGCCAATGCTGGTTTATATATTGATCCGATACGCAATTCAACAGCAACTTCGAATATAGTTTATTACAATACATTGACTAAAGAAGTAACATACTCGGGAACTTCAATTATGTTCCCAGACGGTACTCGACAAACATCAGCATATAGATTAGTATCACCACCTGCATATAATACATCGAGTGGAGTAATTGGCAATATAGCCGTTGATGGATCGTACATATATACGTGTGTTAATACCAATACTTGGGTTAGAAGTGCAATAACTGGCAGCTGGTAAAAATAGGAATTAAAATAATGGCAATACTAAATTTTCCCACTACAAGACCAAACGGTTCTCCATTACAACCAGGTGATCAATACGCTGGAGGTAACGGCGTTAACTATACATATGATGGTCTTAGATGGCTAGGGAAAGCCGCAATAACATCTTTTCCTGGTTTCACAGGATCAACCGGTACACAAGGTGTTATTGGCTATACTGGTTCAACCGGTACACAGGGAGTTATTGGTTACACAGGTTCAACAGGTACACAAGGTGTTATTGGCTATACTGGTTCAACCGGTACACAGGGTGTTATTGGCTATACTGGTTCAACCGGTACACAGGGTCTAATCGGGTTTACTGGTAGCACAGGTACACAAGGAGTTATCGGTTACACAGGTTCAACAGGTACACAAGGTGTTATTGGCTATACTGGTTCAACCGGTACACAGGGTGTTATTGGTTATACCGGTTCAACAGGTACAGTTGGATACACAGGTTCAACAGGTACACAGGGCGAAATTGGTTATACAGGATCAGCAAGCACTGTCATCGGCTATACAGGTTCAACCGGTACACAAGGTCCAATTGGGTTTACGGGGTCGACTGGTACACAGGGAGAAATTGGGTATACAGGATCAGCAAGCACTGTCATCGGCTATACAGGTTCAACCGGTACACAAGGTCCAATTGGGTTTACGGGGTCAACTGGTACACAGGGCACAATTGGATATACCGGTTCAACTGGTACGCAAGGCGAAATTGGGTTTACGGGGTCGACTGGTACTCAAGGCACAATTGGCTATACCGGTTCAACGGGTACACAGGGTACAGTTGGGTTTACAGGAAGTCGAGGTTATGTCGGATCGACCGGCACACAGGGTACAGTTGGGTTTACAGGAAGTCGAGGTTATGTTGGATCAACCGGCACACAAGGTACAGTTGGATACACAGGTTCAACCGGTACACAGGGCACAATTGGTTATACCGGTTCGACAGGTACACAGGGTACAGTTGGGTTTACAGGTTCAACCGGTACACAGGGTGTTATTGGTTATACCGGTTCAACTGGTACGCAAGGCGTTATTGGCTACACAGGTTCAACTGGTACACAGGGTGTTATTGGTTATACCGGTTCAACTGGTACGCAAGGCGTTATTGGCTACACAGGCTCAACTGGTACACAAGGCGTTATTGGCTACACAGGTAGTGCTGGTAGTTTTACTGGTACTACTGCTCAAGTAGTTTATATTACAAATGCATCTAATGCTACAACTACAAGTTCTGGTGCTTTACAAGTTGTGGGCGGTGTTGGTATTGGTGGCAATCTGTACGTTGGAAATACACTAACGGTACTGAGCACCTTGTCTAGTACCAGTTCAGTATCGCAGAACGCATTATATGTAGTTGGTGGATTAGGTGTTGGTTCTTCGTTATATGTAACTGGCCCTGCGGTATTCAATAATAATGTTACATTTTCTGGTACTACCACTTATGTTTTAAGTACTAATACAGTTTATACTGATAACATTATTGAATTGCATTATGCTCCTTCCTGGGCAGTTAATGATAATAAAGATATTGGCCTACGTTTCCATTATTATGATACTGCTGATCGTAATGCATTTTTAGGACGAGACAATGCTACTGGATATCTAGAATGGTTAGTTAATGCTGGTCCAGATAACACCAATAATGTAACTGGCACTAATGGAACATTTAGACTAGGTAGTATTATTTTAACAAATACCACTGCATCAATTTCTACTAGCTCAGGTGCATTACAAGTAGCTGGCGGAGTTGGCATTGGTGGAGACATAAATGTTGGTGGTACAATTACTGGAAGTCCAAGTAGTGGACTAACTCTTCGTACTGGTGATATTAGCACCAACACTCAAGTAACAGCTATTAACATTACAGCAGGTGCAATTACATCAGACGGAACAACACCAGGCGGTAGTATTAATATCACTAGCGGAGCCGGCCTTGGAACTAGTAATGTGGGCGGTAGCGTTAATATCAAAGGGGGTGATAGTAGCAGCAGCTCTGCTGGATCTGTTAATATAAGTGGCGGCGCATCTTCTAGTGGTCCTGGTAGTGTTAATATCACGCACGGTGGGGGTTATGGCAGTTTCTCTGGTAGTATTAATATTGGATCAGTGATGCCGATCGACATGGGCGGCGATGTGAATATAAGAGCAGGTGATGTTACTAAAAGTTCACAAATATTATTAACTTTGGGCGGTGGTATAATTATTACTGCCGCCCAAACCTCGATAGACAGTACCGCAACGGTTGGTTCAATTAACAACATGTCAATTGGTGCTACCACAGCAGCCACTGGCAGATTTACCACAGTTGCTATTACAAGTACTGTTACATCAACGTCGACTAGTTCAGGTGCTTTACAAGTTGTGGGCGGTGTTGGAGTTGGTGGGAACGTATATGTAGGTGGCGTTTTAAACACATTTAAAAATTCTACTGAAGGAATTCGAATAGCTACCCACGCTGTAAGTGGTGGCAACAACTCGGGTGATTACGGATCTCTAGGCTTTTACGGAAATTTGGGCTCGTTT
>Ga0114963_10000202_pt1 | contig 38335 bp, 45 predicted proteins | sample C_131016_EF_Meta_FD_87019 | JGI IMG/M metagenome (GOLD analysis project Ga0114963, IMG submission 87019) | Freshwater microbial communities from Lake Croche, Canada to study carbon cycling - C_131016_EF_MetaG | ecosystem: Environmental > Aquatic > Freshwater > Lake | place: Lake Croche, Canada... | reverse complement strand
TCTGCTCGTAGTTACCCCAACCCGCTGGGTCTTCCCAACGAATGGTGCCCTCGCCAACAGACTTAATCTCAAGAAGTAAGTCGTCTTTAAGACCTTTAATCCAACCATCAGAATGACCAGAGATACTATGTGCAGGGCTATGTACAGGAACTTCACGATACTTAATGACAGAACCGCAGTACAAACATACTGATGGGCTTAACTCGTAGAACGTCTTGCTACATAGTGGGCTAAGGCACTGCCACTTACCGTAAAGCTTTCCCATGTTCCAGAACCAAGTCTGCCAACGGTCGTGAATACGATGACCCTCTTCAAATACTAAGTACTGCTTCATAGAAGCCTTGAACTTAGATGGAGCAGGCTCAGCACCCTGCAGAGTGTAGTACTCAGCACGATGACACCAATCAGACTTAACCATTGCTGATGGGTGAATTACATTCGTAGGACGACTAGTGTCCTTTGGCTGTGCTAGTACCCAGCGTTCTACTGAGCCAAGTACGCGAGTGTTTTTCTTACCCGCGTCAACTAACTTCTTAAGCGTTCCCGTTGGGTGACTTGTACCCATATTCTCCATACCCCTTATTTCGTTTACTCCGACAACTTCCACAACGTGTGTGTTGTTCAAGCATATCTTGCTTAGAAAGCGGCTCTTTGCACTTAACGCACGTGTAATGCTTGCTCCAGTCTGTTTTTACTTTCCAGTAACCTTTTTCATCCCTTTCAGCGTTTGCTGGTGGATTAACTGTAACTGTTACATTAGGTACATCACACTTGTGAGTCTCACTGCGCCACCAAACTTTACAGTCTGGACATTTAAACGGCGTGTATTCCATATTGTTCTCCTAGTTCTTTCATCTGTATTCTAGCACATACGGTTAGTGCTCTTCAACCCATTCCTCTAAGGTCATTCCGTTACGCTCAGCTTTTCTTGCCAAAGCGTTTCTTTCTCTCCTACTTAGCCCGCCCCAGATACCGTACTCTTCATTTTTATTGTGAGCATACAGTAAACACTCTAGTCGCACTGAACAAGGTGGTCTACCGTCCTTGCCTAAGCAGACTGCTTTGGACTGTGTTGCTATGTCAGTATACAAGTCTTTGTCTCTGGGTGGAAACCACATCTCGGTATCCATACCCATACACTTAGCATCTGCACGCCAGTTTTCTACATCTAGGGGGTCTCGCACTTACACTCCTGGAGATTTTGCCGCATCTCCAGAAAATCATCTTCAGTTAACGCCACATAGTTCTCACCGTTAAGGTGAAACCCAAGGACAGGCAACCTGCCGTCAAGGATTGCTTCCCTGACTATTTTTTCCAGAACATCCGACTTAACGGTTATCTGTTTTTTGCCTGTCCACTTATGTTCTATAAGCAGGTCACTTGAACGGACATCACCCTTACGGCTCCAAAAGGCTCCGCTAGCAGCGACGGTTCCCCCGCCGACTGCCTTGGCTAGTCTGTTCTCATGCTTCTTTGACTGACGCTGACCCTCAGACCGCATCAGAGACCTCAGCCACATACTTAGAGCCAGCCCGTACAACCGTACGAACATCCTTCTCTAGTGCGTCTTTGAGGTCAACCTCTTCTCTAATAGATTGTACCACTGCATTTGCCCCCTGCCATTTACGGTCACCATAACTGTAGTAGGCGCCTGCTCTAGTGATGATTTTGTTAAGAATACCCAACGCCACAATCTCTTTAGCAAAGTCAAAGTCTCCCGCGTAACACTCGCCGTTATCAAAGTAGAAATCTACATAGGCTACCTGTGATGGTGGGGCTGACTTGTTCTTTAAGGTACGAATCTTGATAGTCTGACCTACCTTGTGCTTCTCTTGACCAGTGCCAGTCTCAAGCCACTCGTCTCGCTTGACCTCAATGCGGGTAAAGAAAGCGTAGTTCTTAGCCTCTCCACCTGGAGTTGTACGAGGGTCACCGTACATAACACCAATCTTCATACGGTACTGGTTGATAATCAAACCTATGAAAGGACGCTCAGATTCTGTAAGGGACCGTCGTGAAGCCTTGCCAACCTTGCGAAAAAACTTACCTGTGAGCAGAGCACCACGACCAACAGTAGCCTCGTCCATGTTCTTTTCATCTTCGGTCATAGGTACAAGGGCTGGGAGTGAGTCAATAACAACGCAGTCAACTGCTTTAGTCTCAACAAGGTTGATGACGGCTTCGTATGCTTCTTCCATAACGTTAGTTGCCACTACGAATACGCGGGACAAATCTACACCACACATCTCTGCATAAGACGGCACCCAAGACTCAGCCGCCACCCATACAGTCATAAACTCTGGGTCACGCTGTTGGTTAGCCGCTACGGTCTTAAGTGCAATGGCAGTCTTGCCATTAGACGCTTCACCTACAATCTCATGCCACTGGTTAACAGGAAACCCCCCGCCCAAAATGACATCAAGAGCAAGAGACCCTGTGGTCATCCTACCCATTACTTCATCTTTGATGTCTGCGCCAAGAACAATAGTGTCTGAGCCAAACTTTTTATTCAATAGTGTGATTGCTTTTAATAGTTCTGCGTCCATGTGTTACTCCTTATAAGAATGATTTGTCTACGTTTTGTGGATTCCAGTTATTTGATTTTGAAATTTGTCGGGCTGGCTGTGCTGGACCAGATGCTTGGTTGCCTGTAATACCTGTGCCTAAACCAGAACCAGACTGTTGGATTGGATACCCGCAGTCGTAGCAACGAGCCTTAGTGTTAGGGTCTGATGAACCGTAGTTGCCACTACCACACCCAGGGCAACGAGAAGCAGCCACAGCGCTTTGTGGTAGACGTGGCGGTTCCTGTGGTTGTTGAGGCACAGGGTTGTACACAGGAGTCTGCGGTACAGATGTAGGTGGGGTAGGCGGTACAGGGGCACTAGTGCCCATTTTATTTGCCCACCAATTACTAGAACTCATTGTCTGCCTCCACTACATACGCACCTGGATTAACAATTATACCTAAATGTAGAGCGGCTGAGAACGCTGGGACAATGCAAGACAATGCTACCCCTGCGTATAGTTCAGACAACATCTCTCTACCCTCAACTAAGTCTTTATCATTAACTTCAATGTCTAACTTGTCTAAAATACTACTAAATGTCTCTGCCAAAATTTCACCGTTAATACTTGAAACAAGTTCAATGAAATCAATGTAGGGGTCAAGGCGAGCCATACGAGCACGGCTTTCACGCAACTCCATTTCTTCACCCTCTTTACTAATTGGAGTAAAGCCAAGAGCCAATGCGTACTCGTTAGGGTCAGGTATGCCCGTGTCGTACAACGCCCAACGTAACAAAGTGCTTGTAGGAATTGCTGATGTATCAATGTATACCTCAGTAGACTTTGATTTCTTTTCCCAAAACTTCCAATTCATTTTGCTTCACCCCATCTTTCTACTACTGTAATGTCTGCTATTAGGGGTACGGCTAATAACTTAATGTCTTCCATTGCTTCACGGATTGCTTCCACAGTCTCTTCCACCTTATCATCTGGGGCTAGTGTGACTAGTTCGTCGTGAACAGTCAGAAGTAACTTGGCACCTTCTGGAATCCTACCATACGCACGAATCATAGCCAGCTTAATAATGTCAGCCGCTGAACCCTGGATACGGGTGTTGAACGCTTGGCGCTCAGCACTAGCCCGTAGACCTTGGTCCTTTGACAACATGTCTGGTAGGTAACGCTTACGTCCCAGAAGGGTAGTGACGTAAGGAATCTTTTGACGGCGAGAAACTTCTAGCAACTTTAGTCTATATGAAGCCACTGACGAAAACTCAGATGAGAACTTGCTCAACAAGTCACGCGCCTCAGTTACAGAACAGCCAATCTGGCTAGCAATCTTTGCTGGACCTACGCCGTAAGCCATAGACAGCACTAGCACCTTACCTGCCTTGCGGTCTACACCCATAGTCTCGCCAACCGTAGTGTAGATATCTTTACCATTTAGGTAGTTGTTCATCATAATCGGGTCTTTAGCCATAGACGCAATAACACGCGGCTCAATCTGGCTGTAGTCCGCGACCACAAGTTTGTATCCTTCTGGGGCATAGAAGAGGTTCCGAATGGCTTTTCCGTGCGGAGTGTGAGGCGCAGGTACATTCTGAAGATTCGGGTTGCGACTACTGAAGCGACCCGTTTCCGCACCGTGCTGGACAAAGTCACAATGGATGCGCCCGTTAATAAGGAGGCTTTCTTTATGTTCACGCTTTTCCTTTCCACTTACTGTACGAACTACTTCACCACCAAGGTATGGCACAACGTAAGTAGTACTCAACTTATTAAGGTCGGCGTACTTAAGTAACGCGGACACTAATGGGTCTTGCCCTCGGTAATATTCTAACGCCTCCGCAGATACAGAGTAGTCGGCGTACGTTAATTCCTGCCCTAGCGCCTCTTTCTTCTCACCTGCTGGAGTAAGAATCTTTGGCTTAAGACCACGCCCACCCTCAGACTTTGGAGAGTACAGTAGGAACTGCTTTTCAGAGTTAGAGTTAATGTTGAACACACGCTCAGCAATACTAAAGATTTCAGCCCTAGAAACCTCAATGTCCTCGCGGAGTTGAGCATCCAGAGCAGTAAGTGCTTCCACATCAATAGGTGCACCTGTCAACTTAATATCGCACAGTACGGTTAGTACGTCCATCTCTAAATCAAACACCGTAGAAAGCCCGCCATCTTCAATCTTCTGGCGTAGAGACTTCCATAGCAGGAACGTATACTTGGCATCAAGGAATGCGTACTTAGCAACCTCGTCAAACGAGTACACCTCTACTTCTTTACCTACACCTTTGACCATCTCATATCCAAACTCGCGCTGTAAACAGGCATCAAGACCACACTTGTTCTTGTTACGGTTATCAGATACGAAAGATGCAATCATGGTGTCAAAGTATGGACCTACTGGAACCCTGCCACCGTAATACTTGGCTACGGATGTAAGGTCAAAGATTAAGTTATGACCTACGGTAAGAATAGTATCGTTGAACATCAAAGGTTCAAGCGCGTCAAATACAAACTTAGGTGCCAACTGCTTTGGTGGGTCACCAAAAAGCTTTGTGGCTTTTTTCTTATCACGAGAGTAATCGCTAGGGCGAGCGGTAAGCCCTGCATCTACGCGAGCCTGTCCCTGACCTGTCAGCGGGAATCGCTCTTCAATAAAATCACCATTAGGATGACCCATAGGAATAACGTCACAACGTCCATGCGTCGCAAAAGTAATCCATAGCACTTCGTTAATAGGCGTGAGACCACGGTTATCTCCAACTGTTTCTACGTCAAATGCAAAAGCATCTTGTGTTAAATAATAATCGACCATTTCAAACAGTTGGTCACCTGTAGTAATAATGTTCATGTTATACCCCTTGAAGCCCACCTAGCAGGAAGGGGAAACCTGCTAGGTGGGCGGTCTGTGTGCGATTAGAGAAGGTCGTTAGCAATTTCTACAAGGTCAGCGTATGAGTGCTCGCGGATTGTGGAGCGGTCATAAGCCTCAACTGTAGCAATGAAGTCACTAACTTCATCAGCGCTAAGTTCGTACTCTTCAGTAAGGTCGCGTTCCTTAACAGGAATCAAGTTGTAAACGGTAGTTTGCTTTACGCCACTACGGCTTAATGACCAGAAGTGCTTGTTAAGTGGACCGAACTTGTCTGCATTCGCAGATGCAAGGGTGCGGTATAAACGAGGGGTGGCAGTAAGAATCTGCTTCTGGAACCCGCCCTCAGCACTGAAGTTAACAATCGTAAACGAACGCTTGTCTTCAGCCTTGTGGTTAAGCATGGTGCACAGTGGGCAGTTCTTGCTATTCATAGGGTCTAAACATACATAAGAACGCTTGCCAGAAGTTTTCTGACTTAGGAAGTGCATCTTGTATGTAGCAAAAGGTCCGTCACCAATAAACTTGATGAGTTGTGGCTTTTCACCCTGTCGGAATTCAGTTGGAAAATCTTTCGATGGTGGGGTCAAGCTTTCTGCTGATTCCCAACCTGCACCAACTGCGGTGCTCGTAGCCTGTGTAGGGCGAGCGTCAATGTCAAAGTCGTCTAAGCGAACTGCTTCGGCGTACTTTTCGTCTTCTATCTTTCGGTTGACTGTCATGTCATTTCCTTAATGTGATTAGTTATTATCATTGGTTTTCAATTATACGCAGATTGCTCCACGCTTCGGCAAGTGCTTGTGACACCTGCCTGTTCTTAGACCAGTCTATCCTAACAACGTCCCTAAGTCCATTCGTAGTGAACAGGTCCACTGCAGAGTCTATCATAGCCCTAGTGTAGAGCCAACGTCCCTGCCGTGTGTCACCATTCTTATCTATGGTACTTGGCATTTTGTAGGTAGATGTCGGGATGTACCCGTTATCAATCCAATACCTGATTGTAATGATAGGTCTACCCAATGCTTCAGCCAGTGCCCCAATGGTAAAGAACTCTACGTCCTTGCCATTGAGTGGCTTAACATATGGACGAGAATCCCAAGTCTTAGTTTCCTGAGGCTTAGGCTTCTCTTTTATTTCTCTGCGCTTACGCTTACTACCTGGGTAGTACTCGTCCATCTCAGAGAAAAACTCGTCAATGAGGTCATCGCTCATTACTTAACTACTAACGCCCAGACTACCTTAGACGGGAACATTGCGTCAATGTCTTCTTCAGTAATCTGCTCTTCCCAATAAGCGTTCATAATCTCGTCCTCATTTAATTGAGGAACCATTTCAACACACTTATCGTACAAGCCTTTAGACTTTAGTAGTTCTTCTGCAACATCCATGTCAAGATTTTTTGACACTTTTTTTTGTTGCATTACGTTTCTAACACCAGAAACTTCGTCATTAAGTTCTACAACGATATGTCCTTTGTCGGACTCAACGCCAAGTTCTTTAACGCCTTCCCTAATGTTGTTCTTAAGTTCTGATTGAATTGCACTAAGTTCTGCAATACGCTCAGCAAGTACGGCGTTCTGTCGTACATACTCCGTAAGTTCTTTGATATCCATTTAATATCCCGTCTGTTTAGATGTTACTCTACCACAGATTGTGCGTCAAATTGTTCCGACAAGTCACGGTTGCGGGAGTCTTTAAGATACCGCAGTAACCCATCAATAATTATACTGGTCACGGTGATTCCGTCAATTTGGGCTTGCGCCTGTACGGCGTGCCAAAGTTCGTCATCAACCCTGATAGTACGGGTAGGTGTTTTAGGTGCATTAGGCATACCTATAGTATACACACCTGTACTGACAAAAACATACTAAAGTACCCCCTGCTGGATTCGAACCAGCGCCACGCAGGGTAGAAACCTGCTGCTCTATCCCCTGAGCTAAGGGGGCAGGTACTACTTTAGTACCAGTTATGGTTGTTCCAGAAACCAAGTGCTTGGCATGGAGTTCCGTAACGTTTCTTGATGTACCGTAACCCCCAGTTAATCTGAGTCTCTGGACTGGACTGCCAACCCTTACCCATTTTATTTCCTGGGAGAGCCTGAGGTATGCCATGAGCACCTGATGAGGAATTGTGGGCAGTAACCCGCCAACCACTTTCATGGTTCCATAGTGTCTCTAGACATTTGTATTGAGAACCGCACCAATTATATCTAGCCGCCATAGTTGCATGGGCTAATCTTTTGTTATAGGTGGGTGAGGCATAGGGTACACGAGTGTACGACCTAGATGATGCTTGCGTCTTGCACTGTTTCGCATTAGCGTTAGCCTGACTCTGGGCTATTGGTAGCGATACTAGCAGGCTAGTAAGAAGCGCAATAGCGGGAATCAGACGTTTGGTTTTGTCTAACATTACTTCTACCCTAACACAGATAGGTGAAAAAATCCAATACCTAAACCGAAGTGTTGGAAATAAAGGCTCTAAGTGTACCTAAATTAAGTTCCACCCCGCCTTTATCATTGATTCCCTCACCGTCAATAACTGCGCTAGCCACAGAGTTTTTCTGTTGTAACGCGGAATGCTGGCGTACTTCAATAGAACCTGCAACTAGTATGTCTTGAACTACAATGGTTTCCCATGTTGACGATGCTCGTTTGATTCTTCCGTTTCTTTGGACCGCAAGTCCCGACGACCAAGGTAAATCATAATTAACCAAAAGATTAGCGGCAGGAAGGTCCACACCATAACCACCAGCGTCACTGCTGATAAGGATACGGACGTTAGGGTCGGTATTGAAAGCAATTTTATTCTCCTCTTTAGTCTTAGCATCTAAGTTGCCCGTGTATATTTTAGAACGGTCAACCCCAAGAGTGTTTTGAAGTATGTCCACCATGTCTACGTATGTAGCAAAAATAACGCACTTGTTATCTGGACGTAAGTCTAGAAAATCGTTAACGTATTCAGTTAACGCATTAAGTTTAGGGGACGCGGTAATCCCATCTAGCAACCCATCGTCTAATAAACCGTAGGCGTATTGAGAACCCTCACCTGTCAATCCTTTAAACTTTTCTGCGCTAATGCGTAGCAGTTCAGGGTGCGAGCACAACATCTTAAGGCTCTGTACCTTAGACATAATAGCCCCGCGTACTTCGTCTGCCCTACTACCTGATTGGCTTTGGTATCCGTAGTGAGCCAAGATGTTAAAGGAACCGCCAAACAACGCTTGAGCATTGTCTAAGTCTAAAACCAAATCATCTACAATCTTTTTGTATAGCTTGGCAGACTTACGGTCAAGGTAAACAAGTAAGGGGTCTTTGTGAATAGAGTCAGGCAGGTACGGCGCTACATCAGGGTCCTTCTGAGACTTGCGTACAGACGCATCTTTCATCTTGGTATGTAGTGTAGGGAGATTACGGTAACGGTCTACTCCACCCCAAGTGTTACGCACAATAAAAGTTTGGTCAAAGATGTCAAACCGACCCAGCACTTTGCTGTCTACAAACTGCATGATTGAGTACAACTCTTCTGGCTTACCATTTTCAATTGGGGTGCCAGTAAGGGCAAACTTAATTGGAGCGTCTGCAAGTTTCTTGACCTGCTTAGAGCGCTTAGACTTAAAAGACTTAATAGCGGTTGCTTCATCTAGTACAACAAAACCGCGTGGGAGTTTCTTTACATGCTCCCAGTCATTAACTACCTGCTCGTAGTTCATAATGATGTAGTCAACGCCAGACATTTCCCAGTCCATTGCTTCTGCGTACTGGGCTTGACGTTGCTTAGGGGTGCCATCAATTACTAAAGACCGTGATGTGCCATCGGTAAACTTTTCAATCTGGTTAGCCCATTGGTACTTCAAACTGGACAGGCAAATGATAAGCCCTGGTGTCAAGTCTTGTTTCATTGACTCCAGTGCCGCGATTGTTAATACCGTCTTGCCTAGACCGAGGTCGTATGCAACAAGCAGTTTCTTTTGCTCGCACATACGACCCACGGCTTCGACCTGGTACGGAAGCAGCGTACCTGTAAACATTATTTCTTCTTCGCTGGTGCTTTCTTAACAGGCTTTGCTGGAGCCTTCTTCACTGGCTTTTTAGCAGGAGCCTTGGCAGGCTTCTTTGCTGGAGCCTTCTTTACAGGAGGCTTAACAGCACTTGGTTTAGCAGGCGCTGTTGGGTTAGCAGGCAGTGGATTAGACGCTAAAGGTGGCTGGTAGTCAATTACAAACTGCGGGTCTACATCGTTGGTCTTGGACCAGAAGCGAGAAGTCTGTACTTCAAAATGTAGGTGAGGACCTGAGACATTACCCTCAGCGCCTGACTTACCAATAAGTTGTCCAGCCTTAACCTTGTCACCAATCTTTACGTATGACTTAGAGCCATGAGCAAGAATTGCGTAGTAGGTACGAGCAGGAAGAAGTGGTGAACGCTTTGCAGTAAACTGCAGAATAATTTCAAAGCGACCAAAGGCTGTGCCCCAACCGCCCTGTACACCTACACCAACGACAGTTGCATCGATAGGCGCGTACAAATCTGTGCCAATTGGACAAGCGTAGTCAACTCCTTGGTGATGTCCAGAAGACCACATGGGTCCACGCTTGCCATAGGGCGTAGTGATTCTATACTTACTTGGTACTGGTGCTACCATTTATTTCTCCTAGTGTGTTGTTACGAAAGGTAACATGTATCGAACTGAGTGTACTGCTGATTCTATACCATGCAGAACTTCAGTCTTACTCATGCCACCCACATCCTTCATATCTGTATGGTCGTAGTTAAAAAACCACGCTTCAAAGTCCAGATACTGAGTAGCCTTTAGCATCTTGTTAGATGCGGCAACACCAGCATGGTCTGAATCCATAGCAAAAATTATTCTATCAGCATTTCTGATGAACGTTAACTGTTTGTCTGATACCTGTGAACCATACACAGCCACAGCCCCAGAAATACCAATAGATTCAAGGCGAATAACGTCTAACGGTGACTCCACTACAATCATGTCTCCACCTGAATACTGCTGGTATCCGAATAGGCATTCGCTCTTCTTGACACCTGCTGGGTAGTTCTTGAAGTAACGGCTAGAGAAACCCTTCTCCTGCCAACCAAGCAACTTGTCTGTGCCTAATTCTCGCTGAGGAATAATCCACAACTCTCTACGCCTATCCCAAAGTACTTGGTGCTTCTCGCACGCCTGTGCAGTTAGCCCACGAGCCTTTAGCGCATGTTCAGGTGGTATGGTAAACGCGGCTAGAGATGCCTCAGAGATATAAATAACTTCTTCAAAGGCTTCTTTAGGTTTGTTAACGGCACGCTCAAATAGTTCTAGCAGTTCGCCACCCTCGGTTAACCACTCACGAGCCTCATCAAAGTCAATTCCCTTGATGTTAGAAACCAAAGACACCGTACTACCCTTGAACTGGCATGAGAAACAAATGTGTGCCCCAGTCTCAGCATTGATGTACCAAGAAGGGTTACGGTCGTCTTTGCCTGTCCGTGCTTTGTGAGCAGGGCAGTACCCACGAATCTCGTCGCCGTACGAACTGACGTACTCAACACCTAAAGTGTCAAGCACTCTTTCCATCTCATCTACTGTCATTCCCAGTCCTGTATGTAATAGACGCCAACTCTTGTAGCATCTTCTCCGCCTTTTGCACCCATTGCCCAGTTACAAATTCTGTGTACCAACCTGTACATTAAATGCTTAATCATAGGTCATCTGCGCTTATCTCTCGGAAGTCACCTGTGTTCCAGTCCCATAGTAACGATACTTCCATAGGGCTTACGTTACGACCAGCCATAATCTTAAACAAACGAGTGTCGTCTACGTTCTCGTCTTCACGCTGTAAACCATACAAGACATCTGAGTCCTGGAAAAACGACGACGAGTAACCAATAGAGTCTGCGGTAACACTGCCATTCTTCATCTTCCAAGTAAGCGCCTGCGTAGACATTACAACAGGTACTTGGAACTGCTGTGCCACACGCTTCAAACTACGGGTGATGTTAGTCAAAGCAATTGGAGTATTGCGCTCACCTGATTGCTCGTCAGTCATTAAGTACACACCGTCAATAAATACGATGTCTGGCTGTAGTGCCTGAATCTTATTAGCAATACCTGTGATAGTTCCAGCCGCGATTGAATCAGTAAGCCAAAACTTGTGGCGCATAGACTCAAGACTACGAAGCTTTGCTTGGTAGCGTGATTCTTCTTCATCAGTCAACGTACCTGTAATCAAACGGTGGTGCGACAAACGAGAACGCATGGCGTCGTAACGGCTCAACTGCTCTTGGTTGCTCATCTCAAAAGATTGGAACATTGGGACAGCGCCGTGCTTGTGAACGTTGTGTGCCCACTGCAATGCAAGGGTTGACTTACCTGTCTTAGGTGGAGCAACAATAGTAATCAACTGACCGTTCTGCATACCACTGGTTACCTTGTCAATGGACGGGAATCCCGTAGGCAAACCAAGTAGACCGTCAGGCAAATTCTTGCGCTGTAAATACTCTTCCCAACGAGTCATAGTATCTGCAGTCAGGTCTACGTCAGTAGCATCAGACAAACCATCTTCAGCCAAGCGAGCGATACCGCGCTGGAATACATTGACAGCACTCTCAGGGTTCTGACGTAGTTCAATCTCTTCAATTGCTCCACGCATTGAGTTGTTAATAATAGCTGAGCGCTTAGCCTCAACTACCTTGTCAATAAGAAACTCAAATGAATCTGGAATTGACTCAAACTTGTAGGTCGGGTAGTTCTCTAGTACTACAACTTCACTAGGGCACTCGCTGTACTTCTTGAAGTGCTCTTTAACAAATACAAAGACGCGCTTGTCTTCTTCGTTGCCAAACCACTTCTCAGTAACGCCACGGTTAAACAAAGGAGACAGGTCGCGTTCGTGTAGAGCCTTGCTTAGTAATCGGTTTTCATAATTCATATTGTTCTCCTAAAGGTCCATGCCCCAACGACCATACATTAGTTGGTGGTCTGGGTCAATTACACCCAGCACCTCTGGTCGGTGAGGTAAGTCGGACGCTAATGTCTTGGGTGACTTGTAGTAAGAGAACCCGCGAAAAGGGTTAACTCCGTTCCTGTCTAACTCGTTGTATACCTCTTGTAAATCATCATAGTCATGCTCAAAAGAAATCAACTCAAGAGATATGCCTTGGTTCACAGTGTACTGGTATAACTTGTTTAGAAATATTCTGTCGTACACAATGTCGTACTTGACTCTAGGTATAATCCCAAAAATCTTTTCAATACGAGGTTGTTTGATAATTACTAAGTCTTCCGCAATCAACACACGCTTTGGCATGTCATTGCTTATGTCCCCTTTGTACATTTTAACAGACCTCTATTTTTCCAAATTTAATTATGAATTCGCGAAATGATTCAGGGGACTCCATAGCCTTGTCGGCATCAGAGTCTTTGCAACGAGTAGATATCTCTAACGGATACACTCCCTCGTTATTCTTTACGCGAGACTTCACAAAGTTGATGTGCTTGCATGAGTGTTTAGCAGTATACCCAGGGCAGGTGCATACAAAAACTTTATCCTTTGTAATGCTTACTTCATAAATACCTAGCGCAGAGCCATGACTTAAAAATATTTGAACTAGTTTAGTGTCTTCCACGGTACCCTCCATTATTTTCGTAAGTCTCCTTTACTAGATTGTAGTTCAATTGTGGCAAAAGCTTCGTGTATAAACGAACCAGTTGCTTCTCCGTACTCTGCTTCCCATGCCTTTACAGGAAGGTTTGTAGTAACAATAGTTGGTAAGCCATTATTAAATCTTGCTCGTAAGATATCATGGAGTAAGGTGCTTTGCCAACCGCTGGTTGATGTGTGCTCTTTACCCACATCGTCAATGACTAGTACGCGAATATTGTAAGCATCATCTTTGCAGTTACCATGTAAACCCAGAAACAATCTCTCACCTTCATCTGTGTGCTCGTTAATCAACGCACCCTTAAGTGCAACAATGTCACTAAACGTAGTGAAGTAACAAGGCTTGACTAAAGACTTACCCTCAGCCACATCAAAAGCGTCTAGCGGTAGTGTGCGTATAATCTCTTGGATGATAGTTAAAGCCAAAGCAGTTTTGCCTTGACCAGGCTTACCTACAAGAAGTAGCCCTTTGCCACAGGACTTAAAGCCCTCAGCCCTGATAACTCTCCCCTCACGAACTGCGCGAACCCATCCTTTACACGCAGACATGTCATCTTCTGTGACATCTACGCAATCAGAAAACTCCCATCCAATGCGAGCCTTAGGTATGTTAGCGATACGAACCCAAGAACTACGGCGTACAGGTAAATCATTCAGACTTATCATCGTCATTCTCCTTAGTTGAGTTTTCAATCCATTTGCTTATGCGCTCAATGGTTTCTTTGGTAAGACCTGCCTCACGGTAGTTCTTTTCCTGCTCTTCTTCCCACTCACGCTTCATGTTACTCATACAACCACTCCTGTGATTTCTTTGCTTGAGACATTGCTTCCTCAAGTTCTTCTTCTGATACAACCATACCTCGTGCCTTAGATGCAAATTCATCAGCACGTTTAATAAACAACCGCCATAAATGCTCGGCGTTCTTGTAGTCCTGGAAGTTAATAGCATCGCAGAAAAGATTAATCATTTCAAACTCAATCTCTCCGTTGGTGCTAAGTCTATTCCGCATACCGCCAAGCGCCTTGACAAAATCTGTAGACCTGACTGACCAAGGTGGAATATGCCAATGGAACTCTAATCGGTAGGCAAACTCGTACGCAACATCGCTACACGTCCACATGTCTTTTGGAACATCCTGACGGCGGATAATCTTGCGCTCGCGCTTTTCCTTTTGCTTCTCCTGATAACGCTCCCGTGACTTCTTCAAATCATCGGCTCGGTCCTGCAAATGGTCATCTGTAACAGACGACTCAAAGAACTCGTACGGCATATCCTCAACCTTCGCTTCTACGTTCACGTACACACTTTGATAACTCTCGTCAGAGTATGTTTTACTATCTAGCTTATATTGGCTATTACTGCTACCTAGCTGTTTCTGCCTAAAAAGGAAGTCGGAAAACCCGACTCCCGTAGCGACATATACTGACAGGTTTTCAGGCGTCGGAAAACCCGACCCCACAAGGTAGACCAAAGCCGACTCAGTTATCACACATTCGGTGCGTAAGTCGTTCCCAATCCGCATCTTTTTACGGCATAGAAAACCCAGGTCTTCTAGTTCTTTTAAGGCGCTAAGGTACATGTGTCGCCCACCCTGCCCAAAATGGCTCTGTACGGCTTCTACAGTGGGTTTAACCCCCAGGTACACACAAGCCACCAAAACGCCTGTAGCACGCGCTGAGGTCATTTACGGAGTACCTCAGCCAACTTCTCCGCTAGTTCTTCTGCAAAGATACCTGCAATGGTTCGGATAGCCTCGTACAGCGGGTCCTCGTACTCTTCAACGTCTGCATCAAGTTCTGGCGTGGGCTCTGGTTCTGGCTCTACAACTTGCTCTTCTTTAGGAATCTCAGGGGCTTTTACCTGCTTGATTGGCTTGGCTGACGAGATAGTTGCCAGACCATTGGTCAGGTCTAGGGCTTGGATACCGTATTCGTCCAGTACTCCCAGAGCATTTAGGGACTCTACGTCTTCGTCATTCCACAGTAAAAAACCGATAACATCTTTATGCGCCTGAAGTGCTGTACGCACAGGGTCTTCATCATTCTGACGAGTGGCTTCCAAAGGCAGACCAGTCATCTTGGCGCCTTGAGTCATGTAGGCTATAACAGAAATCTCGTTGTCTACAGCGTACTGAGCCGCCCAAATCTGACCCTCAGAGATGGCGGAATTTACTGCGATGTATACTTTTAGTTTTTTGTTGGCGTAGAAATAATCGTCTATCAGGGCTTCAACATTTGCCCTAGTAGTGGTACCATTTCCCGCGATAATAATTGCTTCAGTCATCTTGTCTCCTTAGACGGTAGGGTACCATCATACACAAAGAACTGACTGTGGCAAATTACGGCTGAGCGTATTTAATATTTACCGAGTTTAAGGGACCGTTGACTAAGTAGGCTGTGGCGTAAGGGTACACATAACCAGCACTACTAATTCCACCAAAATTGTTGTAATCCCAATAACGCAATAAAGAACTAAATCCCTCATAAGGATGGTCAATGCAGAATGAGTAGGGGTCATCAATTCTTACAATAGGGGTAGCAATAATAGGTGCAATAAAATACACAGCAGTCCCAGTACCATACCAGTATTGCTGTAGACCCGTAACAGTTACAAGAGAACCTACAAAAAAGTTATGTGGGTCTTGGGTAGCAACTCTTAAATAAACAGGGGTAACGTTAGATGTGTCATAGATAAGAGGGACGTTAGAGTTATTAGCTTTTGGTACAAATTTAGTAGTAACTCCTGTAGGGGATGAGTATACAACTTTTGCGGCTGCGTTACCCGTGCTCATCTTTTTATTGTTAAGCATAATTAATACCTCTTATAGCTAAACTATCTATGTTATCTTTATTTAACGAGCGATTTTTGTACAGGTGCGACCTACTTTGACCAGGTGTACCTTGCCACATAGAATCTCTAGTGGATAAATAGTTAAACCCGTCAAAGTCTCCGTTGAAATACGTCAAGGCACTAGTGGCTTCTTCAAACAGTACGCCGTCAATACCGTAAGATAAAGCGGTAGTGTACGAGGTATCACTAGTAATAACTATGTATGCCCTAGTTGCTCCCGCAGGTGCTACTTGGGTTGTAGTGATTCTTGACCAGTAATCTCCACCACCCAGAGCGCCACTTGCAGTTCCATACACAGGACCTAAACCAATAGGGGCGGTGGCTGTTCCCCATTGAATTCCAATTTTTACAGATGGGCTTCCAGGAGCTCCAACAATAGGTTTAACATAGGTACTTGCAGTGTAAGTTTTTCCAGCAACAACCGCCATAGGGGCTGTTTGCGCTATGCCTATCGAGTACCCTGGAGACGTGGCTGATTTAGCTGGTTTTAAATATTTAGTTCCAGTATGCGCTAAGTCACCTGAAGATTGAGTAACTAACGTTACCGTACCAGACCCGTATACCCCCCAGTCATATGGAGTTGAGGTATCATTGTCAAAGGATGGGTTTAGAACAAGATTAATACGGTCAGCAATAACCTCTAACGTGGTATCTCTAGCGTCTTGAAAATTAGTAAGGTATCTATTGTTAGTAGACGAAAGAGAAAGCTTTACCATTGGGAATGATGCAACATACCCAGACGTAGTTGTAGACGTAACGTTAGGATTTGAAGTACCGTTTACATAACTAAAGGTATAATTTCCTAAAGCGTCTTGGGTAACACTAGATATGGTTGCTGAACTTGTATTAAACGAACTATCGTCAGAAACAACAACTGCAACTTTACCCGCAAGAGTATTAAGAATCGCTTGACCATTACCCGAAGAAAAACCAACGTTAGAATTAGCCACCGTAAATTGAGAACCTGATACAGTAGCAATTATTGCGTCTTGTATATTTAAATCTGCGCCAGTGGTTACGGGAAGCCCAGAGATGCTAACAACCTGTCCAGCAGTATACGAATTTGTCGCATAGTATGTAATGCTTGTTCCGTTACCAGTCGCCGCATTTATGGTTACTTTACTTGCGGAATCAAATAAAAAGTTATGTGGAACATCTGTTGTTAACGTAGCAATATTAGAAGTTCTTGATTTTTTAATAATATTTATAGGTCTAACAAAGAACGCGCTATCTACACAATACCTATTAGTTACACTACCACCATCAGCGCTTAATACAGAAAACCCTGGAGACACATATGCCGCATTGCTTGGGCTAGTTCCTTGTATATAGGTAGGATACCAAGTTTTTAAATAATCCACGTTGTTTGCAAGCGGTGCCGTGGTTGACACAGCGCTTGACGTGGCTTCAATAGTAGAAAGTATATTTCCAGTAATATCATACCAAGTTAAATTAACCGATACGGATTTAGGCGTACCGTTATTGGCGTTGTGATGAATACCAAAGGCGTACGGAGTACTTGGTGAAACAGAAATCATATCAACAGCCGCACCCAGTTCAGTAGACTGCTTAGAGGAAAAGTTCAACAAAGTATTTATTGGAAGGTCCGCAGTTAATTTATTGCTTAATTTAGTTCTTGTAGTGGCATTTGTACCAAAACCTATAACTTTAGTTCCACTAGGGATAGAAGAGTGCCCTGATACGTAGTCTCCAACTTTAGCAATATTTGGTTTTATTGCTGAAATATATTGGTATCCATTAACAATGCTAGAGGTTGACGCAACAGTGGTAGCGGATGTGTAACCCTTACGTATTCCGTTGTAGAAACTAATTGTTCTTGTGGTTGCTGTATTGGCTGCCCATAAACTTAAACTACTTGAAGTAATAGAGTTAGAAAATGCTATTGTCGCACCAGACGGAATTTCAACAGACGGGGGAATATTTATTTTAAAAGTTTTGCTGTCTTTAGCTATGTACGTGACAACTGTTTGAGCACTAAATGTTCCTGTGTTAGAAACAACTAGTGGAATAGAGCCCAATTTAATTTTAGATGTGTCATTTACTACAACAGTATAACTAGAGACAGAAGTAGAAGCGGTAGATGTAGTAACAATTGCAGAGGTAACTGCTGTTGTTTCGTAGTTATTAGTTACAGTTCCTGTACCCGTATAGGCTAACTTTCCTAAGTAAGACGCGTGTGGACTTATGTTTATTGTGTTAAACGCAGGGTTGGACAGCAGAGCAACTGAATCATCATTAAACGGGGACACTACACTTGCAGGAGTAGTTGTGTAGTTGTACGGATAAGATGCGTCATAACTACCTGTGGTTGTGGTGCTAGGTACTGGGTACCAGTTGCCAATGTTTTCAACAAAAGACGATGTGTTGTAATCAGGAAGTAGGTTCATAGCAGGAAGTAAGTTTACGCCGTTACCAGTGTAGGACTCAATTAGATTTTTTAATCCAAGCGTTGAACCATTCAAAGAATAATTTCTAATAATATTTGCTAATACTTTTCGGGCTTGGGTTAAATCAGATATGTTTAATAACTCTGAGCCAAATTGCTTTAAAAACTGTTTAAGCAAAACCTCATCAGTTAATGCTGGGTCAGCCATATTAAATACCGCTTTAGCTTCAGCAAGGTATATGTCAAGATGGAAAGCAAACAAACTTAAGAAGTCTGACAAATCTTTATTTGTGCTTGTATTGTTTTTTGTGTTATAAAACGCAGGTAAGTGGTCAAGTAAAACATCTTTAGTACTACGAGTAGTGTTCTGGTGAACTACAACAGATGACGCTTCACCAAGTTTAATCCATGTAAAGTCTGAGTAATGGACATCCCCTTTAGCAAGATAAACATCACTTACAGATGCCGCTGTGGTAGAGTTTGACGGGGCAACATAGGCAAACAACGAGTAGTAATATTTGTTGTATTGTTTAGCGTATGGGTTAGCTCCTGCAGTAACACCAGGGTTAGCAGTAGTAGCATAAGTAGCACCATTGTCATATAGGTGATACGTATTAGTAACGCCAAGTTGAGTGTTGCTAGTGACTCCAGGAAGTGTTGCTGTAGAAACTCCTGTAGGGTCTTTTAAAGAATTTCCTGGAATACGTAAGTAGTCACCAACTGCATAGTCTCCGCCATTATTATTATAGACAGCAATAGCGCCGTTACTAGCAATATCTACTAAAAGATTTTTTCCTTTAAGGTTACCTACAGATACTGGGCTAACCGCTGTGGCAGTTGCGCCAACAGCAGCGCCAATACTTACAGTAGTTAGCCCTCCTGATGTAGAAACCGCACCCCCAGGGGCGCTTGCAACTCTAAAGATTACATCATCAGTAATACCAATATTTTTATAGTCGCTGGTAGTCCACCCAGCATTTGTTGGGTCTGGAAAAATAACAGCCCCATCATCAGGAGACTGGGGGTAACCACTAGGGCTACGTACTACAACATATCTAAACCAATTTAAATTTGAGGCTGGTCTTTCCCAACTAATATGAGTTGTCTCATAGTTAGATGGGCGAGCATCCATAGCAACTTTAAATACAGGGTCTACCATTGATAATGGAGCCATTGTTATGAACCTCCGTCAGCAGTAACTGTGATGTATGTAGGCTCGTAGATTGGAACTTCGTTAATAGCGCAGGACAAATCTCGTGACCCAGCAACCAAGCCATTATTACCTTTAACAACTAGTACCGCTCCAGATGCGATAGTTGTAGCAGTGTTTAACGTAAGGGTCAATCCGTCGGTAGATACTACCCCAACTGTTTTTCCTACAGCAGCATGTGCTGTATCTCCACTTACTGAAACAATAGTGGCTCCCTTAAAGATACCCGCTGTGCCTGAGGCAAGTAAAACTGTAGTAGACGCCGTACACGTTGCGGACAAAGTTCCTGTCTGAGTGTATATACCACTACCAGAGTTAGGGTTCTTGGATAGCTTTTCGTAGTCGTTTACCGTAATCCAAGATACTCCATCAACTGATTTACATGTTGAATAGATTTCACCTTCAGTAATAAAATCGTTAAACGATACATTGTCAAAAGAAAACAAATCTTTAAGCGCAGATTGAACGGCAGAAATAACATTATCGCTGTTGTACTGAGGCAATACGTTAACGGCAACATTTAAATATGGATACACAGGAGTGTAATCTTTTACGCTCACTGTAGTTCCTGGAGGAGTTTTATTTGTGAAAGCGTTTTGCACACTTGTTTTAAGAGATGAAGATAGTGCTCCGCCACCCTCGCCCACAACGTAAATGGATACAGAGGCAAAAGAGTTAGCGAGTGCAATTGCTTTAGATACACCACTCTCTTTTACCGCTAAGTTTGCGTAGTCGGTCAACGACACTGCGCGGTTTGCGGTAGTCAGTGCTTTAGATGCGTTTGTTCTAATTGAATCAGTAGACTCTGCGTCAGCACCGCCACTAAATGTTTTTGAGTTGGTTACCGATACTGTTGTAGCTATTCCTAGTGTTTTAAGGGTACCTGCAGAAACGTTACCTAAACTTGGAGCAGTAGTAGTGTACCTGTAATCAGCCGTAATGTTAACACCACCTGGAGGTATCTTTCCTGATACTCCATCGCCAAATTGTATAAAAGTATTCCCAGCGCCATCTGTGGCAGCAACATAGGCTAAATCAGTAGAAGTAGCATCAATTAAATTATTAAATCTTGTGTAGGTTAGGCTACCTACAGAGATTGACATCGCACTATCAATAAATATATTTGAATTTTTTAATTGAAATACTTGGTTAGCCGTACCGTTCGAATCTCCAACAGGCTCAGCAGATACAAGTAAACCTTGAGTTACTTTTCCAGCGGTTGTAGCGTTAGCGGTGGCTGTCACTGCACTATCTAAAGTAAAAATAATAGCAGGGTTGACGCTGTCTCCCTGAGTGCTTATTTGAGTACCCTTAGCAACAGTTACATCAGAACTAGTTGAGTTAGTAAAAGTCACGTCACCCGTAGCGGCTGAACCAGAGTTAGGAATGTACCCTAGCAAGTTTGCTAGTTTAATTACAGTGTCGCGCTGAGTAGCCGTGTCAATAAATGCTTCATTAGCAGCACGGTCAATTTGGTAATTTACTAAATCGCCAAAGTATGAAAACAATTCAAGCAAGACAATACCAAAGTCACTAGAATCACGGCTTGTCCATTGAGGAGCAAAGTTAGGGATAAGACCAATAAGGTCATCACGAATTGCTGTAAATTCCCTAGAGGTGTAGTCCACCTGGGGTATATACAATTCATCAGCCATTATTTAACCTCAATCGTTTCGCCTGCGCGTGTTAAGGACGCAGTATTAATTTTAACAGAGTCCGTGACCCCAGATGGTAGCCCATAAGAAATACTCATAGTTACAGACCCAACTACTGAATCAAAACCCGCATTAACTTCGCGTAAAGTTAACTCTGGAAGCCAAGTAGCAAACATAGAACCTATGGCTATTCTTGCATCTTCTACAGCAGCAGATGATGTTTCAAATACTAGGCTAGATAAATTTGCCCCATAATTATGATACCAAATACGCTCGTCAGTTCCTGTGGATAGTAACGACAATATCTTGTTTTTCCAAGCTTGTGCACTATTATCAGGCACAACTGTTACTCCACCTTTAGTAGATAAATCAAAAGGTAAGTCAATTACATATGTTGTTTTTGGTGTAGCCATTAGAACGCTCCTAGCCATAGTGGGAAATTAGGGTCTCCGCCTTCAAACATCGCCCAGACTCCTGTACCAACAACGTTTGGGGAAGTATTATTAATTGAGTAAGCCCAACCAGTCACAGCCTCCCCAAGAATTTGTGGAACCAGCATACGAACTCTACCTTGATTCAAAGGGTCAGCAGTATCTGCAACTACGCCACGGTAGATACCAAAGAATCGTTTATCTTGTGGGTCACCAGTAGTAAGACTGTTATACATTAGCCTCGCCTCTTAACGCCACTAGGATTTACAAATTGTTTAGTAGTTAGCCCGTCAAAAATCCAGATGTGTGGAACTTTGTTAGTATAGTCAGAGCCCTTACCACGTCTAGTTATCTGACTAAACGAGTTACCGTATTTGTCTGTTCCCTTTTTAAGAGTTGAGCTTGAAGAAGGGGTGTTACGAGTATTAGGTACTAAAGCACGTTTTTTAATCTTAGACGGCTTTAAAACTTTTACGTTATCTAAAGAGTTAGCCCCACCTAAAGAGTCTGTGCCTACTTGTAGGAACGTGGTGTAGGTTAATACATTTGGTTTTGCTTCTTGTACGTGGTGCTCAGCCGATAAAACAATCCAGTATCCGTTGTACATTCTATCTATTCCGTCTAGATACACGGGCATACCTGGGGCTAGGGTTGGGTCTCCAAGAACCTGTACGCTTGCTCGGTAAGGAAAGCGATTGCGCTCATCAGCAGACACAGCTTCGTAGTAAGCACTTACCGCATCTGGGGCTACAGTATCAGTAGCGTAACTGTCAAAGAACTCAGTTTTTGATTGGGCACGAATAGTTTTAGCGCGTTCTTGATTAGTTACTACAGACGCCAATTTTGTAATTGGGTCTACTCCACCAACTTGAGTTGCGGACTTGTAAGCATCAGAGTATTTAACGCTTTCACCAATAGCTAAATTAAATGAATAGATAGTGGAACCTTTAGGGTCGTTAGCGTTACGCATTTCAAATATAGGTGCGGAAGCCCTATGCAAATTGTAATCAGTAGTAACTTTTTTAAATTTTACCGTAGTATTCTCAACCCTGAATAAGTAGCCACACTGCTGTGCAAGACGTGCCATTAACTGCAAGTCAGTAATTCCAGCTTGTACTATCTGCGGATAGACTCTTGGGTGGTCCTCAACGTCAACGGCAAAGTTATGTTCAGCAGCAATTTTACGAACTACATCAGACGCGGTAACATTTTCAAATACACGTTGCTGTGGTTGTTTCAAGGTATAAGACGCGCCAATTAAAGTTACTCTCGTAAACCTTTTTCCAGGAGTTATGTCTGGACGGATGTCGTGGATGTACCCAACAAAAGTATGGTTTTTAGAAGTACTGCGTAGAACTGCCTTAGCAGGGTCGCCTGGTTTTACGTTAGAGTATTGAAGGTCCCAGTCCCTAAAACTAATGGTAATGATTTCATGCGCGTAACGGTTCTGAGAAAAAATAAAAGAACTTATACGGGCAGGAGGTTTTTGGGATAAAGGAAATTCAATAGTAACGTAATTAAGCATTAGGTATCCTTAACAGCGTCCCGTCAGGAATATGCAAAAAGTCAGTTACCTCTGGGTTGTATTCTGCAATAGCCCACCACAAAGAAGGCGTACGTAAATAACGCTGAGATATCTCGTGCAAAGTTTCTTCTCGTCTATAAGTGTGGTAAAAGAATGAGATGTCAGTTAAATCGTCAAAACTATAAAAGACTATTGGGTAAGTTTTACCACCTGGTTCTTTTCTAAAATAATCTACTATAGAGTCTTCATAGCGAGAGCCTGATGTAATAGCCATTACTTTGTCGCCAATCCAGCCGTAGCCATTAAGTTGAATTGAATAGTAACTTCACTGGTAATAGGAATCATCCCTTTAGAAAATCTTACATGACGAATACCTAGAGTATTTACATAACCCAAGTAACTAAGGGGACCAATGTCTACCCGTAACAACGTAGGGCTTAAGAAACCGATGTCAGAACTTTCACGACCAGTAGCCTGGTTTACCCAGCCTGGACCATTGATAGCTTTGTACAGATACTCAATGTCAGCAATGGTTCCCAAAGTCTGCAGGTCTTTTATTTTCTTTACAAAGGTGCTCGCAAAACCACTGTCGTGGCTATTACCGCCATTATAAAATGCACCGCTCGCGTATCTATTTGCTAATTTATCGTAAGTACTTACATATCCAGCAGCGTAAGGAGCCTGTGGAGGAATAGATTTAATAGCGGCAAAGTCATTAGTTCTGTCAATAGTAAGAGTAAACGTTAAGTACTCACCACTTGGAAATGCGCCAGCAACATCTACAAACTTATCAGCAAACGACGGGGTAATACTTGCGTTCATAGCCACATTAATATCAATACTATTAGGATTCCACAAAAATTGAAATCCATAACGTGGGTCTTTTTTATCACTGCCGTTATTATATTGAGCACTATTTAAATATGCGTTGTCAGTTCTAGCCAACCAATATATGCGACCTCTACGCCATTTATGGGATGAACCTAATAAATAACTCTCAGTGTTTACAACTAAAGGGTCAACGTTGTAGGGTTCAACAGGCATGCTCCATTCGTGTGGAGGCAGGTTCCATTGGTATTGAGATAGAAAAGTTGTTACTTCTGAACCACCGTCTGGTCTTAAAATCTGAGTTCCTACGCTTTGTTTTAATAAGCCTGGTACTTTACTAGTCATTATTAAGTCTCCTATGAAAGCGCATCTACTAAGGCTGCTTTGTAAGCAGTTGGGTCTGAGCCTGGTGGAACTGAAATATTGATAGTAATGTCTCCATTAAATTGTTTTGGCAGGGTAGACGGAGTTGAGCCTGGCGCTCGGTTAGGTTCCATTTCTTTTGGTAGCCCTACTTCGTTTGCCTGATTCATACCCATTACTTGGTCAAGTGCCCCAGAACCCATAGTCCCCGCGCCTAACGCGCCTACAGCGGCGCCACCAAGAGCTAGTTTTCCAAGTGAAAGCCCGCTAAGAGCACCGCTTTTTATAATACCTTGAAGACCTTTTCCAGCCGCGCCAGCTAAATCTTTTAAAATTACCGCGCCAGCACCACCGCGAATACCACCAAAGGTAGTTAGCCCCGTAGATATTTCTTGTGCGCCTTTCATCATGTCGCTAAATGGACCGCTATTTAAACCGCCTGTACCTAATATTCTGTACAAACCTTGAATAAAGTTATCTGTCCCTACCATGGCTTTATTGGTTGATTCAGTGTAAGACTGAACAAGTTGTAATTCTGCGGTGTTACGCATAGATAAAGACTCTAGTGGAGTTGTAGTCCCACCAAATTCATTTAGCCTTGCTTTTGTACCGCTTGTTCGTAAGGTTTCTTTAGACTTTACCCTCTGAATAAGACCAGAAACAATAGTTTGACGAGTGTTTTCGTCATCGCCAACGTATTGTCTAATTAAACTATCTAAAGCATTTCCAGGCATCATTGACACGGCAATATCTTGTGGCGTTGGATTAGGATTGTTCTTTGTAATAAGCGTGTAGAGTTGCTCAATAATTTGAGGCAGGTCATTCATAGTAGTACCGTTATTGCCGCGAACTTGAACACCAAGCATACGAAGCATGTTAACATTTTGAGGCTGGTTAAGGTTAGCCATTACGCCCATACCACCAGTCAACCCAATGCCTGGAGATAAGTTAGACGCTAAGGCTGCGCCACCCATAACGCCAGAGAACCCTGCACCAGAGTTAAAGTTTTTTAGACCTGTAGTTAATCCAGAAGTAGCGCCAGTGTTAATTGCTTGAAGAACATCATCAGGACCTACAGCAGTACCCGTACGCATTGCCTCATTCATAATGCTGTATTGGTAGTATGGCAGGTAGGGGTTTGCACCACCAAAACCTCGCCCAGTATTTTTATTAGACAAAGGGTTTTTATCGTTTACTACACCTAAATTATTAGAGTAAAACCGCATACGTTCAGCAACCGCAGACGCATTAACAGTTTCTTGAGTGGTGGGTAATAACGCTACAGTGTCTTGAATTCCAGTCCCTAGACTTTTTAAGATACTTAGCATGCCTTCTCCACCACCGCCGCTAAATGCGGACTTAGCGGAACTTGCAGCATAATTAGCAACAGCGCCTGTTCTTGGACCTACTCCAAAACCCGATTGACTGGGCGCTCCAGGAGCCCCAGCATTTACTTGTTGCGAATAGTTTGAGCCCGTAACTTTAGTAGACATGTTGCTTGCTGCATCGCCAAGTTTGTCCATCTTAACTGTCAACGAGTCAATTAAGTCACCCATTTTAGACAAACTGTCATTCAACATTCCCATGCCTACTCCTTAAAAAATCTAGTTGACCTAATCATCCAATTGTTTCTTTCTCTACAAGAAAGCCCCTTTATATCTTTTAAAGTCCAACCAGGAAACATTCTGGTGAGTACTTCGTAACTATCCATCAACCTTATGTAGTCGTCGTCATCATAGGCGAAACAAGCTGGCGAGACCTAGCGATATCTTGATATTGTTATCGCATGCCTCACAAGCCTTGCTCACCTCCGCAAGGCGTGGACCTGGTGCACCATCGTATAGTGCACTTGCAATTGCTTCTCTGTCTGATAACCCAAGTTGTTGAGCCGTAATCTTACCCAAGGAATGTGAGTTATTTACTGAGACAAGGCAACCCGCAAGTATTTCGGTTAACGTCTCTGCGTAAGTAGCATTAGGAATGTCCATTAGCCGTTTGTTAGTAATAAGGTTAGGTAAAACAACTTCTGCTACACCAGACTTTAGTTCAACTGTAATTAGCCTGTCATTAACTCTGTCGTCCAATGTTTTAACTGGAATATCATTTGTTAAATCAATTTCTAAACTTTGGCTTGTGTTACAGGAGTTACACACAACGTCTACATCTACAAACTGTCCGAATGTAATACTACGAATTGCTAAAAGGATAGCATCTCGGTCACCCATTAGCATAGAGTCCAAATCTGATTTAGATAAGGTCTCGTCGGCTACTGACACTAGTCCGCGTTCAAAAATAATTTTTAACGCACTGTTTATAGAATTTGCTTTAGCGAGGGCTTCTTCGTCAAACCCGTTTAGTTCTCGTACTTCAGCGGTAGTTCCTACAGAACCATCTTTAAAGATGTACCCGCCTGGCAAGTTAACTATGTTATTTGCTGGCGGTTCCGTAGTTACGTTAACATCTTGAGATACCGTCTGAAATGCTTCTGCAAGTTTGTTGATTTCTTGTGGGTCGTTTATTAGTTCAGTCATTTTAATTCCTTATTGTCCAGTTAATTATACCTTAGAATCCTTTTGGCTTTACCGAACCGCTATGTACTGAGCCGTCGTAATCAAGGAACGCTACTGATAGACCTTCATGCACAAGGGTCATTGATTCGTACATAATTCCGCCTTGGCTACCTGCGTCCAAGTCTTGGTACCTTAGGCTTGTAATCCATGCGTTATGAATATAAAATCCCATACGAGGTTTATTGTTCACAGTGTTGGCTTGAGGATGGTCCATAAGTTCAATGGTAACATTGCAACGGAAAGACGACTTACCCGAATCAGATACCTGTAAACCTTCTCCAGACGTAACTGCAAATAATCCTCGCATCCAAGTAAGTGCACTATCGTTTCCAAATAACGCTCCACGAGTAAACGTAATATTTTCAAACCTAGTCTGACCTGGAATCTGATGGGCAGTGGTATTGTAGCCGCCCTCACGATAGGCAAGAGGTTCGGTAGTTATCTGTAAACCAGTGATGCCTGAAAACCCGCCACTAAAACTAGTAATTGCTTTATTAAATACTCCGTTAGCACCTACTGGAGTAAACTTTGCACGGAACCTAAAGTTACGTAATGGGTCTGTTTCAATTGTACCTCTAGTATCAATTGAATTAATATTCTTTTTTGTTTCTGACATTTCCTATATCTCCTTAAAGAGTAGTGGTTACCGTGGTTCCGCCGTTGATTTGACCAATTTTAATAACCACAAATTCTGCTGGACGCTGTAGGGCTACGCCAACTTCAAGATGAAGTTCACCCGCCCCAATGGTTGTTGGCGTGTTAATAGTGCTATCGCACTTAACATAAAACGCTTGGTCAGCCGTTGCTCCTGCAAGACCGCCCTTTGACCAGTAGTCATTCAAAATACCGCTGGCTACTGCCGCTACGTCGCTCCATAGATTTGCGTCGTTAGGCTCAAACACTGCAAACTGGGTATTGTTTTTTAAGTTGTACTCAAGGTAGTTAAGTGTACGACGAACCGAGATATACTTATCCGAGTATGCGCTTCCAATTGTACGGGCTCCCATAATGCAGGTTCCGTAGCCAGGGACGGTTCTAATAATATTTACATTCTTGAGTGCGGAACTTATTATATCAAAATCATTTGATAACAAAGTTGTTACAGGAACGGCTCCACCAATATTATTGGTAATACCCGCTGGAGATTTAAATGCTCCAACAGATGTATCTGTAGCAGAATATTCTGCTACTACGGAACCTCCAGGAGCCACGTTAATAGTCTTTCCTACCACGGTTGACGCTGGGTCTGCAATTGTTAAGTTCGGGAAGTAAACTGCACCGTAATTTTGATTTGCAATAGTCAACCCATCTAACGCCGTTGTCAATGCGGTTGGGGTAGTGTACACAGTTCCTGGGTCAATTACCGCAAACGAATCCCCACGACTAGCCGCATAATCTGTAATCTTAGTGATAGTAGTAGAGTCAAAAGCGTTAGGGTAATTGAGGATTAGCTGATTTTCTACCGCATCAAACTGCTGTAGTGCAATGGTTGGGTCACCCGTAGCACTAGTTCCAGCAACACCTACTGTACGTGCAACAAATGATGTTGTAGTACTAAATATGGTACCAGCACTAGATGTAGCAATAGCCGCAGCTGATGTGTTTGAAGCGGTATACGTAAGCGTAACTCCATAGCCGCCAAGGCGTACTGCAGTAGTTCCTGTAACAACTCCATTAGATGACCACTTAAAAGTTCCATTAGTGCCAGCAGCAACGTTAGCACTTGCTGTCTGCCAAGTAGATGTAAATGCTGGTACACGAGTAGCAGGGTTACTTGCGGTTCCAGCGTTAAGGCTAACCGTAATCCAGTTAGAGTTAACCACATTAGTTACAAAACGTGCATCCGATGGATTAAGGCTTAACTGAGGAATAATTTCCACAATGTTACTTGAAGACAGGCTAGATGATGTGGCAGTAGAGGCAGTAATCGTTGCATCCGTACCGTAGTACACCGTTAGGTCAAAGTAGTTAGGGGTCTGGTTAGGGGTAATACCTACCCAGATATTGTTACCCCAAGCACCGTGGCTGTTAGCCGAAATGACTAGAGCGGCTGATGTGCTAGCAGAAGGCGTTCCTGTAATAGTGACAGTACCACTGGTTTGAGTTACTGGAGTGCCTGCTGTGCTGCCAGAGTAAGCAAGAGTTATTCCTACACCCCCACCAAAAACACTGGTAACAATATAACTGTTAGCCGAAGAAAGCACGGTATTTGTTGTAGCGTCTGTTGTGTTAACCCCAGAAAATGAAACTACGTTATTTAGTAAAGTGCTACTAAACGTTGTTCCAGTAATACTAATTTGATTTGTAGCCACGCTAAAAGAAAGCGTAGAGTTATCAAAACCTAAAGTAGAGCCAAGAGTAACAGGGGCGGTATTAGACGCAGATAGCGACAATGTATTAGTTGTAAACACAATAGGTTGGTTAGTAATTGGAGATGCTGTAGTAGCTGACAGGGTAACGTTACCTGTACCAATTGCCGTAATGTAAGTCCCCACAGTAATGCTGGTTGTACCAGTAACCATCTGACCAACTGCCGCAGTTGCTGTGGCAATTGTAAGCGTCGCAGAGGCAGAAGCGGCACTGTTAGTTGCAATAGCAGTGAGTGCAGTAGACGTAATAGAGCTAACAGTAGCAATTGGGTTAATACCAGTTCCCGTAACAGGTTGTCCCGCAACAATACCTGTAGTTGTTGCTACTAGAACCGTGGTAGCACCGCTTGCTGAAACCAGTGTAGTTGTAGTAGTAACTTCTGGACTAGAGCCAAGAGGAATTGTAGTTACTCCTTGGTTGTCAGCAACAGTAACACTAGCTTTGGAAGCGCCAGCATTTACCTTACGACCAATGTAGGCATTAGCACCACCATTAGCAAAGAATGTGTACACGGCGTTCTTTAGGTCGCTAGTGGCTGTTCCTAAGAAGTTAGGGTTAGGGTTAGCGCCAAAGATATCTGGGGAGAACGCATTCGCCACGGCACCAAAACTAAAGGTGTTAACAAACTCGTCCCAACTTGAGACAAGTGTAGGCACGCCTACTACGTTTCCGCTTACTACGGCAGTAGGTCCACGGTCTGCAATACCAATAAAGGCACCTACAGATGCGCCATTAATGTTAGTTACTGGCAAATTTGGCGATAACACTTCTTGAATGTACACGCCTGGCTTGTTGAATGTAGCCATTATTTCTCCTTAATAGGGTTTATACAGCAGTCTTGTCACTTGGAAATGACACAGATAGGGGGGCTTTATTAATAACAACTGAGATAACTTCAGGAATCAAATCGCTAGCGATTGACGGAGTTAACTCACTTGCTACACTTACGGTAAAGATATTGCGTAAGATGCGCTTGTTTCCGTGCTCACCCTCTGCCCTATCATTTTTTGTCATGCTCTCTAGGAACATATGACGATAACCCGTGGAAGTTCCTAGGTCATCGTTTACGGGAAGATGTCCGCGTCTTCCAGGAAACTTTTCATGTAACTGATAAAGTATTGCCCTGTCATGGCGGGGGTGCCTAGAGTATGACGTAATCTGGTAGACCAAGTCGTACGCTACTGGCACCTCATAATTGTACCACTTTCCTGTTTGAATTGCCTTGGTTCCCATATAATTTCCGTCGTACAATTCTCCCGATGTTTGTCGGTACAGTGCTTGACGAATATTCAAAAGGTCAATAGTAATAAAAGGAAAGTCTTGGGCACGAATTTCAACGTCAGGGTAACCAAACCACACTTTGACAGGACGGCTAGCAGACTTCTCATCTGCTACTGTAATACCTGAAAGGTAGGTTTTAAGGGCTGCGTCTTCAGAGAGTAGGAATGTCATATAAATTCCTCAAGGCATTTAGAAACAACTTCATATATTGCGCTGTCTATTCTGTCCGTGCTATTAGCCGCTAACGTACGCATAGCAGGTTTGGGGCTAGAGTTTTTATACCCGTACTCATTATCAAATATTTTTTGAGCCACATCAGGGCTGTAATCAAAATCTAAACCGTTATTGTCAGCCTTTACAGAAACTGAACTGGCGGATTTAGCATCCCATCCATGGTCGGCTGCAGTCTCTGACCAAGATGTATTAAGGTCGGCTGCTGCGCTACTTATGGCTTGATTTAATAGGTTTTTAATATCTCTTGTTTTCACTTAACCCCGCCGATATCCTAGAATCAAACCCACCAAAAACCCAACATCCTGATGATGTAAAGCCCCGTATTTAAACTCAGCCATAGACGGCTCTGAGATGGAACTCGGCATTTAAACTCCTTTGGTGGAGATTCGCAAGGTATTCGGCAAGGGTAGTGCTTTAGTTCCCGCATGGAACTACTACAAGGATAAATGAAAAAGCGGGCTTTCGCCCGCTAAATCAATATTAGTTTTTAAACTACTGTTGAGTAGATAGCTTTAACTACACCAGCAGCAGTCGTAGCAACCGTAACCCCGTAAACAGTAGAGTTTGACTGCAGCCACAATGAAATTGAGCCTGCCGCCGCAACACTAACCCCTGATGTTGCGCCTGCAGTTGTTGCAGTTACAGTACCGTCACCGATAAACAAAGCCGCGCTATGGTTATTTTGAATAGTTACAAAAGTATTAGGATTACCCGCTGGAATGGTTACAAGTGCTGTAGGGGTAGTCTGCACAGTAAGATTAACATGGTTATACGCCATTATTTATTACCTTTCTTAGTAGCCTTGCGACCCTCAGAAAGAGCGATAGCCGTGGCTTGTTTCTTTGACTTAACTACAGGACCTTTTCCAGGACCTGGCTTACCTGAGTGAAGTTCACCCTTTTTGTACTCGCCCATAACTTTTTCTACCTTGGCAGGTTTAGCCTTGATGCTACTTGCTTTAGGTGTACGAGCAATGTAATCTTCTTTAGCCATTACTTCTTACCTTTTTTAGGTGCAACTTTCTTAGCAAGAGCGGCGTCTTTCTTAGCGTCTTCTTTGCGAGACATAGGCTTCTTGTCCATCTTCTTATCTTCTTTGGCGAACTTAGCCTTCTGTGCAGGAGTCATGCCTTTAGTGGTTTTGGCATCTTGCTTCTTGTCAGCAGCCTTACAACTGCACTTTGCTTTACCGCAATTTTTACACATTACTTTTTACCTGATTTCTTTGTAGTAGGTTTTTTAACAGCAAACTTTTTGTTAGCCGCCGCAAGGGTTTTCTGCCCGTGCTTGTTTTTTGGGGCTCCACAGCCACATGTTGTACACATAGTTACTCCTAGTTTGCGTATGCTTGGAACTGCGGGTCGTTGACCAACTCTTCTGGCATAATCTGTTGGCACTGGAATGTCAGCAAAGTAAACCGCTCTGCAATAATACCAGCATAGTTATTCTGAAGCGGGCGATAAACCTGGTTCTTCCATACAATTCTATCACGGTTAAGTGGGTCTGGGTTCTCATCATTTAGCGGGTTTAATTTGTATAACATTTCAGGAATGGTCTCAGTTAATACATCGTGGTCAATAACAAAAGTAATAGAGTCAGCGTTGTAAAAACCTTGCTGTACAAGGTTAGTTGAGCCTTGACCCAAGACAGCCTTGATAACAGGTACGGTAACTGGGGCTTTCCACTGCCTACCATCATTGGTAAAGTTGACTGCCGTACCTGCTGTAATGGTTTTAATAGTCCTAGCAGTAAGGCGTACGCTGGTACCAGAAATAGATTTAATTAAAGCGCCGTTTGGAATACCGTTACCATTAGCCGCCATACCTACAACTAGACCAGTATTAGAAGCCACAGTAACCACGGTAGTTCCCACAGCCGCAGACATAGTAGTATTTCTATTAACCCCAGTAGTGCTGGTTATGTAGTTTGAGCCCACATCATAAATCGGGTCAACATCAGTAGTAACGCCATTCCATACAAACCACTGTATATTAGTACCTACTGGATTAGTTAGGTCTTTAGTAATGGCGTCGTGGATTTCTTCTGTTTCAAACTCAGTATCAAAACGACCACTAGGGGTGTATGGTCTAGACATTACTTCACCTGCAAACTAGTGCGGTCAATCATAATTCCACGACAGCAAGCCGCGTAATCTTCACAGTCCTGAGTTGGACAACCTGTTCTACACGCCATTATGCCCACGTTCCAATTGTTGTTGGTGCAGATGTGCCAGTACCAATAGGGGTTAATTTAATGTAAGAGCCGTCAAGCATCTGAGAAATTGTAGATGTACCAGCGCTAACATTTATGGTAGGGGTAAAAGTACCAGCAGCGTTTGTTCTAATTGTACCTTTAACCCAAGTTTTTAGATACCAAAGCGGAGTTGTAGTAGTCAAAGTTGTAGTTGTAGGAGTTAACTGCTGATTAGTTAGAGCATTTCCAGTAAACCAAAACTCTGCTTTTGTGTTAGTCACAAGCGTAGTGTCCGCTGATGTTGAGTAGTACATAAGCATACCTACATCAATGCCGCCAGTTTGAAAGGTTAATCCGTTACTGGCTGTAAAAGATAGCCGAGGAGTACAGTTAGCACTAACTGTAAGCTGGTAAGAAATTAGCATGTCAATGTCATATGCGGTGTTAGCAAGAAGCGCTGCACCCTTACCAAACACTTTAACATCATCTGTAGTGGTAAAAGAACCATTAGTTCCAGCCGCACCAGTCCAAGTGTACGCCAGATGACGAGGAGCAGTTGACGACTGTAAAGTCGCTAACCCACTACCAGAAGAAACACCTACGGTAGCAGTGCTGACAGTAAACTGGGTAGACGTAGCAGTTGCGACTGTAACGCTAGATAAATTAAGGGAAGAGCCACTGGCTGTACCTAAACCAGTAATAGTTACAACATGACCAGGTAAGAAGTTGTTTGCGGCTGTGTATGTCACTGTTCCAGACGCACCAGTAGCGGCTGTGACTGTAGCCGCAGTAATGCTGGGTGAACTATTTATTGTATAGTATGAGAATGCTGGAGCCGCACCATAGATAGAGCCTGTACCACCGAGCGTAGTAGACAAAGATGTAGATAAGGTTCCAGCAGTAACCGCAGGAAGGTCTCCCCATAAAGTAGAGCCGTCACCAACTTTAAGTATCTTAGTGTCTATAGCATAACCAAACTCACCTTGAGCAAGTATTGCATTAGGTAGAGCAGCGGCTTGGGCAGAAACCCAGTTGGCTTCAGCGTCCCGTCTAACTTGAATTAATTGATTTCTAGCCATTATGACCAACTTCCAATAGAGTCCGCGGAACTATCTACAGCTCCAATTCTAGTTAATTTCATATAAGAACCTGCTACAGTTTTAGAGTTTGTGGTTGTACCAGTACTAATAGATATACCTAAGTTAAATGTACCAGCAGCGTTAGTCCTAATTACTCCTCTAATAGTAAGCTTGAGACCTGGGTTAGATGCGCCAGGAAGAGTCGCAGTAGTCACTGTTAGGGCTACCGCACTAGCCCCAGTGTTCCAGCGCTCACCTTTTACAAAAGCGGATGGAACAGAGGTGGTGGTTTGGTTACCAGCTAATATAAAAAGGTCAGCCCCAGACGCCTGTAAAGTTAGTCCGTTAGTTGCTAAGGTGTAAAATCTGGGTGAAGATGAATTGCTTGGAGTAAGCCTATAAAAAATATCAGCATCAATTTCATAAACAGTATTGGCTAAAAGTGCGGCTCCACTAGGAAAAAGCGGTACAGTATCCGTACTAGCAAATGACCCTGCACCACTACCACCAGCACCAGTTAAAGTATAATCAGATGCTAGTGAAATCATAGACAAAGGTCCAGAATAAGATGTACTTCCACCGCCACTTCCACCAAGGGACGTAGGCAAAGTTGTAGTTAGTGTTTTAGCAGTAATTCCTGGAAGGCTATTCCAAGCAGTATAGTTATCCCCAATTTTTAAGTCTTTATTATCCGTATTTAAACCAAGTTCGCCAACAGCAAGTATTGGGTTAACAGTTTCCCACCCTGGCACATCTCCAGCAGTAATTCTAGGAGACCTACGAACTTTAATTTCAGATACTCTAGGCATTATGTCAACCTAAACCAAACCGCATTAGAAGATACCGTACCAATTGTTTGGCTGGTGCCCGTAAACTCTGTCGCACTCCCTAGGTATTGCATTGCAGGTGCTGTTGAGTACATACCAGCGTATACGGTAGCTGATGATGATTCTGACGCCAAAGATGGAGCGCCGTAAGTTCCGCCTGTATTATAAGAAACAACACCTAAAGCGTATGTAGTTCCAGCAGTTAGGGTGTAAGTGCTTGGAAATCCACCAGTAGTATCTAGTGACCTTTCGGCTAATCCTGTAGAATTCCATAAAGTAGCGTCACTTGCAGTACGGGCTACGCAAGTCCAAGATGTCCCACCTGGTGTATCTTGAGTAAATAAGCCCATACGTCTGGTAGTTGTTCCACCAGTATCTGTACCAGCAGTGCCACACCAAGTAGCAAGTTTAGATACTGTAAAGTTTCTTGATGGGGTAAAGATTACAATACGAACACCATTATTAGTTAGACCAACTACGGAATTAACATATAATCTTTGAACTGGCTCTAAAATAGTAGATGATTGGTAAGTTAAGTTTAAATAACTTGTTTTGCTAAGTATATCTAACGTAGACGTAACATCTGAAGCCTGGGTGTAATTAGTTCCGCCTCTAGCGGTAGCAAGTATTCCAGAGTTAACTGTAGAAGCGTCTCCAATAAAATTACCAACACCACCAGTTGGTCCAGAAATATTATCTGCAAAAACATTTCCATCATAGTAAAGTACGTTAGCACTAATAGTTCCATTAGTAGGCATCAGGTAATCCTGCCCCACAGCACTGTGTTAGTAGAAGTAAAGTTAGATATATTCAAAGGGGTGCCTAGAGCAAAGCTAGATATGCTAACAGAACCTACATAAGAAATAGCAGGAGATAAAGTAAATAAACCTGCTGTATTAGCGTTTGAGTTAGCCATAGCAGCAAGTTGTGGACCAGATGTATAAGTACCTCCACCAGAACCATACGCTAAAACTCCAAAAGCATAGGTAGTTCCTGCAGTTAAAGTTGTCGTAGATATCGCCGCTGTAGAGATGGCACTACCAGCATCAAATAAAGTAGAACTACCTGCAGATACTGCTAATGGAACAAACTGAGTAGCGGTCACAGTAAAAAGACCCATTTGGCGATTTTTAGCTGTGCTGGTATCAGAAGGTGCGGTTCCACACCATGTGTTTAATTGGGTAGCCGTAATGTTACGGTGCGGAGTAAAAAGCGTCATACGAGCAAAGCCATTACCGATGGCGCCAGTACTAGAGTTAACAGCAGACCTAGAGATTATGTCATAGATAGTAGAGCTCTGGTACGTGTGACCATAATAATTCGATACACTATAGGCATCTAAATTAGTTAGTGCACCCGATGCGGTAGACGCACCAGTTCCTCCATAAAGAACAGGAACTACGCCAGTGGTGATTGTAGAAGCATCCCCAGAAAATGTGCCCGCTGCACCTTGCACGCCTGGAATAGGAACCCACGTAGTGCCATTGTAGTATTGTAAGTTTGGCATTAGGCTGAGCCTCCGTCAATTGTAAATGCTATAGTAGCCGACGTTGAAGTATTAACCCATAACGCTCCAGTGTCTATAATTCCAGTACCAGGAGTAGTACCCGATACAAATATACCATGTATGTCTGTATCAAGCGCCCAAGTATTAGCAGCCGTTTTTCTAAGCGCTCCTGTAGTACCCGCTAATCCAGCAATGCTCGCTAGGTCACCATCATAACCTTGAACAGAATATCCTATATCTTCTGTTATTACAAGATTTTTGTTAGTAGGAATTACTGTGCCATTAATAGAAGTAAAGATTGGGGTTGCTGTGGTTGTAATATTCTGGATAGTATTAACTACACCAGACGCTGTAACAGAGAAGTTAGTAGCACTAAAGGACGCTACGCCAGCAGCAGTTGTAGAAGCCGCAACACCTTGAATTTCATTACCAACTACCGTTACACCGTTGGTTCCTGTATAAGTTCCAGCACCAGAGAACTGCGTAAAACTAATATTGTCTGTGCCAATTCTAATACCTTTATCAGGAGTAGTAGCTGTACCAGCAGCATCTACAATCCAACCAGTATTATTTTGAGTACCAGTATCAATAAATACGAAGTCACCCGCCGCTACCTGACCAGCAATACTATTGTTAGCATCTGTGGCACGGGTCAAAGTGATGGTAGCACTAGGCGTAGTGCTAACAAAATAAATACCGTTATGAATAGAATTAGCCTGGTTCTTAATAAGAACACGGTCTAAATACGCAAGAGTAATCCCGTCAATTTGCTGTGTGGTTATTACTAAGTTAGCCCCAATGCCTAAACCTTGTGACTGGTCAGTCGTACCGTTTGTATAAGTAACGCTTCCTGTAAGCGCCACTTTAGAGGCTACACGACAATAAGGATGAACATTAAGACCTTGAGCAGTAGCATCTACATATGCTTTATTAGTAACATCTGTGGGGGACGTAGCAGTAGAAGTTACTGTCATACGGGTAGCATTAACAGTCGTTGCGGTTACGGTTGTAGCGTTTATTGAAGTTGCGGTAACCGTTGGCGCAGCTACAGTTCCTGTAAAAGTATTAGCAACGTTAAGAACAGCGGCTGTACCAGATACTTGAGATGCAGTAATAGTAGGGATATCAGAAGCGACTAGTGACGTACCAGAAGTAACAATGCCTTTATTATTTACCGTAACTTTAGGGTATGTACCTGTCGTTACCGTAGATGTAGCCAATACAGTTGCTCCAGCAGTACCTGTAATAGCGCCTGCAAATGATGTAACCTGTGTCAAAGCTGTGCCACTTACTTGGGTAGCGGTAATAGAAATACCAGTTTGGTCAAGACCAACTTGTTGTAAAGGCTCATTCCAAGTAAGAGGTGGTTGTACAGAAGCCATACCAGCCATAGCACCAGTGTTGCCTCTAGGGATACCAAAGGTAATAAGTGGAGCAACAGCACTGCCTGTAATTGTAGCAGTAGCAGTGCCTCCTGGAGATACTGTTGTAGCCGTTACTGTAATTGCTGGGGTGGTTCCAATTGGACCTTGCGGACCAATATCAGTTCCCGTAACAATTACTGTTACATCATCAGCCATTAGTTAACCTCCGTTACCTGTCTGTTAGCAAACACTAAGCCACGAACAAGTGTGTGGTTCCAAGTATTGTCTGCGTTTTTAAGTTGAATATCCCAGAAACATTTAAGAGGAAGGTCCTCAGTCTGGGCTGAAGTTAGTGATAGTCGAACTTTACCGTTAGGTAAGTCTACGGCTGTAACAGCAAATGTTGCCGCAATCATAGGTGAGCCTGGGTATGTTCTAGCCTGAGCGCTTACAGTAATAGCCGTTAAGTCATACGGGAAGTCAAATACGCGAGTCCAGGTATCGCCCTGAGTAAGAACAATATCGTAAACACCAGTATTGCTTGGAAGGGGGGTGCGACCCTTCATGTTGTTTTCAATGTATACGCGCTCTGGTTGAGTGCT
>Ga0114963_10000201_pt1 | contig 38356 bp, 34 predicted proteins | sample C_131016_EF_Meta_FD_87019 | JGI IMG/M metagenome (GOLD analysis project Ga0114963, IMG submission 87019) | Freshwater microbial communities from Lake Croche, Canada to study carbon cycling - C_131016_EF_MetaG | ecosystem: Environmental > Aquatic > Freshwater > Lake | place: Lake Croche, Canada... | reverse complement strand
GCAAGTTCACCTGGATTGAAATTTTCACTTGATGTTGCATTAATGCCATGCATGACTGTTATATTTCTTGGAACTCTTGATCTATTAAGAATGCTGTCAAGACCTGATACTAATTTTTCATGACTTTTTTTCTGATCATTCTTCCAATCCTTTGTCCATTTATCATCATTTTCTTTATGTTCAAAGTTTGAAGGTCTTCCATTACCAGTATCAATAAGTTCTTTGTTTGAGCCATGACTTGAACCAGTATATTTTGAAACTGCTTCTATTTCATGTGGTTTTAATTTCTTTTCCCATTCTTCTTCAGAAGAACCAAGCTTTTGGTTTACACCGTGAACACTAGAATCAATTTTACTGTTTGGATTGTTTTGCTCAAATTCTCTAAGACCTATTGTATTTTGTGCTTCTTCCTTCATGGAATGCTTTCCATGAGAAGGATAATAGTCAGCAACAGGGACTTTCTTTTCTTGCTGTGCATGTGATCCATGAGAAGGATAATAGTCAGCAACAGGTACTGGTACTGTTTTTTTGTTTATGAACTGCTTAAATGTTTTCATCATACTTTCCTCAGAAATTAAATTTCATTTGATCTTTGTTATGATTGTCTGAACGTGGAGCAGGTTGTGCCTCCCCGACGACATGACCATGCCAAATGTGAGTTTTTGTTCCATCACCATTATGAGTGATCGTTGGTGTCGGATGAATTTGAAGTGTTGTATTTCTTGGAAGCAGCATTTCTTTTTCATGATCATAATGAGAATTTGTTCCAAGATAATGCGCTCTTTGTCCCTTTTTTAAATGAATATGAATAATATGAGAATCACCATTTTCACCTGCAAAATCTGATGCTACTTTAGGATCAATAGACGTTGACAAATATGATGGAATTGTAATGCGCCCACTGCCCTTCTTTGCTTCTTCGCCGGGGTTAAATTTATTAGTGCCATGAAATACGTGTACGTCACGAGTTAGTACAGCATTTGGATGATGAAAAGAAGCATCTAAATTGTTAACATGTTCTTTATGAATTCTGGCATTTTCATCTTTTTCTGACTTGTCAAAATCTGTATCATATGTGCCATGGTGAAATAATGATTTCTCTCCAGTAGCATTTTTTATTAATTCTCTATTAGTTTCCCATGAATTTCTTGAGTATTTTTTTATTGATGGGAAATGTTTATTTTCTTCAAATTTTTCAAATGATGGGTTTAGGGCATGATGCACTTCAAAAGTATCATTACCAATATGATTATTATAGTTTCTACGAACAAAATCTTTTATATGTTGATGGCCTTCACTATCAAGATCATATCTGTTTTCATCATTATTTTCTTTAATTTTTTGTGGCGACTTAGAATGAGCACCATGAACAGGTTGTTTGTCAATTAACTTTGATTGTTGTGGTGGCTTGGAGTGCCCACCATGAACAGGATTGGCGTCAATAATAGTGCCCTTATTAAATTTTGCTTCTTCAAGAAACTTTTTAAAACTTTGCATCATTTACCCCTGAATGAGAATATTGAGTTATAGTTTATTTATCACTTGACATATCGCAACCATATGAGTATAAATTGATTTGTGATGTAAAACTTTTAAATAGTACAAATATTAGGGTATAAATAATGTCGGAATATTATCTGTTTCATCTTGATAATTGCAGATATATGTTTCAAAATACAGATGACATATTTGATTTTATGGTTGGGTGTATAGATAACTTTACAGAAGACCTTGAAAATGAATATGGTATTTTGGTGGATTATGAGATTGATAAGTTTGAAGAAAATGTATCTTATTTCACAAGTCCCACTAGTACTATAAGAATTGTTAATATGTTTTAATAATGTCCACGTAGCCCAAAGGCAGGAGGCACGACACTTAAAATGTTGACAGTGTGGGTTCGAATCCCACCGTGGACACCATAGAAAACGATTTTGAACTATCCCTACCATTTTTTGAAGGAATTATATAATGCCTACTAATTACACTGCTGACATTGAAAAAGATATGTCATTTGAAGACTACGTACTAGGATGCTCTCGTGCTTTTGGTGCAACGATGCATCAGCGTGACGATAATATGAAAGACAAGCCAAAGCTTCGTGGAGTTGAAAGCAGCCATCATGTTGATGCACTTTCAATTGCAAAGAAGACTGTTGTTGAACTTGAAGCAATGAAGGGTGTGAATGATCGCACTGCTTTTGGTAAGAAAGTCATCGAAGAAGAGATTGCTTGTAGTCAAGAATCTTTTAATAAAAAAATTATGCTAAAGAACAAATATGAAAATATGCGTTCCAAGGTGTATAACTGGTTTCCACCAACACGGGATCATGAAAACCTTAAGAATTTTATGATTGATCAAATCAATGAATCTATCGACTTTGATTGCAACACCAATTACGATATGAAACGTCTTACTGAACTTAGCTGGGCAAAGCCCCTTGATAAGTATAATGATGCTCTGCGCCGTGCATACAAGGATGTTGAGTATCATGAGACTGAGCTTTTTAAGGAACGTCAGCGTAATACTGATGCAAACAAGTGGATTTCTGCATTGTATGATTCGCTAGGAATTGAATACGACACTATTTAATAGATAAAAATAAAAAGTGGTCTAGAGAAAACTATTGATTGGTATCTGAACAACGAATGGTGGTGGGTGCCACTTCGCACTAACAAATATTCTGGAGAAAGATTGGGCAGTTTATAGTTTATGTCACTTTTGGAGTTTCTTGAACCAGAAGACGATGATCCTATGGTGAATGCAGTGCAGACATTATCAGAAAAGATTCGTCAGCGCCGCATTCAAATGTTGGTTCATTCGTATATTTACTATCACATGGATAATAATATTGTCAGTGATGACAAGTGGCAGCAATGGGCTGATGAGCTTACAGAATTACAAAAACGTAAGCAAAACATAGGGTTCTACGATAAAGAGTTTGCTGATTGGTCAGGAGCATCTGGTGCTTTTCTGCCTTTCGATCCATGGGTAAAAGAAAGAGCAAAAAACCTCTTGACCAAACACGAAACATAGCATATAAGGGGTCCATCGAAAACGAAAGGACTTCAAAATGCTTACTCTTCGGGACATTAATGAACTGACCAAATCGCATGATGGCGATATCTATTCAGACCTGTACAAGGACGTTTATGGTAGCCGCCCTCGTTATGCTCAGTTTGAGACAACTGAAGAATTTGATGCTGACTTTGAAGCTCTTATTAACATGCTAAATCGCAAGGATGCGGAAGATGCTGAGCGTCAGGCTCGTAACTTCACCAATTTCGTAAAGCGTGTTAATGACACAATGGCGCTCTGCAACTGTGATGAGTTTCGTGCAATTGACATCATCGCTGATGCTGAAGGTGAGCTAGAAGATATGCAGTTTTATGGTTACGAACGCCTTGAGTGGGTCTTCAACCTCAAATATGGTTCAATCGCCAAATGGCTTTCGGAGTAAGTGTGATGAAAACGGAAAAAGAATGTATCAGAGTTTCATTAGCAAGTGATGAAGATATTCGGCATATACTTAACGAAGAAAATTGGTTAGTACAAAATGCATATAATATGGTTTCTTTAGTTCGTCTTTCTAAAATTAATTTTTTAGGACATGAGCAAATTGATTATAATCATACAGTTGCAAACACAATTCAAGCTCTTAAAGAGCGTTTAGATTTAGCCAATCAACAAATTGATGAATTGGTAGAAATTCTAGAAAATGAAACTGCTTGACTTAAGAAACGAATCATACTAAATAGAGTTATCAGTTGTTGACAGGCAACAATAAAAGCGGTGAAGACCGGGAGGGCAGTACTTCCGCGCCTCCACCATAAACATACTAGCCTGGCTCCTCTATTTTGAGAGGTAAGTTGGGACCGAACTTCACTAGTGGTCGTTCAATAGTGTCGTGAGACATGAGGATACTAACAGAAAGTAGTATGTTTATGATGGGGGCGAAATAGGATCGATTCACGTGTAATAGGGCGTCCGAGACTGATTGATTGGCAAAGTGCCACAAAACGTAAATGCAGCTAACGATAACAGCTCTGTTGAATTCCGCCTAGCGGCTTAATTCAAATGCGCCCGGTGGGAGCGTGGAAACAGAATCCCACCACTTAGATGAGCACATTCTATAAGACTTACGGCCTTTGGGTACGCTTGAGTGTGTTCTTCTAAGTTATAAATACAATGTCCACAACGGACGTACACACATACACAAAGGAAATACTATGCCACAAGATACCGCATATCTCCTACGCATGGAGATGATCAAGCTAGCTCAGCAAAGAGCATCAGAAAAGTTCCATACAGAATGGTCAAACGCAGCCGAAAAGGCTCGTATCAACGAAAATGCTTCATATCTAACTGAAGTTCCTCAATATCCTACTACAGAGCAACTTTTAGAAGAAGCTAAAAAGCTCAAAGGGTTTGTTGACGGCAAGGAATAAAATTATATGGGGGTCAGATTTATTTTCTGATCCCCACTTTTTATGTTGACATGAATCGTTTTTGTCTGTATAATTAGAGCATAAATGATGAATGGAGAATATATTATGAACATTGTTGAATTTGCTAAGATCGTTAAGCCTGACACTAAGGCCATCCTTCAGACCAAGACTGCGGTCAAGATGAATAAGAAGGATGTTGACACTAAGAACATCCCCAATCCATATACTGAAGTTTTCAAGATCAACACCATCAAGGTGACGATGAATGCTGACTATCAGTATCGTGTGAACGAACAGCGCATCAAGGAAGGCAACACCGCCAACTTTGAAGCCAAGAGCCTTGGTTATGGTCAGATGATTGGTAATGCTCTGCTTGAGAATAACGGTCAACTATATATTAAGTGCATTGAGGAAAACCGCATTGGGGTTCCTATCTACGTTGACGCTGCTAACAACGTCATCGAATATGATGAACTCAAGCCATTCATTCCTACCCGTAAGAGCAATAGTCAGGGTCTTGATGAAGAAATCAAGGTTCGCAATTTCAAGGTTGATAGTGTTATTGGCTTTGAACTAATTTAAGGATACTTTCTATGCAAAATATTACCCGCCCATGCTCTGTTGAATTAAGACTATTATCAACACTTAAGCATGAAAAGGGTATCATAGAAAGTAAGATTAATAATGGCAACTGTTCATCGCCAGAAACGATGGCAGTTGTCCTTAAATATATAGAAACCCGTATTAAAGATATTCAAGAACGAATTTAAATACGGTGAAGTGTTACATAACAACGATAAGTTGAAGTAATACTCATTGACATTATATTAATTAGACTACATATTCAGATATATGGAGTTTATGGTATAGATAAATATTTCTTTACCGGGGGTAAAACTACCTCCATTGACCATTACAACAGCTTCAAGTCCTTACGTGGCTAAGAAAGCGGAATTATCTCGTGTCTCAGATGCGTAATAATTCCACCGACGAAACACTAATGATTTTGCATTCCTAGTAATGGAGGGATGGATGTAGAAGATATCAAAGGCACAGTTCTTTCTTGTTGTATCTTCTCATAGGTTATTGACAGTAGGCATTGAGATATGCTATAACGCTGTTAATGATTCCAAAGTCATTGAACTTAAGAGAATACAATGACTCATTTAATCGATATCACTAAGGGCAACGAAAAAAGTTGGTTCCTTGGTGTATGTTTGGTATTAGCACTCCTTGCTTCGGTAATGATTGCTACTCCTGCAAAACCAACGTCAACAATAATCGAAACCCCAAAAGTAATCGACATAAAAGTTATTCAAAAAACAAAAGAAGCTTTAAAGATTACTCCACATGACGAACGTCAATTACAATGTCTAGCTAGAAATGCTTATTTCGAAGCTGGCAATCAATCTGAGAAAGGGATGCTTGCAGTCACCAACGTGGTCATAAACCGCACTGAAGACAGCAGATTTCCAGATACACCATGTAAAGTTGTTAAACAACGTAGAAATGGTGTATGCCAATTTTCTTGGGTATGCGAAGGTAAAAAGCGAATTCGTGATATGGACAGTTATAGACGTGCACGAGCAGCCGCTGAACGTGTATATCTAAATAAAATACATGATGTAACACATGGTGCACTATTTTATCATGCTAACTATGTAAATCCCAATTGGGGATTAAAACGAGTTGCCACGATTGGTGCTCATATATTCTATAAAGGATAATTGATGAGTGAACTAAAGTTAGCCAAAGCCATTAATGCAGACAAATTTTATAAAGAAATTGATTCTTTAGTTAAAAAACATAAGCTGAAATATATTGACGCTGTAGTTTTTTTCTGCGAAAAGAATGAGATTGAGATAGAAACTGCTGCTGCAATGATTGCGGGTAACTATAGAATGAAATCATCACTTCAAATGGAGGGCGAAGAGCTTCATTATTTACCAAAGTCTGCTAAGCTTCCTATCTAACAATAGGATTATATTATGACTGGTTTTGAGGCTTACAAGATGTACTTGGGGATAAAGTCGCACTTCGACCCTCCAAAAAATTATAGTTACATTAAATATAGTGGCAAGGTCAATGCCAATCCAATCACATTTGAGAAAAGAAAAGATAGATACTATTTTGAAAAGCTTTCAAAGAAAGATGATCTACTAAACTTTTTGCTTGCAAACTTTCTTGAAGGTGATATATGGGTGCGTGATTTGTTTGATGCTGATTCGGAGAACAGATATGTTCAATGGCAGCGCCGAAAACAATCACTAACATATAACTTTGAAAAAGAACTAACTGGAATTTCTACAGAGTTCAAGAGTTATTTTATAGTAGAAAATGGTCAGCACCCTAAACTACTTAAGGAATTTCGTCAGGGGAATATCAGCATAGAAACGCTGACTATTCTTAATGACTTAATGAACTTCTTTCCTTATTGGGACAAGAAGATAACAGATACCATTCTATGGCCAAAAACTAGAGATAGGTGTCTAAAATATAGTGAGTTTATCAATTATGATAAATCTAAGATGAAAAAGATTGTCAAAGATATTCTTACTGTATAAATAAAATTGGTGGATATTTTTCACCATAACAATACGACAAAAAAACTTAAATACACGCAAACATACGGAGAAAATATATGTCATTTGCAAATCTAAAGCGTTCGTCACAGAACTCACTCGACAAGCTAGCCGATCAGGTTAACAAGCTTAACTCAAAGGCTAGTTATAAAGATGAACGCTACTGGCTGTGTGCTACAGACAAGGCCAAGAATGGCTATGCAGTCATTCGCTTCCTTCCAACTCCTGAAATCGATGGTGATGATGCTGATCCTTGGGCACGTATCTTTACTCATGGTTTTAAGGGGCCATCTGGTCAATGGTATATCGAAAATTGTCTATCGACAATTGGTCTCCCCGATCCTTGTTTGGATTATAATACCATTCTTTGGAACTCTTCAGAAAATGATAAGGGTCCAGAGCGTACTCAGGCACGTGAGCAGAAGCGCCAGCTTAACTATCACTCAAACATTTATGTTGTAAGTGACCCTGCTAATCCTGAGAATGAAGGTAAGGTATTCCTCTTCCGCTATGGTTCAAAGATTTTTGACAAGCTGAAGAATGCCATGTTCCCTCCATTCCCAGATATGCAGCCTTTCAACCCATTCGATCTATGGGGGGGTGCCAACTTCAAGCTTCGCATTCGTGCAGTTGATGGCAACGCCAACTATGATCTGTCTGAGTTTGAAAAGCCAGCACCGCTGTTCAATGATGATGACAAACTTGAAGAAGTATACAAGAAGGAATACTCTCTCAAGGATTTGGTAACTCCCGATAAGTTCAAGAGTTATGAACAGCTTGAAGCACGTCTAAATCTTGTTCTTGGTATCAAGGGTGCTACTCCAAAGGCTTCTTCTAAGCAGGAAGAAAGCTTTGCTGAAAGCAAATCAGAGCCTTCATTCAAGTCTAAGCCAGCGCCAAACTTTGCCGCTGCATCTGATGATGACGATGATGATCTAGCATTCTTCAATAGTATGAACGAAGAAGACTAATAGACTGAGGGGGGAGAAATCCCCCCTCTTTTTATTGGTTGTGGTAGTTTAAATATTGACTTTTAGAATTTGAATTTTGTTGCTTTGGTCTTTGTGTGCCAAAATTAAATTGATATGGAATTTGTTGTTGTTGTGGTGATGAAGGGACAATCAATAAACTAGGTTTTTTTGTTTTTTTCGGACCATATAAAGTTTCTGCTGCTTTCTGCCATTTAGCAGATTTTTTCATTTCAGGTCTTGGCGCTGGGTTTGGTGCAGAAATATAAGGAATAGGGTCAGTCTCTTTACCATCTCTCCAGACTGTAAAATGAACATGGGGTCCAGTTCCAATGCCTGTATTGCCTACTGCCCCAATAATTTGTCCAGCAACTACATCTTGGCCTTCGCGGACAGCAAATCTACTCATATGTTCATAACTTGTCCATAGCCCGTTGCCATGGTCTATTCGAACTCTATTGCCGCCATATGCGCCGCTCCAACCAACAAGCACCACTTTACCAGCAGCAGAAGCCATAATTGGGGTTCCAATTGGTGCGGCAAGATCAATCCCTTTGTGCTTACGTCCACCTTCGCGTGAATCACCAAAACCACTTTTAAATCGACCACTAGGAACAGGGTTCATTAATTGACCGCCAGTTAATGGACCAGTTGGTGTGTATGGACTGTCATAAGAAATATTATTTGATGCAAGATGTTGTCCAATAGCAGCATAATAACCTGGCTTTTCTGCTTCAGTTGTGTATCTATTATTAAGAATTTGACTCAGAGCTTGTCTTGGTGTTTGTTTAGAATCTGTATATCTTTTATTCCATCTTTCTACGTGGTGTTTAATGGCATCCTCAATTGAATTATATCTTTTAAAAATACGAGTTACACCATCTTTTCCTACAACAGTTTCTCCATCATTTGGATTATTTGTAGTTTGCCCAAATGGATTATTCAATTCTCTTGCCATACGAGATGTTCCACTTCCAGATTCGTGCGCCCATTGTGCGGCAGTTAATTCTGGGTGTGGATCGCCATATCTAGAAGCAATATCCATGATTTTTTGAAAATTTTCATTAGTGTTGCCACTTAATGGTCCTTGTTGACCACCATCACCACCACCGCCAATATCTGGACCAAGAACATATCCAATTATTCCACTAACATAACTTTTTACATTATCAAATGTATCGCTAAGATAATCAGCAAAACGACTTGAATAACTATTATTACTAATTTCTGATGGTTCACGTCTAGCAGGTACTACAGATGCTTTAGCAGCAGCACTTTCAAGTCTCTTATCAGCAGGTGATACCTTTGTGGCAGCATCATATGCTGTATCTGCAATCTTTCCACCAGCAAAATAACCAATAGCACCACCGATAAGACCACCAAGAGGCACTGTAATTGGCGCAGCGACACCGCCTAGAGCGCCTAAAGCAGCACCTGCCTCTGCACCAGCGAAACCACCAGCAACGCCACCAGCAACGCCTACGCCAGCCTCTGTGATGCTTTCTCCATCACCAAGTCTATCAAACATGTCCATGCCAGCCGCAAAGATACCAAGAGCTTTACCACCAAGACCACGACCACGACCTTTTAGTTTTGTTTTTCCTCTGCCCTTTTTCTTGCCTTTAGTTTTCTTTTTCTTTTTTTCATCAGCATCAATGATTGTCGTATCATCACCGCTATCTTCATCCTGATCATTTTCATCTGGATTTAAATCAAGCTTTTTCATTAATTTGGCTAAGTTTTCAAAATATTTACCAAGAATTTTTATATTTCCAGTTAACTTTTCTACACCAATAATTTGTACAGGAGCAGCAATGATAGTAGTATTTTTATTCTGATTACTTTTTGTCTGAACTTTTTGTAATTCTTTCACATTTTTAGTGTTTGATAATATTTTATTAAAAGAATTATAAAGTGTTGTAAAATTATTAGACATAGTAGCAGTTGTTTTTTTAGTCAAAGTATATTGTTGAGAATCTTGTTTATTTTGATTTGACATACGAATGACACTGGTCTTTTTAGCCAGATTATTTAATTCATTTCCATCAATATTTTTTAGTGCTTTTATCATGTTAGCGTAATCGGATTAGGGTTAAAGTACATTTGTGTGAAAACTTCACCCATACCATAATAATTTGGATCAGGTACATTTCCTGCACCAGACACACCACTTTTTGATGGTGGTGCACTTGAAGGTAATGGACGCTTACTACTAAGATCAATAACATTTGGTTGATTTACAGCAGCTTCAACTTCAGCAGTCATCTTAGAAATATCCGCACCAGTATTAGGAGCGTTATTGACCATACTTTGAGCTTTACTGGATTCCTTTTTTACCGCATCATTTTTATCGTTACTAGCCGCAACTTGTTTTTTTGATTCAGACGTGCTTTTTTTTGTGGCAGAACTTGATGTGCTAGAAGACGAAGTTGAATTTGGAGTTGGTGTTGAATTTGGAGTTGGTGTTGAAGTTGGAGTCGAAGGCGATGTTGATTTAGCAGGAGATGGTGCTGGCGCATTTGGAATTGCTGGCATACCAGTTGCAGTTTGTCCCGCAGTTTTTTGTGCTGGCTTTGGTGGAATTGAAATTTTATCAATATTATCTTTTGTTGGTGTTGGCTTCTTTTCTATTCTTGATGCAAAATATGCAGTTACCAATCCACCAATTACACCAGTAATGAGCTTCATTCTGATGCCAAACATTGGGTCTTGTTCTGGTTGAACATCAAAAACAGAAGAATAGGTATCACGTGAAGCAGAAGCAACCAACGCTGGAATAGCTGTGATTGGTCCACCAAGACCAGATGCAGCTTCTAGACCAGCACCAACAGGATCGCCTTCTAATAATTTTTTTGCAGCAAACAGACCACCAACAGCACCGCCAATAATTGGAATTGATTTTAATACAGTAGAGCCTAGTGCTTTTTTGATGATTGGACCAGCAATACGTTTGATAGTAGAAGCACCAACTTTTCTTGCAGCACTGGCAGCAACATTTGCGCTTTTGACACCTTTACCAAGCAAAGAAGAAATATTTTTTGTTACAGAACCTATGCCTGATGCAATTCTAGCACCACTAATTTTTGATGCTATGCGTCCAGCGCCACTAGTTGCTTTTTTGGCAATATTGAGAAGACCTGCGCCAGCATTTTTAACCATGCCGCCAACTTTTGCAAGTTTGCTTGATTTTTCAGCAATGGCATCAGCAGCAGAAACTATTCTACCATTTGGACCACGATAAGTTATTCTACCATCTCTGCCTAAAATTCTTTTATAACCAGGTTTTGTTTTTATTCTGGCGGCTTTAGCAGCTCTACGCTTTGCAAATTTTTCATATTCATCACCAACACCATAATTTTCAGCAAGTCTTTGCATGAAACCTTTTGGTCCCTGCTCTTCTTCTTGTTCTTCGACTTTTTCATCAATAATTTTTTTAAATGGTCTAAGTGACTTCTCTATAAGAGTGCCAAGTTCTTCATTTAAGGAATTTAAATTAGGTCCACCAAGACCAGATGCATTGGGTCCACTGCCTCTTTCCATGGAAGCTTCTTCAGAATTACGCGCTGCTTGAGAAAATTGCTGTTGTAGTTGTTCTTGCTGTTGTTCAGTAATTGCACCAATTTTTTTGACAACTTCAATTAAAGAATTTAATTGCTCCATAATTACTGAAATATTAGGATTTTGTTTTTCGCGTTCAACCTTTGGAGTTTCCATTTTAGGTTGAGCAAAAGTATCGCTTTCTTCTCTTCCTTGCTGCATAGCACCAGCAAACAAACCAAGCTTGCCTTTAATAAGACCGCCTTTTTTAAAATTCTCTTCCCCAAACCCATACGCGCCCAGCATACGCTCAGCAAAATTCTTTTTTAGTTTGTTCTTATCTCTTTTTTTCCTATAATCGTCACGTCTTTTCACCCTGCTTTCAAGTTTTTCCTTGTATTCAGGGCTATTACGATCCATTTTAGGTTTTTTAGGGCCAGATTTTTCAGCCAAGTGATATTATCCCTTTTTCATCTCTTCTTTTTCTTTTTCAAGATGTATTAATAACATATCTACATACAAATCTCTTTCATAAGGCATCAAATCTTCAACTTCAGTAATAGAATATTTGTGGTGCTGAACCAATGCAAACGTAGTTGTATAATAGTTTGTAAGAGTATTATGGCTCAGCCCCAGATAAAAAAATCACTTAACGTAGTAAGTTCAATTGTACGAACATTGCCGTTAGAATTGGTATATTCAAGCTTATGGTACATTTGCGGAAGATTTTCAAAAAAATCACGAATTTTATTAAATGTTTCAATATCAATACTATCAAGAAACTCATTAAGTTCTTCGTCTGTATGATCACTAGCAGGATATACACTATCTTCATCAAAAATCTGGTCAACACAACTCTTGATAAGATAATCAACTATATCACTAGTATTATCAGTTTCTGGAACATTATCAAGAATAGTGACTGATGGATACTTCATCTTAATACCAATGGTATCAGTGACCTTGATGATGTTTGAGATATCCTTTTCAATTTTAAGTTCGACTTCATCCAAGTCGATTTGAAAATCATATACTTTATCATCTTCGTTATCACGATAAGATACATCAATCACATTACTTACTGAACGTGAACGTAACTTAAGAAACATATATTCCAAATCAAATGTAGCCAAATCATCAACATTGAATTCATCAACAATACAATTGTTTAAAACTTGCTTGATTGCAAGGACAATATCTTTTTCGTTACCAGATTGTTGGGCAGTCAATAGAATTTTTTCTTCACGCACGACAAATGGACGTGCTCTTACTGACTTATTCATTGATGGTACAAATAGATCAAATAATGGTTTTTGTATTTTAGGTAATGTCATAATCTTTCCTCACTTTTAATTAAAAACTTCCACTAGCACCGCCACCGCCAAAGCTACCGCCGCCACCTTCAAATGGAGGTGGTAATTGTGTACCAATTCGAACCGATGGTGTTTTTGCTGGTAGTGATTGTTGAGTTCTCATTTTCGGTTCATTTTTTTGTTCCACAGGAGTGTCTGAACGATACGTAATAAAATAATCAGTATATGTAAACTGAACTGGCAATCTCAACATTTCATCAGTAATATTCCAATTCAAATCAAACCCCGGCAATGCCCTTGGATATGCTCTATAAAGAGTTGCCGTCATAGGACTATCGCCTCCTTCATCTGAGGTTCCAGTTTCGTTATATACGCTGATATTTATGTCAGTTGAATAATCATCCTTATAGCCAACTTCAAATGCGCCATCTTTAAATCTTGATTGCCCTTCACTACGAAGATTAATTACACTATTAATCCAATTAAAGAAGAATTTATGTATATCTGAATTTTTATCGACAATAAAGCTTAATGTAATATCTTCAAAAATTGGAGCAAAAGGAATGACTTCACCTGCACCATATCCTGCTCTTGGCGGCGCATCTAATGTAGTAAATGATACGCCGGGCCATTGAAGTGCTTCACAACGCAATATAACTTCTTTAGTTGATCTACCTTTTAATGTATTTGGTGGTCTAAAGTTGACCATAAACCTATTAGGTTTTATTATGCCGTTTTTATTAATTTCTGATCTGAAGTCCTTAATGTTATGCATTATCTGCCTCCTCCAGCAATCTTTCTTCTTGATTCAGCAAATACTTGTGTTTTAGTTGCTTTCTGGAATCTTTCGAGTGGTAGGAATAGAGCAACATCCCATTCTTCAGGCTGTATATAAAAGAATTGTGATTTCATCTGTGAGAAAAGATATTGCTTGACACAAGGCTCAAAGTATCTAAATTTTGCAGCACTTTGTAAAATTTGATAGTTAATACGAAGTTTTGTTGTTTCATCATAACGACTATTTGTTCTAGTTTGATACAAAGCATCCATTAGCTTAGCACGATATAGCAAAGGAAGATAATGGAGATTTATGCCCCAAAATCTATCCGATTGTACACGAAATGGAAATATCATTGGAAATCTATCCCAATATGGTAGATCATCCTTTGTCTTGGCATCATAGAAGTACATATACATATTGCCTGGTCTAATACGCCTAGTGAGACGATTGGTGTTTGAACGCATAAGACCTACTTCGCCACGATAGCGAGTATATTCCTGTGCAGCATCTCTGTACCATTTACGAGCAGCCTCAGTCTTCGCAGGAATCATCCCACGTCTTACGCCATCGTCCAATACTTTATCAAAAATGTTTGCCATTTAAATTCCTAAAAGGTCAGTCCTAATTCTTTTTCGGTTATGATCTGAAATTGCCATCCACGATCTTTACAGTATTCACGAGCCGCCTCCCACTTAGCGGAATTGACACCCCATGTTTGAACTTCAGTAATATAACGCTTTGTTGGTTTATTCTGAACAGTAGGTGGCTTTGTTTGAGCAAGAGGCTTGACTTCAATCAATATTTCTTCGATCTTACCTTGTTTATTCTTACGCTTCATATAAAAGTCCATAAAGTACCTATGATATCTATTATCAATAGGACTAACATAGGGTATTACAACCTCTTCAGAAGACCATTGTAAAACATCAGGATGACTATCAAGTCTTTGCATCACCATTAATTCCCAGCGCGAACGATAAATAATCTTAGTAGGGTCGCCTTTATATTTAGCTGGATTCTTTGGTTGAAACGGTCCTTTATATGCCATATTACTTCCATTTATTTTATTGACTTCTAAAAAAGTCATATAAATACATCATGAGTATATTTATCAAACATTTTTAAGGATTAGACAATGGCTTTCAATGTAAGCAATTTTGTCAAAAGCACATCAAAAAGTTTTACAGGACGTGTAGTTGACAACGCAACAACTACTGCTATTTCTGGTGGTGCACGTAATGCACAACTTATTGCTAAGAATACAGCACAGTCACTATTTAATATTGGTGCATCATTTGATAGTGTAGAAGCATTCTCAACACAAAAAACTGATACTATTCTATCAGGTTCATCAGATGAATACTTTGCAATTGCTGGCAAATCTCCATCAAGGGTTGCTGCTGGCGGTCTTCCTGCACTTCGCAGAACAGGGAATGAAAGTGCACAGTCTTATATGAATGATGCCAATCCACAGACTAAGGTTGCTAATGCAAAGAGCAACCAAGAATTTATTTCATTTACGGCGATATAAGATGGCAACAACAATTTCTCCTGATGACAATCCTCCAAAAGGTCCAAAAAACTCAATGCTTGGCAAATATTATTGCCGCCTGAGTATTGGTCCTTACTTAAGACCAACTCCATTTAGACCATCTAAATGGGACATAAAAACAATGATTAATTTACCATTACCAGATATTTTGCATGATGATACTTCTGTAAAATATAGTGGGGTTGAGTTAGATTCTGTTGGTGATTTTGTCAATGGAAATGTTGGTAGTGGATTTGCTGGTATTGCAGGAAGAAATGTTGGTGCGTTTGCATCAGGATTACTTAGTAAAGGTGCTGGCGCTGCTGTCGGCACGGCAGTAGAAGCAATGGGTGGAACTGCATCATTAGGAGATATATTAGGTGGAGCAGTTCAGCAAGGTGCAGAAAATGCTTTTCCTGCTGATAAAATTCAAACTGCATTTGAACAATTAGTTAAGGCTGCGCCAAACCCAAATCCATCTGTTGCTTTCCAAGGCCCAAATCTCCGTGAATTTCAATTAACATGGACATTTTTTCCAACAAGAGAAAATGAAAGTGCAAATATACAAACTATCATCAAGGTTCTTAAGCAAGCATCATTACCATCAAATAAAATAACTCAATCAGGCGCAATTCTTAACTATCCAGACATAGTACAAATAAATTTTTTCCCATGGGACGGAGTAAATCCATCTGGTGATTGGGGATGGGGTGAAAATGGCATTATCAAAATTAAAAAGTGCGTAATGAATAATGTGAGCGTAGATTATAATCCGTCAAATGCGCCTGGCTTCTTTAAAAATACTATGCCTGTTGCTATTAGAATTTCAATTGGATTTAGTGAAATTGAATATATGCTTTCAAGCGATTGGGGAAGTGATAGAAAAGGCGTTAATTTAATACAGGCAATTGGAGAAACTGTTGCTGATGTTGCGTCAGCATTTAGTATAGAAAAATTTAGTTCAAACACGGCTGGGTGGCAACTATAAATGAATTATTTTAACAAAATTCCAACAATCATTTACAATGGTCAGGTAGCAAAGAACTTGCTAGCTCGTGCAAAGCTATCTAATAGTACTATGAAAAATAAGACAGCGTTTTATCCATATATCATGGATGAAACTGATCGTGCTGATACGCTATCTCATCATTATTATGATAGTCCTAATTACACATGGCTGATATGGATGTCAAATAATACAATCGATCCATATTATTCAATGACTATGACTGAAGAAAACTTTAATAATTATATAATCAATAAGTACGGCAGCACTGCAAAGGCAATGAGAAAGATTGTCTATTATAGAACTATATACAATAGCGATACACGCATCAGCGTTTCGGCATATAATTCATTAATTCCTCGTTTTATGAAATATTATGATCCAATTTTAGATATTAATGGAAATGTAAATCAATATAAAATAAAAGCTGACCCAGATATCACAAACACAAATAAAATTGTGACAATGACTTTGGCAACTGTCAATGGAAACTTTACAGTTGGAGAAGAAATTCAAGTAAATGGCACTAACTATGCATTTGTCACACTTGTCGATGGCACAACAGTTACTTGTCAGCATGTCAATGGATCATTTCAAGTTGGAAATACAATTACTGGTCAGGATAGCGGCGCATATGGCAGGGTTGCTTCGGTAAATACTCTTGTAGAAACAATTGCATTTACTGATTCTGCCTATTGGGAGGCAATTACATATTATGATTATGAACGTGAAATAAATGAAGGTAAAAAACAAATTAAGTTGCTCGATTCTCGTTATAAGGGTCAAGCGGAATCAGAACTTAAAAGATTGATGAGTATTAATTAATGAGTTTTATTAAAGACGTATTTCAGGGCGTTGAAGATATTATGCGAAGTAGTATAGCTGCTTCACAGCCTATTATTGTAGACAAAGGCGCTGATGTTGATGTTGTCGCTGGAGATATTAAAATTATTGATATTACTTTGTCTAGTAAAGATCATCAGCGTAAAGAAACGTTAATTGGTGTATGTACAAGTATTGATATTTTTGAAAGCATTCATGTTCCGGGCATTTTCTGTGAAATAAACATTGCAGACAGTAGACGCATTTATCAAGACTTTCCTATCATATTAGAAGAAATTATAACACTTTCATTTGAGACTCCAAACAATCCTGGTAATCCTACGCAGTATGTTTTTCATGTTAATGAAGTAAAAAACAGAGTTCCTAATGAAAACCAAAAAACAATGACTTGCACACTTCAATGTATAAGCGTTGAATTAGTAACCAATGCAGACGTATTTGTTGATAAGGATTTCAATGATAATATTTCAAATATTGTAAAGAATATTATGGATGAGAAGATTGGAACAAAGAAGAAGGTCGAAATTGATAAAACGGTGGGGGTTGATGAATATCCTGTTTTTAATCTTGAACCATTCAAAGCAATTCACTCATTTTTAGAGTATTCAATATCTGATAGATATCTATCTCATGCATATGTATTCTTTGAAAACAGACATGGCTATCACTTTACCACATATGAAAAGCTAATTGAACAGGGAAGAAAGCAACTGTCTCAAGGTCTTTCAGACAAAGAATTCTTTTATGACACTGCAAGAAAAGAACGAATTGAAGATGTGAATATTCGTAATATTATTGCATATAATCAAGTTGGACAAGCCACTGCTATCTCTAAAAGAACTGGTGGTTCTTTTTCTGGCACTGCAACAACTGTTGATATGCAATCCGCTGGGCAAAAACAAGCAGTATATGTTGCAAATATTGGCAATGATAAATTCCAAAAGATGGATGAAAATGGTGCAGCGCCAAACAGCACAAGCGAAGTTCGTGCGGCTGGTAAGACTAAACGCCCAACTACATTCAATCTATTACCAATTTTTTCAAAACGCTCTAAAACACCTCTGACAGAAGCATTTGCATCACGACAAGCTTTTTTACAATATTTAACACAGAATATTACTCAAATTCATATCTATGGTGACAGCGAACTTACTGTTGGTGACATGATCAAATGTACATTTCCATCTTCCTCAAGTTTTGATGACCAGACAGGTGTGTCCCGACTTGATAGTGGTAATTATTTAATTACTAGATTAAGACATATTATTTTAATGGGTGATAGACCACAGCATACCATGTCACTTGAAATTGTTAAAAATGATTTATTGGAGACTGCATAATGTTTAAAATGGGACAATCTGGTTTTTATTGGTTTGTTGGCGTTGTAGAAGATAATACAACAGATACGATGAAGCTTGGTGGTGTTAAGGTACGTGCCTTTGGTATTCATGAGGATTTAGCTACTGAGAGGCTTCCTGATGCTATTGTAATGATGCCTACAACTAGTGGTGGCGTTAAAGGAATTGGCGATACGCCTGGCTTGCTAGCAGGTTCATTTGTATTTGGTTTCTTTATGGATGGTGCTGCAAAGAAGTATCCAATGATTTTGGGCACAATTCCTTATTTGCCAGGGGAGGATGAGAACCAAAATTCTGTGCCATTTCTTGCTAGAGAAAAACAGACTGTTGTCAATAATAAAATTGGTAATGAACCAGAATCATCTTATGCTGCCAAATATCCATACAATAGAGCAATTGTTACTCGTTCTGGGCATATTATTGAAATCGATGATACCCCAGATAATGAAAGACTTCATATTCGTCATAACAAGGGTTCATATGTCGAAATAAATAAAGATGGACGTATGATTATTAAAAGTGTTGATGATAGCTTTGAAATTGTCGGTAAGAATAAAAACATACATATCGAAGGCAATGCAAACATTCAGGTAAAAGGCAATTTAAATTCTATTGTACAAGGCACAACAAAGATTACTGGCGAAGGTGATATTCTATTAGGTTCTGCTGGAAAGATTAGTATCAATGGTGCTCTTGGCGTGAATATTAATTCTGGCACAAGTATCAATATTAAATCACCCGGCGGTCTTATTCAGACTGAAGGAAGCTTTACTACCATTGGTACTGTATCAATGGCTACTGGAGTTACACAAACATTTTCAACGCCTTCTGGTAAAACAGTACATGTCAATAAGGGCGTAGTAACAAAAATTGGTTAAGGATTGAATATGGCAAGTATGCCACCACAAACAGGCGCTGGACCATCATCACTTCTCAATGACTTAGGGTCTATTGGGTCAGTTGCACCTATTGCAACTGTTAATGAAGTAAATCTTGAAGCATTAATTGCTCAAATAGAAGTGCCAAAGTTGCCGCCACCAACTATTGATGATTTTCCTAATCCATGTGCAGATAAAATTAATAACAAGATTGAAATCAATCAAGAAGATACGTTGGTTGTTAATACAAAACGTATTAAAGAACTAACACAACAGATTAGATCAACTGTTGATTGTGATGCTCTTAAACTTATTGTCAAGCAACATTTAGATGATATTAAAAAAGCTGCAAAGGCAGCGGTTAAAGAACAATTAGAACTTTTAAAACAATATTTACCTATTACATCATTGCCAAGTCCTACGCCTTGGGGTATTGTCAAGTGGTTGGGTAGGTTTGTTACTGGTACAGTCATTCCACAGCTTGAAGCCTTTATCAAATATACAGTAGAAATACTTGGATTAATTAAAGCAGTCACTGAACTAATTAAAGCAGTTGAAGAAGTAATACCTAGACTAAAGGCATGTGCTATACAGATTTACCAAGAAACTAAGGCAGACCTTAAGAATGAAATTAATCAAGCTGTAAAAACACTTGAAAAAAAGATTTCTGGAGCTATTGCAAAATTCATTTGTCAGGGTATTGGTGCTTCTGGAATTCAGGCTCTTGGAGATGCTGTTACTGCTTTTAATTTAGTTGAAGATACTCTGAAGGCCGCTAAAGAATTAAAGAATACACTCGTTGGTGATGCTAATAATAGCCTTGGACAGATTTCTCAGGCACAGACACAAATGCAGGGCATCACAGGCATACCACCTGCGATTGCTACTGATAGCCTAGAGAACTTTGAAGCAAGTGTTAACAGTGGTGCATTTGAAACCTATAAAGCTCAGAACGAAGAGTTTGTTAATACTCTTCCACCAGTGAATGATGAATTACCAGTTGCTTCAGGTTATGCTATTGTTGGTAATACTGTAACCTGCAACACAGGCGTATGGACAAGCAATGCTGCTATGACATACAGTGCTCAGTGGTATCGTGAAGGCAATCCAATCTACAATGCCAACTCATTCACTTATTCACCATCTATTGATGACATTGATCTTAATATCTATTGTCAGGTGGTTGGTGAGAATAAGGCTGGTTATATTGAAGTCAAGTCAAATGAGGTTGGTCCTGTTGTTTATAGCGTTCCTGCTGCTAATTTACCAGTTATCTCTGGTTCGCTATCAGTTGGTAGCACATTACAATGTTCAACAGGCGTATGGACAGGTTTTACTCCCACCAAATATGATTATCAGTGGTTCAGAGGAACTGATATGGTATCATCATCTAACAATTCATATGTAATAACGTATAGTGATATTGGAAGACAAATTAAATGTAAAGTAATTGCTTCGTCTGCTCGTTACACACTGGCGATTGATTCTGATCCAGTAACAATTCCATAAAGAGAGAACAAATGGTTAAAACACCAGATAGATTTGCATCAATGAATAGAGAAAGTCAAACATATAGTGACTTTCTTACTGATCTAAATCCACATCCTGTTTCGGGAGATATTGTTAAGTATACTAATGAGAATGCAGTTATTCGTTCTATTCGCAATCTTTTACTTACTAATAAGTTTGATCGTCTATATCAACCAACTATTGGCACTAACATTTACAAAATGTTGTTTGAGCCGATCAGTTCAGAAACTTCACAAAATATTTCTATATTTGTACAAGAAACAATTAAAAATTTTGAGCCACGTGCAAAAGTTATTTCAGTAAACGTCATATCAGATGAAGAAAATCATCGTTATATCGTAAGCATCGTAGTGATGGTTATAAATAAACAAGACCCAATTTCATTTAATATTGCACTCGACAGGATCAGGTAATGTCAGCTAATTCTTCAATTGTTCTATCAAGTCTTGACTTTGATACGATCAAGAATACGTTCAAATCGTATCTAAAAACACAGGATAGATTTAAAGATTATGATTTTGATGGCAGCAACATGTCTGTTCTGCTTGATATTTTATCATATAATACATTTCACAATGCCTTTTATCTAAACATGATTGGCAGTGAGATGTTTCTTGATTCTGCTCAGCTTCGTGATAGCGTAGTATCTCATGCCAAAGAACTTAATTACACTCCACGTTCTTTCACATCTGCACAAGCTAATGTAAATGTTAGTGTTATTAGTGATGTAATTAATAAGCGTTCAGTGGTCATTCCAAAAGGTTATACATTCACTTCACGTTTTGGACCTAAAAACTTTGTATTTTCTACTGCTGAAAATATCATTATTTCCAATTATACACAGAATGCTGATCGCACACAATTAACTTTTACGGGCACTAATATTCCTATCTATGAAGGATATTATGTAGCAGACAACTATACATATTCATCAGACAATCCACAACGTTTTATTATATCTAATAAGAATGTTGATATATCATCTATTACTGTTACTGTAATTGAAGATGTTGGCGCAACAATTCTAGTATATAATAGAGCACAATCATTATTTGATCTTAACTCTTCTTCACAAGTATTCTTTGTACAAGGTGCAGAAAATGACAGTTATGAAATAGTATTTGGTGATGGTATAAATGGTAGAATGCCAAAGAACAATTCAGTAATTACTGTTGAGTATCGTGTATCTAATGGCGAACTACCTAATGGGTGTAATACATTCACACCTGATACAACAATTGATGATGAAACAAAAATTACGGTGACTACTAATCAGAGTGCTTCTGGCGGTGCAGTAAGTGAAAATCTTGAATCAATTAAATATAATGCTCCACGACACTTTAATACACAAGAACGTGCAATTACTACTGAAGACTATGAAACATTACTGAAGATTAATTTTCCTGAAGTCAATGCTGTTACTGCATATGGAGGAGAAAACCTTACTCCACCACAATTTGGTAAAGTATTTGTTGCTGTTGACCTTAAGGAAGTTGATCGTCTACCACAGGTAAAAATAGATCAGTATTATAACTTCTTAAAACCACGTTCACCCGTTTCTATTGATCCAGTATTTGTCGATCCTGAATACACATACATTCAGGTTAAATCAAATGTCAATTATAACGTAAATATTACTCGTCTGACAACAGAAGATATTAAGACAATCACAAAGTCAGCTATCATTGATTATGCTTTACAAAATCTGAATAACTTTAATCGCATTTTCCGTTATTCTAAACTAGTACATTCGATTGATAGTTCTCAGGCATCAATTATTTCTAATGACACTGATATCAATGTTATTAAATTAATCATACCAAATACTGGAACTTCATTGACATTTGATGTCAATTTCCGCATTCCGTTGGGGATCATTTATAGCGCAGACGGAAGAGGGTATTCAATTTCTTCAAGCGTATTTAACTATCGAAATAATAAGGTCATTCTTAAAGATGATGGCATTAGTGCTATTCAAGTATATTCAGCTTCATCTGGACAGTTTATTGATACTGTCGGAAAGATTGATTATACTACGGGATTATTACAGTTTTCTAATTTTAAAATAGATTCTTATGATGGTTCTGGTATTAAAATCTATGCGTCACCAAAGCACAAAGATATTTCAACCATAAATAATGTTATTCTAAATATCATTGAAGAAGACATTGAAGTAAACGCAGTCGCTGTTAGGGCATAATGAATGCAAGATATTGAACAAAAGATATCCCCATTAATTGAGAGTATGTTTCCATCCTTTTATAAGGATGAGGGACAGAATTTTATTGCATTTGTTAAAGCTTATTATGAATGGCTAGAAACTAATCATCAACTTCTTCAGTTAGAAGACATGGCCAATTTTAATGTTGGTGATGTTGTTACACAAGATAATGTTACTGGTACAGTTGTTGCTTATGTTGGGGCTGATATTCTTGTCAAGGTTGATGGGCTAGAAACTTTTAAATGCTTTAATATTTGCTCAGAACTTATTCCAATAACAAGTTCAAGCGGTGGAAATACATATATTCTAAGGGGCGGTGCAACTAAGAGATTGGGCAATATCTTCTTGTCACGCAATCTATCAAATATTCGTGATATTGATACCACACTTGATCTATTCATCACTCAATTCAAAGAAAAATATTTAAAAAATATTGAATTTGATACTCAATCAAATAAACGTATGTTGGTCAAGAACTCTCTTGATCTATATCGTTCTAAGGGCACTTCTCGCTCAATTGATCTATTCTTTCGTCTAGTATATGGATATAATAGTCAGGTAGTTTACCCTGGTGATAATCTATTCAAGCCATCTGAAAGCAAATGGGTAAAGCCACAATATTTGGAAATTACTGGTAGTAATCCACAGAGAGCGGTAACACTTGTCGGTACATTAGTCAGAGGCATTACTTCTGGCGCTGAAGCATTTGTTGAACGATATATCAAAAGAAAAGTCAATAACGGGTTTGTTCACATTCTCTATCTGTCAAATGTTCAGGGTGAATTTGAAAATCGTGAAACAATATATCGTAAGAGTGAAACTCCTTTTTCTGATTCTCCACGTGTTTTAGGGTCATTAACTTCTGTCGATGTTATTACAGGGTCAAAAGAGTTTGCTGTTGGTGATATTGTATCATTCGTAACAGAAACTGGTGACTATGGACAGGCACGTGTTGCTTCAGTTTTTGATGATGAACGTGGTGTTGTTGAATTTATTCTACTAGAAGGTGGATATGGTTATTCTGTATCACATGAGATTACTGGCGATGAGGCATTAAACAGAACACAATCTCTAATCACAGATAATACAATTTTAGTTTCTAATGTAACAACATCAAACTCAGTCGGTGATATTATAATCACCAATCAGGGTCGTTTTTATAGTAACAATGATTTTATTATAATCAAATCTACATATGGTTATGCTAAATTTAGACCTATTACAGATGCTGGGGGAAGAGTCACAACGACCGCTCTGATGTTTCAGAGTGGCGGATTTTTTGGCAATAATTATAATATTGAATTTAATTCAGAACGTGGAGTTAGGGCTTCTTTAACCCCATTATTCAAAGAATCATACATAAGCGGATATTATAAAGTATTTGAAGACCTAAAGCAAAATCGTGCTACTATTGAATATACTGGTATTGCTGATGGATCACAATTTGCTGTTGGGGATGTAATAAGCATTGTCAGTAGCACTAATAATTTACTTGCTTTTGGTGAAATTATTGAAAATCGTGTAAATGTCTATAGTAATGGACAGATTGTCATGGTAGTATCTAATAACCATACTACATCTGTTGGTAATAAAATTCGTCAAACTAATAACCCATCAATAGTAGCTACTGTTTCACAGTCACAGGATACTTCTGCTTCGGGGTCGGTGCTTGATATTTCTGGTATCGCTACCATGAATATTAGTAATATTTTGGGTATTATTAATAATTATGATGAAATATATCAGCTTAATAATGAAGGGATTGAAATTGGCCGAGCAAAAATTACACGAATTGATTTAAATACTACTAATGGAATTCTGGGATTATCCAATATGTCAGGATTTTTTAAGAATGGTATGCCATTAAGTGTAGTGAATAAACCAGAAACTTCTGCTATTGTTACAAATGTAAGTTTTTTTGTATCTGTATACGATACACAAAATAAATATAATGTCTCTAAACTTTCAAAACTCGTTGGAAGTCAGACAGGCACTATTTCTGATATAGTCTCTATTTCTAGTGGAAGTGGCGCTTCATTTAAAATTGGCAGTATCACAGAAGCAGAAACAATTCAAATAAATTCTAATTTAATTGGAAGCAATAATTATCCTATTGCTGGAGCTAATCAATCATTTTCTTCAATTCAGTTAAATTCACAAAATTTTGGTTTTAAACAAAAACCAAGCGGAAATGTATCATCATCAATTTTTTCATGCATGAGTTTTGCCAATCTTTCTATTGGTACTATTAGCACATTATCTGATATTAACCCTGGCCTTAATTATGCTACTCCTCCTGTTGTAAGAGCATATCAGCCATATATTGCTAATTATAATTATAAAGATTATATTTTTACCGTAAAAGATGCTACCAATCCATATATTGTTGGTGAGCAAGTACAACAATCAATTCCCGATTTACGTTATAATATAGAAGTTATAAATCCACAAGTTTTTAGAGTTGGGGAAAAAATATTTCAATTTATATCAGGTGCTGTTGGTACTGTATATTCAGTTAATTATCCCACATCAAATGTCATTGTTGTTAATCAGGCATCAAATGGAGCATTTAATGTTGCGTCTGGAGGTGCTCTATATAGCTATAGTTCACCAACAAGCACGACACGAGTATTAAATGTTGCATCTATTACAGTCCCAACTGTTGCCAAAGGATTGGTATTTGGAGTAAGTGCTAACACAATTTATGTTAAAAGACAGCAATTTAATAATAAATTTGAATTAAATAAAACCTTGACAGGAAAATCATCTGGCGTGACTTCAACTTTAATTGAGGTCCAAGAATTTGATGATAGCTCCCAAATAGGATTCAATTCAAAAATCGACGGCTCTACCTTTAGCGCAAAAGGAGTTGTAACGGCATTACAAGTGGTAGATTCTGGCTATGGATATTCCAATAATCAGACGCTAATTTTTACCTCTGAGGATGGAATACGATCAGGCACTGCACGTGCTATTGTCAAAGGCGCTGGTACTGGTAGTGGATATTACAAGACTTCTAAAGGGTTTCTAAGCAACATATCAAAAATTCATGATGGTGATTATTATCAGGAATACTCATATGATATCATGTCAAGATTACCGATAGACAAATATGCTGATATGTTTAAAAAGGTTATGCATACTGCTGGTACTCGTTTCTTTGGTACAGTCGTTATTGATACTGTTTCAAATGCTAGTGTTAAAATCGCAAATTCATCAGTTGAAATTCTACCAGTATCACCATTGACTATTCAAGATCGTAAAAATATCTATGTTCAGGATCGTAGTCCTTCATATAGTCCTTCATATATAGAAATTAGAGATTAATTACACTAATAAATACCTTATAACCAATACAAGAGACATAAATATAAGTTATGATCACAAAACAAATTGTTACAAAAAAACTCAATGTCGAAACCTCTGAAACGTTTGTACGTAGTATACAAAGCGGGTCGAGTTATTATGTCTTTGCAGCAAGACATACTCCTTATGAAAATGGGGATGTCATCATTCCTATGCCATCTGACACAACAAAAGAACAGATTAATATCTATAATGATATGATTTTTGGTAAAAAAGTCAAGTACAATGATGTGACTAATATGATTCGTCGTTATGATTGGATGGTTGATACTGTCTATGATATGTATGATGACGATGATGCTAATCTAATAGACAAAAAATTCTATGTAGCTGTCAATTCTGGCACATATACTTATGTATATAAATGTTTGTTCAATAATAATGGCGCTAAATCAACTGTAGAACCATATGGAACAGATACTGATGCATTTGAAACTCCTAATGATGGTTATATTTGGAAATACATGTTCTCTGTTGATGAATATACCATGAATAAGTTTTCAACAATTGATTATATGCCTGTAGTCATTGACAGTAAAGTTACTGCTAGTGCAAAGTCAGGAGCAATTGATGTCATCAGCATTACTGATGCTGGTAAAGGTTATGATAATTATATCCCTGAAGGTGAGTTTGAAAGTGTTCGTATTGGTGAAAATACTCTACTATATGGAATTGGTTTGAGCGCATCCAGCCTTAATAATTTCTATAATGGATGTATCATTAAAATTACATCTGGTGAAGCAAATGGCCAATATAGAGTTATTACAAACTATCAGATTGATGTTGAAAATAATAAAAAGATTATTACTTTAGAAAATAGCTTTAACGGCACTGTTAAAGTTGGTGATACATATGAAATTTATCCAAATGTATTCATTTATGACACAAGTGGCACAAAGATCACTGACTGTTATGCTCGTGCGATTATTGACCCTACTAGTGGCAACTCTATTGGTAAGGTAGAAATACTTAATTCTGGTTCAGGGTATCGTTCGGCTATTGCTATTATTCAGGTTAATGATATTGTTCCTGTTACCATTGAGGCATCTTTGAGGACTATTCTTTCACCTGAAGGCGGTCATGGTATAAGTATAAACAATGAACTATTTGCTAAGTATGTGGGAATTAATACATATTTTATTGGTGATGAAATACCTTTATCAATTGCTAATGATTATAGAACAATTGGTTTAATTAAAGACCCATTATTTGCGAATGTATCTATTCTTCTTGATATGACAAAAACTGTCGGACAATTTATTATTGGTGAAAATGTTTATCGCTATAAACCAATTAAATTAGCAGGAACTGTAAATGTAGCTGCTAATAATCTTGTTTATTCTTCAGGAGTAAACTTTGAAGAAGCACTGAGAACAAATGATCAAATTATTATCAATGATGGTTCATCTAACTTCTTTGCTACTATTTCTTCAATTTCTTCTAATAGCATAATGACGGTCAGTTCATCTTCAAACTTTACTGGGTCTAATTGCTCTATTACTTTAGCAGAAACTGAATTATATGGAAAAGTTTCTTCATATTCATTTAATAGTTTGAATTTAACAAATGTATTAGCAAAAAATCTAAGTATTGGTTCAAATATTATTGGTCAAGATTCATTTTGCACAGCGGCAGCTAATACTATAGCACGTCCATTCGTATTCATCAACGAAAGAGATGCAGATGAGTTTAGTGGATTTAATCAACTAACCAAGTTTGTTGGTAGTGTGAGTAAGGCTGGGTTCATTGATGATGAAATAATTGCACAAGAAGCGGTTACTGGATTTGCTCAGCCACAAGCAAGCTTCCATTCTATTATTGATAGTATTGGTGGTCTAGATGATACAATGTATGTTACTAACGTAAAGAACTCATTCCTTACTGCTAGTTATGGAAGTGACGGCACAATTAAAGGTCTTACTTCAAATTCATACTTTATTGTATCAAATAAATACGATGGAGAATTGATCACAGACAGTGGAGAAATCCTTTATCTGGAAAACCTAAATCCAATTACACGTAAAGCTAATCAGACAGAAGTTGTCAAACTTGTACTAGAATTTTAAGCGGAGTCTTTAATTAAATGTCTATTCAAACAGACTTAAGTGTGTCACCATATTTTGACGATTACAGCGAGACAAAGGATTTCTATAAAATTCTTTTCCGCCCAGGCGTGTCTGTTCAGGCTCGTGAACTAAATCAGCTTCAGACACTCCTACAAAAGCAGATCGAACGCTTCGGTGACAATATCTTCAAAGCTGGTACAATTGTTGATGGGTGTGATATCATCTTCAATAATAATTTTCAGTTTGTTAAGATTAAGGATGCTGAAACTGATCAAACTCCTGTCGTAGTTTCAAAATACAAAGGATACAACGTAAAAAATTCCGCAGACGTTGTTCCTCTTGTGGGTACAGTTGTTACTGCTGTTGCTGGTTATGAATCTCAATCACCAGACCTCAATACACTATACATTCGCTATGTAAATTCAGGTTTTAAATCTGATGGCATGGGCGGTACTGTTGAACAACTTAAGTTCAATCCAGATGAAGTTCTGACTGTTTATGATTCAGATAATGTAATTGAAAAAATTATAGTTAATGATGGCGCACAAGGGTTTTCAACAAGTGATAGTATTGCCATTGTTAGTGCTATTGCTATTCAGAATAGCACATTTGGCACAACATTTACAAATAATTTCTATGTAGGTGATTATGTCACTAACGGCACTGCAAACTGTCAGATTATTGCTATTGATACAACAACAAACAACCAAGCGGTCATTCTAAAGATTAAACCAAAAGCATCTGATCTTGCAGCAGGTGATTCTGCCAAATGGACATTTGGTTCTGGAAACATAGTACAGACAACTAATCCAACTCCATCAAGCCTTGCTACTATTACTGAGGTTATTGGTAATGGTGCACGTGCATCTCTTGTTCTTGGTCCTTTAGGAATTATCAAGAGTGTGAACGTAACACAGAAGGGCAGTGGTTATTACATTCAACCTTATGTTGCCGTTTCATCAACTACAGCACCTCAAAATCAAATTTCAATTGCCAATTTTACAGCACAGAATTATCTAACAAATATTACTATTGCTGGCGCTGGTGAAATACCTGTTGGTTCTGGTTATGCTATAACTGTTGGTGAAGGTGTTATCTATCAGAAGGGCTATTTCTCACGTGTTGCGCCTGAATTGGTTATCGTTGAAAAATACTCAAATGCGCCTGATGGTGTTTCGGTTGGTTTTGAAACTAATGAAGCAATCATTAATTCTAATCAAGATACTTCGCTGCTTGACAATGCAACTGGTGCGCCTAACTATAGTGCGCCGGGTGCTAATCGTCTGCAACTAACTCCTAAGCTTGTCACATTGACAAAGGCTGAAGCTGACTTACGTGAAGATTTTCTATACATTGCAGAATTTAGTGGTGGAGAACCATATAAGCAAAATCGTCAGACAGTATATAACAAGATTGGTAACTATATTGCTCAACGTCAATATGAGACATCTGGCAACTATGTAATTGATAAATTCTTATTAAATACTAAGTCTCCTACTAATTTTGCTTCAGAAGCATCACAATTTAGTGTGTTTATTGACCCCGGCGTTGCTTATATCAATGGTAAGCGTGTATCAACAAATAATAACTATGAAATTGGTGTAGATAAAGGTACTGATTACTATGCAGCTAATCCTGCAAATATCTCACTTAACTATGGCAACTATGTTACTGTTAAAGAATATGGGGGAAGTTTCCAGTTTAATTATGGCGATCTTGTAACTCTGCATACCACTGCATATCAATATTATACTGCTGGTCTTGCTGGTTCAACTCCTTCTGCACCATCAGCATCAGTTGGTACTGCACGTATTCGTTCGGTTGTTTATGATTCTGGAACTATTGGCAGTGCTTCTGGTTCATATAGAATTTATCTATTTGATATCAATCTATCTGTCGGCACAAACTTCTCATCACTTCGTTCAATCTTTTATAATGGAACAAATAAGGGAATTGCCGACATCGTTTTAGAGAATGGCAATGCCGTTCTAAAGGACAATGATATTTCTTCACTTATCTTCTATGCTGGTAATCCAGCGGTGAAGAAGGCAAATAACATTTCATATATCTATCGCACTGTTAATAACTTTAATCTTGCTACAACTGGTCAGATGACCATTTCACTTGCAGATGGTGTTTTTCCTTATACTGGATCACTTAATAGTGTGCAAGAAAAAGAAGTAATTATTACTCCACTTGCAACATTTAAGAATACTACTGATCTTACTGGTAGTGTCACATCATTGACTACATCAACTTTTGTCAATGGCACTTCTACCAATTTTGTAAATCAAATTCGTGCTGGAGACTTCTTGACCGTAAGTACTGGTTATCTTGGTCAAGTTAGTTACGTTGCAAATTCAACCCAGCTTGTTTTAGTATCAAATGCTGCTACTGCTATTACAACTGGCACATATAGCTTAATGTTCCCTAAAAATGTTCCAATTTCGTTTGATCGTACTGATAGAACAATGGTTGTCGATGCAACAAATAAGCTTCTAACAGTCACAATGAATATGACAACAAATGTTGCAGTTCAAGCATCTGTCTCATATAATGTTAGGCAGAATGCAACTGCTGTTGCTAAGACTGTTAATAAAGATAAGTATGTTCGTATTAATACGGCCACAAACGTTAGTGCAAACAGTGGACCATGGGCACTTGGAGTTCCTGATGTTTATCGCCTGAATAAGGTGTATAAAGGAAAAAATCCAATTTTTACTCCAACTGACGCTAATGTTGAAGATGTAACACAGCATTTCTATGTTGATCATAATCAAAATGAAGACTTTTACGGCATTTCATACCTTGTAAAAAAACCAAATTCAAGTTTGGTAATTGACATCAATGATTTTCTTCTAGCTTCTATTAATTACTTCTCAGTGACAAGTGAAGGTGTAAAAGTTGGAGGAGATTCTGGTACATACTTTATTAATGATGCTCTTTCTTTGAACGGTTCGACAACAACAATAAATACTCTTGAAATTCCTGAAGTATATGGCAATAGAGGAACATATTATGATCTTCGTGATCAGTTTGATTTCCGTCCATATTCAGTTAAAACTGCAACTCCAACTGTACTTCCAGCTTCAGCTCCAGTCAATCCACTAGAACAGACTGCTGGTTTACGTTTTTCAAATACAACAAACAAGTTTTTTCCTGCGCCAGATTCTCAGTTAACTTCTATTGTTGAATACTATCAAGGTCGTATTGATCGTGTTGTAATTGACGAAACAAACGCATTTCACGTTATTAAAGGTCAAGCTGGTACTAATATTGAGCCATCACAGCCAGATAATGCACTTACTGTCAATCTTCTAAAGGTTCCACCGTATCCTTCAGTTCCATATCAGTTATCACCAGAAACTGTTGCGATAGTAGATACAAAAATTGCAAATGAAAAATATTCTTCTAATCGTCTTGAAAACTACAGAATTAAGACTACCTTAACTGCGGTTGATAACCTGATTACACAGCCACGTGGTTATACCATGGAGCAAATTGGTAAGCTTGAAAAAAGAATTCAAGACCTAGAATATTATACTTCACTAACTCTTACTGAGGCGCTTGCTCAAAAGCGTGTAATTCCTAGTTTTGATGGCACTGATCGTTTCAAATTCGGTTTCTTTGTCGATGGGTTTGAAGACTATAAATATTCCGATCTTTCAAATCCTGCATATAGAGCAACTATTGTTGATGGATATCTATCGCCACCTCTAGATGAAATTAATATTATTACACAAACACCTGATTCAACTCTAGAACTTCCATATAATGAAATTGTATTTACTGCTCAGACACGTGCAACTGATGGTCCTGTAGTAGCAGTTCCTCCAGTTCCAACTGTAACACAGAGAATTGTCGGAGTGGTACAGAACGAACGTAACCGTGCAAATAGTGATAAATCACCATATGTTTATGAAGAATTCTTTTATACCTTCTCTTCATTAACTGGTCCTGTAGAGTTTTATATCAATTCACGTGATAATAATATTGCTGCTGAATTCTTCCAGAGTAAGACTTCAGATGGTCCATGGTTATCTGTAAAATCATCATTTAATGCCGCTGCAATTACCAGCACAGATATCATAAATCGTCAGCTAAGCCTAAATGGTAATAGAAATATTGAGCATCTAGGTTATCTGGAAAGAAAGAATTATGGACCAGTTGGCGGGTTTATTGAAGATCAATTTAAGGTATTGTTCACACATGATCCTACTAAGGGACAATATTATAAGGTAAGAATATATAAAGGACGAAATCATGGCGGTTTCTTTGGTGGACAAGGTGCTTCTGGTACATTTGGTTATAAGCTAGTATATCCATCAGATACTGAGATTAATCTTCTATTGCGTGAACCATATATAAATTATATTCAGTCGCAATCAGGTTATCTTGGACATGGCTATGTGTTGCCATAATATTCATATTATTTTCTATAAAGGTTAAGTTAGAGCAATGGCTATTAATATTTTAAACTCACTGTATTATTATAACAACTTAGGTGCCTATGGTATTCCTAAGTTGTTTCCTACAAAATTTATTAACTCTAACTATATCCTTGCTGAACAAGCAATTCAGACCACATTATATGGGTTAAAACCCGGCGCTATTCATAAAGTATATCTTGAAGGCGTAGATGTTACTGATATTTGTAAACAGGATAGCCGTCTATTGGGCGAAGGGCTTCTGTCAAATCTATTTGGCATGATTACATTTACCTTCTACTTTTCGCCATCGATCATTCCAACAACTGATATAGAAAAATCAGCAGCAATTGCTTCATTAATTGCTGGACCAAAAACGCTTACAATAAAAACATCAGATCAATCTTCTATTGCAACTGTTGACATCGTACTTCCTTTATATGTGCGTGAAGCAATGGATTTATACTTCAAGAAGACCCCTGTTGCTGGTCAGGTAGCTTTGCAGAATACTCCTATTGCAACTTCTACGTCAACATCTACCTCAATGTCAGATTACTTTACTACACCAGAATATAATGTAATCCAAACATTCTATGCTGATCCTGATGTTGTAGGTAAGTCAAGTCAAGTATCAATTACATCAATTGATCTTTATGTCAAGGCAAAGCCAAACCCAACAAAAAATATTTCAGGAAATCCAAAACCTGGGGTCACTATAAAAATTTGTGATGTTGAAAATGATGAACCAGTTCTTTCAAAGTGCTATATTTCATCAATATCAAGAAAAGAATATGATGAAATATATGCGTTTGGCGATGCTTCTACTCCTGTAACATTTGGTTTCAATAAGCCAATTAAGCTTACTACAGGTAAATTTTATGGTATTGTTATTTCATGTGATGATCCTTCATATGAATTCTGGGTAAATAAGACAGGTGATAAGCTTGTTGGTACTAATAATCCTTCACCGGGTAGTAATATTGTCAAGGACGGCAAGATTTATCTTAAGAATAATTCAAATGTGTTCAAATCATTATCTGATACTGATCTTAAATTTAAGGTAAATGCTGCTAAGTATACTGAAACTCAAACCACCAAGACATTTGTTAATGCTAATTATGAATTCTTCACAATAAGTGGTCGTACAGGCAACTTTATTGGTGGTGAATGGGCATATAAAAATGGAACATTCAATAGTGGGCTTATATCAGTGGTCAGAGGCTCAAATATTATTAAGGGCACTGGAACAACCTTTACTACATTTGTAGAGGGTGATCCTATTGTTGTTTTTGGTGATGGGACCAAGAAAGAAGTTGTTTTTGTTAAATCTGTATCAAACAATACAATTATGACAACAAAAAATCCAGTTCCATTTACAAATGTCAATGCTAGTTATCTCAATACAGTTGTTGGTAAAGTATATTATAAGGATGAGTTGAATAACAAGCTTTATTTGAATTATTCAACAGCAAATACTTCATACTTTGATGTGGCCAGTACGCTTGTAGGAATTGATTCAAATGCATCAGCTACTATTAGTTCTATTGACGCACTTTCTATTGACAGAATTAAAATGAAGGGCGACATCAAAACATCTGCGGCTGGTAAGGTCGATATCAACTTTTCGGCTGCTGCTAAATCTGGCGACACATATAGCTTCTCAAATAATGAGGAAAGAGTTGAAATTAATGATGTCCGTGTAAAGAATCTTACTAAATATGATGCACATATTCTTTCACGCTCACAAGAAATTTTTAATAATAATCTATACAGCAATACAAACTTATTGTTAAGTAATAAGTCTGTTAAAATTAATGCACATCTCCAATTAAATACATCAGAATCAAATTTCTATACTTCGCCTTCAATCGAAAGTGGACAGATTGATCTTTATTCAATGAAGAATTTAGTTTCAAATAATTATATTGTGTCTGTAGGCGGCGTATCATATGATAGCGAAGTTAATGGCAATGGTTCTGCTATTGCTCGTCATATTGCCAAGAAGGTTGATTTTACCAAGGAACATTTTGCTGAAGATATTCGTATGTTCATGACAGCATATCGTCCATTAGGAACAGATATCAAGGTCTATGCTAAGGTGCACAATTCACAAGACCCAGAGCCATTTGATGACAAGTCATGGACACCACTTGAATATGTTACAAGTACAAACATTTATAGCTCAAGTGAAGATCAAAATGATTTCATTGAATATGAACTAGGAATTCCTGCTGCTTCAGAATCTATTGATATCCCTGGCGTGTTTAAAACAACCTATGCCAGTGCGACTGTGTTGGCTGCTAATGTCAATCCAACATCATATCTTGCAAACAATGATGTTGTTAAAATTTATAGTTCAATTTTTCCACAGAATTATACGATTGCAGTTGCTAAAGAAGTTGGTACTGGATCAATAATTCTTGGATCAGCAATCTCAAGTAATAATGTTGCTAGCAGTGGTATGACAGTTGCAAAGGTTAAATATCCAAATATTGCGTTCAATAATCCAATGAACAACAATATCTCAAGATACTATAATGATGCTCTTGTTGAGATTGATAGCTTTGATTCCATGCAAATCAAGATTGTATTTTTATCAGACTCAACATTTATCATTCCAAAGATTGATCAAATACAAGTATTAGGCGTTTCAGCATGACATTTATAAGAGATGACAGTACTGGAGCCATTATAAATAAAGATGATAACTATTATAAAATGATTTTGGTAAGGCGTGAAGAAAAAAAGAAAGCTGATAACTTTCAGGAAAAAATGGATTGCCTAGAGTGCGAACTCACAGAAATTAAAAATTTACTTAAACAAGTATTAAACGGAAAGAATTATGGCTAGACAAGTTGCGAACGTTGACATTCAAGTGGATACATTTGGTTCGTGGATTTCACGTACCAATCAACTTTTAGAAGCATTTTCTAATGAAGTTCTAACTGCTAATAGTACTAGCGGTGTTACTGGTACGCCTACCAATAAACGAAATTCTACTCTTTATGGTAGATTTAATACAAATACATTTTATTCATCAGAAACTTTTCAAGTTGGTGATGGTATCTATGCAAATACAACATCATTTACTTTTGGACCAAATATTAAGATTGTTGCTAATAACACAATTGGTACAACAGGTCAAATCTTAGCTATCGGCACAACAGGTCTATATTGGACTAATTCTGGTCTTGGTACTGTTACAAAAGTTCAGGGTGGCGATGGGCTTAGTGGTGAGATAACAACTACTGGATTATTATCTGTAAAAGCAGCTACTGGCATTTCAGTTAGTGGCAGCGGCGTTTCTGTGAATTCAGCATATATTGCCACACTAAATTCTGCCAATGCAGCAACTCTTTTATCAAAAACATGGCAATCTCCTGCTGCTATCGGCAATCTTTTTCCAAATACTGGTGCATTTACTACATTAACATCAACAACATATTCTATTACTGGTGATAATTTTTTCACACTGAGTAATACTGAATTTCGTACTCTTGGTTATATTGAATCGACCACTCCTGCTACAGGAGCATATGGTGGCGTAAATATTCGTGCCGCAAATGGTGGAACTGCAAAATTAAGAATTACTGATTATCTTGCAGAATCTGTTTATGGCACTGCCACAATTAATAATCTAGGAAATTGGGAATGGTCCAATAGTATTTCTGCTACGTCTGCCTCATTAGCAAAAAGTCTATCCATATCGACTGACAATACCTCTGGTGGTGGTATTATTCTGTCTGGTGATGGTGACATTGTAGACTTAAATGATGGTTTTGCTTCACATCGTTTCACAAATGGTGTTAAAATTTATAGTGCAAATAAAGGTGGTACAGGTGCTATAACTCTTGGGTCAAATGGAACAATTAATGCCAAGGAAATTTTGATCCCAAATAATTCATATGTAAAACTTACAGAGTTCAGTAATAATAGTGTTTTTGGCTCAGATGATGTCAGCATGAGCAATTTTCCATTTACAATTATTGGAGGCACTTCTCAAGGTTATACACAGCTTCCAAATGGTTTAATTATACAATGGGGCAATGATGGTACTGTTTCTTCTGGAGAAGGCTCTGTTAATGTCTTTTATAAAATTAGATTTCCTAATAAAGTTCTATCTGTAGTCGCAAGTCCTAGAGGTTCTGATAACGTAAATAATGATATGTGGGTTCAAGTACCATTTATTTATGAAAATTATTTTAAACTATTTTATTCTGCATCAAGTGGCGGAAATAGCGGATACGGATATAGGTATATTGCAATAGGTTGGTAATATGAATATTTTTTATAGTGATAGTGAAAAAAGTTTTTATGATTTACAATTAAATTATCCGACATTACCAGATGATTTAATTGAAATTACAAATGATCAACATGAATATTTCATTAATGCCATTAATAATAAAAATAAAGAAATAGTAGTTGAAAATGGGCAATTAATTCTTGTTGATAGAGTTCCTGTTTATACATGGAATTTTATTAGACAAAAAAGAAATAAAATGCTTTTACAATGTGACTATACTCAACTAGCTGATTGGGTTGGTGATAAAACAATATGGGCGGAATATAGACAGGCTTTAAGAGATATTCCATCAACTTTTTCTGATCCTAATCAAGTTGTTTGGCCAAAAGCACCGAATACTTGATATAAGTTTAATAAATACATAAAGAATAAAAAATAAGAGGAAGTACGAGTGACAACTAAAATTTATAATATGACGGACACTTGGGACGATAATAGTCTTCAGTATACCGCTATTAAAATGGATGTAGCAGATATTAACTCTGCTGTTTACTCACGACTTATTGATCTGCAAATTGCAGGTTTTAGTAAGTTTGCTGTTGATAAACTTGGTAAAATTGTTAATGGTAATATAGATTTACCAAAAGTTAATGGTCTTGAATCGGCCATTGACGTGCTTTCTGCTGCTGGTCTTGGAAAAGTTGATTGGTTTGTTGCCAACACACAAATTCTTAATAATAATCTTAATTATGCTGCTGATTCACTTGCGCTTGTTTATAATGATCCAGTTGTTCTTAAAAATGACTTTTATTTAAAAGTTGGTGGTACTGCATCAGGAAGATGGTCAAATACTGGCATTCTTCAAGCATTACTAACACAAATTACACCAAATAAATCTATTGAACGTACATTCTATGTTACAATGGGAGGAAATGATAGCAATAATGGCACGAGTGTGTATAAGTCAAAGGCAACTATTGGCGCTGCTTTAGCTGCTGCCGCTGCCGTTGGTGAAAGTTGCATTGTTATTGTTCACCCTGGTGAATATGTAGTTCAACCAAATACACAAATTCCAAAAAATTGTGCCCTATATGGATATGATCTTCGTGTCACTAAATTAAAACTTCCTATTGGACAAGAAGAAAATATTATGTTTCTTCTTAACAGTGGCGTTAAGGTTCGTGGGTTCTCATTCAGCGGCCTTCGACATGAAAAGGCAGCATGGTCATCACTTGCTACTGATGCTCTTAGTGGT
>Ga0114963_10000200_pt1 | contig 38453 bp, 34 predicted proteins | sample C_131016_EF_Meta_FD_87019 | JGI IMG/M metagenome (GOLD analysis project Ga0114963, IMG submission 87019) | Freshwater microbial communities from Lake Croche, Canada to study carbon cycling - C_131016_EF_MetaG | ecosystem: Environmental > Aquatic > Freshwater > Lake | place: Lake Croche, Canada... | reverse complement strand
TATACATTATATTTTAAACCACTGTTTTTAAAATATCGTAAATTATTTTGTATGTTCTATTGGAGAAGCTAATCCAAACACCATTAAACAATAATTATAACCTTGTGTTAGAATTATTTAAGTCCAAATTCATCACAGAAGGTAAAGACTTCTGTGTTTTCTTTGACGATCAATATAAATATGTCCCGAATCAAAGAGCATACAGAACGGGTATCACCCAGTGAGGACGTGGAGGTGCTTGGACTACCAATATCTTTGGAAACATCAAGATAGTAAATTAAAACTCACCCAAATGGTGTAGATTTGTTCATCATTACCTTAACATTACCTAAGAATTGAGATGGTTTTTACCTATGACCCCAAAGAAGAAAAATTAATAATTAAAAAGTCTTCTAGAATAGAATATAACCAATTGAAAATATGGTTAACTAGATATGTTAAATCACATAGATATATGCCCGCCTTTAAAATGGGAGTTTGGGATGGACAAACTAGTTATTTTGATAACGGTAAGGTATCTCTTGGTCTATGGAAAGAATGTTTGAAGGCTTGTAGAGAAATTGGTGCCGAATTTATTATTGAAAATAAAGAAGATTTCCCCATAAATAGAGATGTTACTATAGAATCTGTAAGAGAATTCTGCAATGATTTTTTCAGTGGGCATAAAGTATTAGACCAGGAAAAGAAAGAATGGGTCGAATTTAAACCATATGATTATCAGATTGAAACTGTATTTAGGATATTAAAAAATAGATACTGTATGGCCGAGATAGCGACATCAGGGGGCAAATCCTTGGTAATATCGATTGTCATTTTTTATACTTTGAAGAAAATTGACCCAAATGCTAAATTTTTAATAATTGTACCTTCCATTTTATTAGTAAATCAATTTTATGAAGATTTTATGGAAGCTAATTTTGGAGTGAATTTTTTACATGAGTTCAAAAATAAAGTAGACTTTTCTCAAAATTTGATTGATGATGTTAAAGAAAAATACCCCTCTTATAATCCTTGTCACATAAAAATGGAAGAGGTTATGTCAGAGAAGCCAAGAAAATGGGTGGGAACTGAAGATCCAAATATTTACATAGGGACCTATCAATCATTGGAAAAATGGCCAAAAGAATTTTTTAAACAATTCCATACAGTGGCCTGTGATGAATCACATTTTGCTAAATCTAATTCATTAAAAAAAATACTAACTAATACATTTAAACATGCCTATAATAGATTCGGAGTTTCAGGAACGTTCCCGCCCGATGATAGTCTGGAAATACTCAGTATTCGATCCGTTTTGGGTCCAAATATTAATAACATAAAGGCCAAGGAATTAGTCGATAGTGGTAAAATAACCCCCATGATGATACGTTCCATTCTCATGGATCACGATTCCAAATTAATTAATGATCAGTTATATAAAGCTCGAAAAATGGGAGGGGGTAAAGAAGCTTTCCAATACGAAAAGGATTTAGTGCATAGTTCTCAAAAAAGACTCGATTTCATAAAAAAACTCGTAGATAAATGTCCCTCCAATACGATTGTATTATTTTACACGATAGAATATGGTATAAAAATATTAAATAAATTAAAAGAAGAAATCCCAGATAAAGATTTTTATTACATAGATGGGAGTATTTCTGGAAAGGAACGAAATTCCATAAAATCAGAAATGGAAAAAACAGATGGTAGAGTCAAAATATTAGTCGGTTCCTATGGATGTCTATCTACGGGAATATCCATAAAGGCCATAACAAATATAATATTTGCTGATTCTTTTAAATCCGAACAAATAATAATACAGTCTATAGGAAGGGCTCTACGTAAACACGGTCAAAAGAAGGTCGCCAATATTTTCGATTTGGTTGACATTCTGGATTCATCTAAAATGAATAACTCTCTATATAGACACTATATAGAAAGAAAAAAATTTTATAAGGAAAGAGAATACCCCTATAAAGAAATTAAGATCTCACTTTAAGAAATATTTCCATTGAAAGTACCTCCGAATTTTTTTATATTTGATATATCATCTTCGGTGAAGTCACCCTTATATCTACTCACCAAAATAACTTGTTTTTGGCTCTTACCATGATACTCCCAGTGCCACCATTCATCCGTTTTACTATCATCTCTAAGTTTAGTTGGATTAAACCAACCAAAATTTGGGCCATTTTCAAAAAACCAAATATAATTTGGATGCTTAAATGCTGATGGTCTAGAATCTATATCCTTAAACATATTAGTCCTAATTCCCCAATATATATCTATCGCTATCCCCCATCCGTGGTTAGATGTACCTGGTTTTGCCGCTCTTCCTTGTCCATATTTGGCAAACATGGCTTCTTGTCTCTGTAAGGATCGATAACCATCGGTAAAAGTAATTGATTGCTTTCCCTTGAAAGATGCATTATTGAAGGCATTCATCAAAGCATCCAAAGAATCAGAAGCCTCTGACATCAGATAAGAAGAATCTCCACCTAGGCTCTTGGATAAAAATTTATTCTTTTTCATTTTATCGAGTGGTATCTGACCATTATCATAATTGGATACGTTGACAGTTTTCATACTTGCCTCAGAGGTAATGGTTTGGGAGTGAATATCATTTGGTATAGATGGATCCAGTACCTCGGGTCTCCCCGTAACAGGACTATCTGGTGGGGCATAGGAAACGGGAGAAGATTTTGTTAGATTATTTTCCCTCACGGTTGATTTCCAATTATCACCCTGAGTGTTGTCATAGTCTCTTTTTTGGCTCTTCACTTCTTTATTGTCAACAATCCAAACACGTTCTGATAGGAACTTTGGATCCCTAGAAAGTCTATACTCTATTAAACACTGAATAAGTGCTGGATTCGCTATAACTGGAGCCCCAAGATTTCCCAAATATGGGCCCCCATTTTCACCTAATAAATTGTCGACAAGAGTATCCATCCAAGCCATGAATGAAGTTCCTAAGATGGCTGCTTGTGCGGAATCAGGGGACCCAATTAATACTTTGGCATCATTGTCTCTCAGATTTAGATTTATATTTCCATTTTTATCTAAATTTATATTTGTATATTCATGATCTATTTTAAGTCCCTCACTTTTATTTCTGTAAATTTGGGTCATCTCATCGAAATGTACAGAGGAAAATGATAAGTAATCCTCTTCTGATACTTTTGTGAGTTTCTTTTCTAGGTTAGCATTGAAATGTTTAGCATAGATGTATTCTGGTTTATAAGGATTACCATTATCGAATATGACTGCCATCACCTTACCGACTGGGGGTAAATCAAATTCATGTCCAGATAAATCTTTCCATGGTGTGGACCATGGGATATCTTCAACGGGAAGTTCATCGAAAACATTATTTACCCTAATTCGGCACCTACCCAATCTTTTTGGATCATTATTGTCTTCAACGACCCCGACAAAAATACGCTTCTTTAATTCTTCAATTGACATTGATGATTAGTAGAATTTTAACCTAGGTGCTGGAGGACATTCATGAAAGAAATTGCTTCTCTCCAAGATACGATTGGTTCAAGCATGTAAACAAATGCCTTAAGCATAATATATATATCATATTATTAAGCTTCTTCATGGTACACAAAGAAGCGCCAAGATAGTAAATCAGAACTGGCCCAAGTGGCTACAGATTTGTATATAATCATTTTGTAATAGTGAGCCATTCCCAAAAAATTAAATGAACTAGTATGATCGAAATAGATAATAATTATGTTTTCCCCAAAAGAAAAGAAATTAAAAAAAATCTAGAAAGTATCGATGCCCTTTATAATGATATAAAGGATCGCATAAAATCAATTGATGTGAGTAATGTGGATTTTGAAAAAGTGGATTTTGATTTGAAAGTTGAAGTTAAGGAAAAACAAAGGGTATTCTTTTGGGTTCGTGTTTACCTCAAAGAAGAAATGGAGATAGACCCATACACAGATGTTTTCATTAAATGGTTACCTACGGGGGAAGTATTGGAAACCAAATTTATTTGTTTCTCTAAAAAGGGGGTTGATAAAGATTTAAACGAGGAAATCGTAAACTATGTCACCGATGATGATAAAAGGGTATTATGTCTTATGGTCGATGAAGATCGGATAAACATAAATAATGTAGATATACCTTTCATAAAAAGCCTATTTAAAATAGGAAGATATTATCAATACCAAGTTTTTAAAAACTCGGATCTATTACTGTCAGATGGGAATGGAAATGAGTTGAATTATTTCGATATAGATTTTTAAAAAATGCTCATAGATACTCAATACTTAACAAACAGTAAAAAATTAGTAATAAGCTATGTCGATAAGGACAGGGAGATAAAATTGAAATATTTTGATTGGGAAAATCCGACAAAATATGTAAATTGTTCTGAGGATGACCCAGATAAAAATCCAATATTTAGATCTTGGGACAAGAAAGCAGTCAAATCAGAACCAGTCTCGATCCCAGACCGATATTCGATTTATGAATTTTTAGATTATTTACCAGATGATGTCAAAGACGAAATATTTGAATACAACATACCTAAGATATTTTTTGTCGATATCGAAACTGAGATATTGAATGAGGTTGGATTCCCCGATGCAGAGACTGCACCGACGAGGGTTTTATCTATATCGATCGTGTTTGAAGATAAGATCGTCTTACTTGGTCTCAAAGAGATGCCTGAAGATATGCGACTCAGAATAAAAGATAACACCAATAAATATTTTAAGAAATTCAATGCCGATTATAAATTAAAATATATAAAATATGAAGATGAATTCGATATGCTCCATAACTTCTTCTATAAAATGGTTCCCAAGATGCCACTCATAACGGGATGGAATTTTTTGAATTATGACTGGATTTATTTAGTAAACAGAGCTAGGAAAATAAAAAAAGATTTAGACGGAAGACAATATTCGATAGATCCATCGGTATCATCTCCCACGAAAAGACTCAATAAAGTCTGGATGACCAATCAAGAAATCCCTGCTCATAGAATGATATTCGATTACATGCAACTCTATGAGGTATGTGATACTTCAATTAAAGTAAAAGAATCATCTTCCTTAGATTTCGTTTCAAGTAAATTGGTCGGTGTCGAGAAGATAAAATACTCGGGATCGCTACAAAAATTATATGAGGAAGATTTTGAGAAATTCATGTATTACAACTGTGTTGACTCAGTTCTTGTTCAGAAAATACACGATTCGAGAAACTATATCTCGATCATATTTGCCATATCGGCACTATCGAAGATTAGAATAGTGGATGTGATCTCCCAGCCAAACAATGCACTTGCGTCTTTGGCCATAACCGAGGGTGTACTCAGAAACAGATTCAGAGAGCAGGATAATATAATACTATTTAAACCCGAAAGAGATAAATCTGATTCGAGTCAAATCTCAGGTGGTTGGGTTAAAGATCCAGTCTTGGGTATGAATCAATGGTGTTTGACATATGACTTTTCTAGCCTATATCCAACTGTCCAAAGACAATTCTATATATCACCCGAAAATTTCATAGGAGTCCAAGACAAATCAAATGATAAATTTTGTGATAATGGAATTGAGATAGATACCAAAAAACATGTATTGTGTAGCAATGGAGTCGTTTTTGAGAAAAGAAACTCACCTACTATAAAAATGTTAGAAGATGTTTTTGCAGATAGAAAAAGGAATAAGAAGATAATGCTCCAAAAAAAGGAAGAACTCAAAAAGGTTATGGATGAGATCAAAAAACTCGAATCCGAATTGATCTAAACCTTGAAAGCTTCAAAATCTAAAGATGGATATTTATTATGCACTTGCTTTCTTATATCTCTTATCCATTTTTGATTATCCTCAAAGAATTTAACTTTCATGAAATTAAAGTCTTTTGATAATTGAATTATTTTTTCTGATTTCCATATAGCAACTTTACTATATGATTTATATGGATACATGTGGAGTCCAAAATTTGGATATTCTATTCCCAGATCCAAAAGACATTTTTCTATTTTCGGTCTCATTTCCTCGGATCTGGCAGTGACTATTGATTTATTCTTAGAGTTCTTATAGATTGAAATAATATCTTCTCTGACACTTGTTGGAATAGAAATATCAGAAGTGGAGAATTCTTCGGGGGCAGTTAGATATAATCTATTCCCCTTCTTTATCCAAACACCATAATTTTTGAATAAATTTTGGGGATCCTCAATGTATATTCGACCATTTTCTATGCATAAATCACTCAAAGACCTGCCAATAATGGAAACTGAATGATTTAACATCTTTTCTATATTACTACTCTCAGTGAGATATTCTATAGCCCTTGATTCAAATGATGGTGTATTTACAAGTGTATCATCTAAATCAAATACCCAAAGAGTGTCTTGGGTAAAATCTCTATAAGAGAAAATTTTGTTCATTTCATTCATTTTCATTTTTAAAAAATCTTAATTATTTTCTTATCATATAGAAAAATGAACTATTACTCATTGATTTTATTTCCTCTTCAACTTCTTTCATTTCATCTTTTCCTTGAGATATCATATCTTGTGAATTGTATTTTACTCCACCAGGTAAAATGAAATCAAATGTTCCCAGGAGTCTACCCTGTTGCATCTTTGCCCAACCCGTGACGTATTTGGTGAAGTATGTATCGGTAAATAAATTCTCAACGGGAATGTTTGCATATGTTTCCAATATTAAATCATATCTAACTTGGGTTAATATATTCAATCGATGTGATAATTGATTAAAATGAAATTTAATTGTTTGCAAACTGAGTTGATTTAACATATCAGACATGGAGTCTATAACAGTTTTATAGACACCCAATTCACCGATTGTGGTTACATAAGATGATAGATAAGGCTGATTACTGACCCCCAAATTTACCGACAAGTTTGGTGTATTTATTCCAAGTTGAAGAAGTTGAGATTGTTGCAATTGATGGATCCATGTTATGGATTGTATTTCACAGGGAAGCTCTATATAACTATACTTGGAGTATTCTTCTGTTGAAAAAATTTGTTTATTTATATAATAATAGACTTTGGATACCGAATATTGATAATTTTGATAGAACCAATTAAGGGCTCTCGTTTCGATGAACTGTCTTATTGAAGCATCGGGCAAATTTTTAGGAAGTGCTCCAAATACAGTTATGTCTGATTGAACAATGTCAATGAATTCTTCTATGCTAATTGCGCTCATGTAATGTGGGTGAAGGGTAATGATGTATGAATTTACACCACTTGGGTGAGTTTTCATTTACTATCTTGAGGTTTCACAAGACATTTCTAAAAGAAATTGCTTCCTTTCAAGATATGGTTGGACCAAGCTTGTAAACAAATACCTTAGTCATAATATGATATATATCATATTATATTATCGCGTTTCTTTAGAATATACAAAGAAACGTCAAGATAGTAAATCAAAACTGCCCCAAGTGTTATGGACTACACATCAGTTAAAGACTGATATGTTTCCGGAGACAAGCTCCTTCTTTTTAGATGATTCTACGATTTTGCCAGTTAAAACTGGTCTTATTTCATCTCCACATCTGTGATCGCCCGTCCTAGACGATAATATTTTTATTCCTTCTTTTAGGATATTTTTACTCGCATTGAAATCTCTATCTAATTCAGTATTACAAGATGGACAAGTCCATTCTCGTATATCCAATTTTAGATTTTGATTGATCCACCCACAAGAACTGCACTGATTACTTGAAGGAAAAAAATTATCAATTTCAATGATTTCTTTAGCATTCCAGTTAGCTTTATAATTTAAAAGTGCCCCAACTAGCATAACTGATATGTTTAGCTAGTTTTTGGTTTTTAATCATTCCTTTAATGTTTAAATCTTCAAGAAATATCACATCATATTTCTTTTCTGTTTGATGCTTCATAGAGTATACTTCTTTACAGAAGTCTAATTTGATCGCCACCTTTGTAGTGGCAAGTTCCTTACCATATATTTTGAAACCTTATTTAAGAGGTTTAAAAATATAATATATGCATTATATTTTTAAACTCTGTTTTTAAAAAAAGATTAAAGTGTTTAAGTTCAAATTCATCACAGAAGTTAAAAAATTCTGTGATGAATTTGATAACCAATGTAAAAAAATAAAATCAATATCTTTAGTATCAGAAAATTGTAAAATTTTAACAAAGTCCTAAAATAACTCATTTTTTTGATAATATATAATTCATATAGAACTAGATTTAAATTATCCATTTCTAAAATAAAAATAAACTAACTATTATGAGAAGCAAAGAAGATTTGATATATGGTCTTATTTTTTCTGATAGGTTAAGTTACTATATAAACATATCTGACTATATAGAAGATGTAGATGGATATGAGAAGTTCATTGATGAGATAAAAAAGATACTTAAAAAATCTAAGGTCTCTATAGTATCCGAAAAAATAAGTTCCGATGACGATGGATTCTATTGGAATATAAAGGTTAGGAAGAGTTAAGCTAAGTCTTTTTCTAGAGCAAACTCGTACAAAATAGGCAAATTTAAATTATCAATGAATCCATTCTTTATGTCTTCCAAAGTTTTGGATTTACATAATATAGAATTTATAACAGGGGTAAATTCTTCCTCAAATTCGTTATAACATTCTTTCCATGGTTTTTTATAATTGTTGAGTTTTATCCATTCTACATCACCCCCACTTAACCAATATAGACAGTTTCTGTAGACGATTGAATCGTAGTCTATATTTATGCCCATATCCCATATTAGACTATTAGATGAACTGTCTCTCATTAAAAGAGAGACGGCCTCGGCGACATCCTTTGTTATGAACTCATTTATCTCAAAAAATACGGAGTTGTCATCACTTAAAATAATTTTTACATTATCACTAAAAAAAATTATCTTTAGTTTGTTTAAACTTTTTGCATCTTTTCCTCTTACCATCTCACGAATATATATCAAAGTTTTGACACACAAATCTGCGACTAAAGAAGGTTGATATTATGATATATAGGGGGATGGGGATCATTCAAGGCAGGTATTGTCCGATGGGAACGTGAAAGTGACTGGGTTACTGGAATCTTTCGAAGCGCCAAGATAATAAATCGAAACTCACCCAAAATATTTAGATCTGCACCTCATTAGTTAAAAAAAAATATACAAATGATTTATTTACAGAAAAGAAATGAATTTATAAAAAAAAGATCAGATGAGAATTCAGATTTAATTACTGAGACATTCGAAAATGATATAACTTTGGGAGGCTCTCTATTGGGTAGATTTATAAACTCAACTTTGAGAAAGGCTAAGATATCCATAAATCAATCGGGTATAGATCCGTTATCAAAAAAACTCGAAAAATATTTAGATGAGTTATTGGTGGTATCTAGGATTGATGATGAGAAGATGGTCCAAGTCAAAGAATTGGAAACTAGATCCCTCATAAATGAAATAATTAAAGTTGTTAGAAGTGGAGATTCTGTTGAAAAAAAAATATCGATTTTAGTAGAGGGCGATTCTAATCCGGGACTAGTCAAAGAAACAATAGAATCTATAAAAAAAATAGAAAATTTAAAAGATAAAGAAGAGCTCATAGAAAAGTTAGAGAATTTCTTAAAATCGCTTAAAGAATTAGGGTTCGAAAAAGATGTAGATGGTGGAGATGAAAAAAATGTGGATGGTGGAGATGAAGATGAAAAAAATGTGGATGGTGGAGATGAAGATAAAAAAGGAATTTCCTTTATAAAAAATTCCAAGATGATTTTTGAGTCTTTAATTAGAATACATCAAATAATATTGAGTAATAGAGTGACCGTGGAAGTCGATGCGTCAACTCAGAATATAAAATCGGGAAATCCACTCGGTCTAGATCCAGGTAAGGAAGTATATTACAAAAATAACCTGGTAAAAATAATAAACACAAAGTTTATTCAAAAGGCAGGCCCCGATAAGACATATCTAACAAAAGACGATGTGGTGGATAATAGAAAACCAATATCTCCAAAAATATTGGTCGTTCAAAAAAATCCAAAAACTGATAAGTATGATGATCAATCAAAGTCTTTTTTAGTCGGGTCAAATGAACTTAAACTTCCTAAAAATGAATCCCTTTTTATTTTAGAAAATGCGATTATTATAGGAAAAAATGAAACTCACGCAAGATCTGCTTGGATTAAAATAAAGAATTCTTTCAAGAATTCAAATATGGATGTGGTGTCTAAACAAATAACAGATCTTCTCAATATACTTCAAAGCGGGGGTATTAAAAATTACAGAGACATATCAACAAAAATTTTTATTCAAGTAATTAAAGATGAAAATACCATAGGAAAAAAATTAAGTTTTGAAGATTTGATAAAAGAGGATACTCAATCTCTCCACCCATATTCAGAATTTAAAGATATACCAAAATCAATTTCACTTATATCTAGAGTCATTCTTTCTTTGAAAGAAGATAGATCCTTGATAAAATCATTTGGGGAAGCCTCCAAAAGTATAGAAAATTTCATAAATGGATATGAATTTATAAAAAAGACATTATCGAATCAAAAGTCGAACGAATCGATAATTTTGGAAAGCGATGGTGGTGAAAATGAGGATATCGTCATAGAAAAATGGGAAAAAGAATTTACCAAAGACGATGAGAAAAAATACAGCATTGATGCGCAAAAAGCAAATGCACTGAAAAACGAAATTGGTGAAAATAAAAAAGTCGAAATAGATCCCGAAAAACACATGGATCTAATAATAAAAATAGTGGAAGTTTTCGGGAAAGCATATAGATTATATGCAGTTGACTACATCCCATCTGGAAGACCAAATGGTAGAACATCACTTAAGACTTTCCGTGAATATAAATATATTGGATCTGGTTCATCGGTTCCCGGGTGGACTGAACAGAGTTCTGCTGGATTTGGTCCATGGGCAGTTATTAAAATATATCAAAAATGGCAAGATAAGATTATGTCAATTTTAAGTGACACTAAATACAGATCTATTTTATCAAATTCTAAATTCAAAAATGTTGGACCATATCAAAAAGAAGGGGCCGGTCTAACTTTATTCACTTTTATAAATGATATGGTCAATGAAGATGATCAAAGTGGTAGCTTTACTAAAAGAAGACATAAACTATTAAGTAAATATTTTGGTGGAACTATTGGTAAAGAGGTAGAGGATAAATCAGGTAAAGTTATAGCAAACGATAATCCTCAAATACCCAAAGAAGAAATGGGGGAACCGAACACAGCTGATTTTTATACCCTTTATCAACTTCTGGGAGCGTCCAGGAAGACTCTAATAAAAAGTGATTTTAATGAAAATGGAAAATTACATAGATCATTTATCAAAATTGAGTTCAGTGGTGATAAAATAGATAATAAGAATAGTAAATCAATGATATGTTTCGTATATGCGAAACCAAAAAAAGATAATGTTATTATACTAAAGTGTCAATTGGGGCCAAACCAAGATATAATAAACTCTTATCTAAGTGATAGAAAAGATATAAAAATGGATAATTTTAAACCTAAACCATCAGAAACATATGCTGGATTTTTAGAATTTCCTGAACAGGGAGATGTTGTGTTAAAGGACGGCCAAAAGGTAAAATTTAAATATTCTTATGTCGATGATTTAGAAAATGTTAAGGAAGCCGATATAATAATAAAATCACTAAAAATACTTGGGTGCGTCGACAGTAAAAAAAATCTTACTATCCTTAAAGCAACTTCTGGACCACACAAATCTAAATCAGATATAGGAAATCTTCTCAACAAATTTAAAGATTTCGAAGAATTGCGTAAAAAAATAATCGGTTAAAGAATGCGAATAATAACTAAATTCACTAAATTTATCTATGAAGATCTCGATAATTCTTCGACTCCTTCTGATATATCGATAAATTCACAAAAAGAACAGATGAATAAAAATATATCAGATTTCAATAGTAAAAAATCTCAACTTTCATCTATTTATTCACAAGCCACAAGTGAAGTAGATCTGAAGAATAAATTAATTTCGGCAAATTTTATATCAAAAGAAAATTCAAATTTTATAAATCCCATATTAGGTAAATTTTCTAAGGGTCTTCAGTTGGGTAGGAATCTAGACTTACTGCAAAAGGATATGGAAAAAAATCAATCTGATATGAAATCACTTACCGATTTTATATCACAAAATCCATCTTCAAGAGAAGACTCACAAGATAAAATGAAGTCTTTAAATGACCAAAAGTCAAAAATATCTGAAAAGCTTTCGGAATTGAAACAGATGATATCCAAAGAAAATAAAAGTATGGATCAATATTTAAGGGATCTATCAAATAATTTGAAAGATGTTTGATGATATCCAAAATGACAAAAATTGATTTTACGTTTTAATATATAATGAAGGTGAATATCTTTAAGAGATAACCCTAAGAATTGAATGAAATTCAAAAACCAATTAAAAAAAATTAAAATAAAATATGGCATTAGTTCAAGTTGGTAAATATAAAAGACCAGGGATCTTTTTCGAAGAATTCGATCAGTCAATATTACCAAATCCACCAGTTCCCGGATCGATATCCACTCTCGTTATTGGATTTTCTAAGAAAGGACCAGTGAACACACCAGTCCTCATATCAAATAAAAGTGATTTAAATCAAATTTTCGGTCCATTGGATAGAAATTTGGAAAGAAACGGATCATATTTTCACAGAACTGTATCTAAAATGTTGGAATCTAGCCCAGTTCTATCTATGAGTCTTCTGGCCACCGACGACACATTAGATCTAATCGAATATCAATCTTTAGCAACGGCAACTGATAAAATGAATGATATTGTTAGACAAATCCCCTATAGGAAGGTTTTCGATACATCAAGTTTCTGGAAAAGAGATTCAATCACATTTATGGATACTGTGGATACAACCATTTTTGAAAATGGATATATCGGGGAACCAGATGGTCAAGATAGATTGTTATCTATAACAAACTTATCGAATAAATATGTAAGTGTATTTGCCTACAAATCTCAATTAACTGGATATAACCAATCGCTTTTGGAATATTATGGTTCATCAGATAAGGTTCCTACGTATGTAAATCCATTAGATTATGCATCTGATTATCTATTAGATATCCTAGTCGTTGCCGGTGATTGGTCTAATTATGCACAGCTATCGGTCGATACTAAATGGTCTGCCTATTTCGATTCAACTGGTCTTTTAAAATCAAAAGTTTCTACTTTCGCACAAGATAGAAACGTAAATACGTTGGCTTTCTATGAGGGTGTTTCTTTGATTCCATTCTTCTCAGATCAAAATGGTAAAAATATATTCATCGAAACGATAATAAATAATGACACAGATAAAACTGGACTATTTTGTGCATTCAACGCCGAAAAATTAGAGAAAAATTTCCCTAATGGTATGGTTGATTTAATCGGAAATAATTTAGTTCAAGATAATTCTTTGATCGGTATCGATCAGGATTCTATTAATTTCCTTTCTTACCAAGAAAAAATAACAGAAAAAAACCCATTCCTAAAAACACCATTGGATATTGCAGGGGGACCATCGGGCCAACAAGTGATTGCCTTTGGTCCATCAATATCCAATCTTAGGGTCAATAATTTGTATTCCTCAACACAGAGCTCTAGAACGGCTTACATGGCAGAAAATATTATAAATGGAGTCATTCTAAGTAATAATACGGGAGCAACTGGAGCAGGACACACATCTTCTTTATATGTTGAATTCCAAGTTGGGACCGTGTCCTTGGGTGGACCTACTTTCTCTCAGCCTTATTATGTATACAACGGAACACTCGGATATCTATTGGGTGGAACTGGATCAGATGGTCCAGTATCGGTCACGTTCTCCATTTCAAATAGCTATTATACAACATACTCGGCTACGAGTAGTTATTACACATCTTTCTATATAGATACCAATTCTGGGAACATAGAGATGAAACAGACAACTACCCCTTCTTTACTTCCGGCTTTGGATTCTACGAGTCTGTCCCTTGGATACTTAGGTTTTAGTATTTCACCATCGGGATATTTCGTACAAACAAGTCCTTTATCATGGCCATATTTCGAAGGTGTGGGTATCACCCATAGTCAAAACTTTAATGCCAATAACTATGATCTAGTCTATGGAACGGATTATAGTGTAACTCCGGTGAGTGGTGGTAAGTTTACAGTTACTTTCTTAGGAACTGCTAAGACTGATACTTTATCTGATAGAACAAATAAGAAGATATATCTATTCCATGCTTTAGTAAGTCTTTTGGATAGTAGTAATATTCATAAAATGACTATGTTATCTAACATATCCACAAAAGAGAAAATATCTTTATCAAATGCCTCTGTATCGAACATAAACACCGCATCGACTTTAAATAAGTCATTTACATTAGATCTGGGTACGGGATCAACTCCGACTGATATATTAAACGGGAACCTCATATTCTACAAATTAGATAATGAGTTTTTCTCGGGATCAAATGGAGTTGAGACGAAATCAACCCTTGGCACGGGCACATACGGTGTCGCTGGTAGATATTCAACAATAGCAACATCTTTCAAGGATGGTTTAATAAACACTGGAGACTATTTCTATAGAAATTTAAATAAAACCCAAATGAGGATAATTTTCCAAAATGACGTTTTGGGAAATCCAGTAATAGCCTTCTCACAAACCCCAACTACACCAAATGGACTTGGGTTCGATGAAATTGATATGTTCATTATTCCCGATTCTACTTTAAATTATAAAACATTCGAGAAGGGATCATCATCTACGTATTCAGTAATTGACCCATCCACTGGGATTACATTGAGTAATACATACAACGTTTTCAGTTTAAATAAACCAGTTGTTACTGAGGTTATAAATTCTACAAAAACTATATGGGACGCAGCTACTAAATATTATATCCAAGGATCTTCGGATTTTAATGGTGACCTTTCACTATCTTACACAGATGATACTTTGGTAAATGTAGAAAGTATACCTCAATCATTCAATCCAGATATAACAGTTATTTCAGATCTAACTAATTTAACTGAGACTTTAGAAATATTTGAACCAACTGGATATACGCCTCAGGATAATAAAGTATTATTCGTGGGTGGAAGATATTCAGAAATTAGAATTGGTGATTTCCTAGAGGCTTATGTGGATGAAGCAACACTATATACTGGTCAGGTGGGGAGAAGATTGACAAGAATAATGAATAAAAAAGCTTGGTCCGTAGACCCGACATATTCAGAGATAACCTGTGATGCTAAAATTAAAAAGTATACCTTCAATGGCAAAATGCAGACTCAAAGATATACAACCATTGATTCTTATGCTAAAACATATAAATCGATAACCCTTAAAGGATTTAATATAAGACAATACTCGATGCCAGATGGAACCGAAGATACTCAGAATTTGATCCTGAATATGGTCGCAAAAGGAACTCCTTTGTACAATGCCCTAACAAACAAAGACGCTATTGACTTCAGATATTTAATTGACTCATTTGGTCTTGGACTGACAGAGGCATCTAAACAACAACTAGTTGATATCTGTGGGGATAGGCTGGACTGCCTTGGGTTCATAAATATGCCATCTATAAGAGATTTCAAAAATTCAAAAAACCCATATTTCTTGAATTCCGATGGAAGTTTATCGACAAGTTACATAGCTCAAGGTGGCAACCCAGATAATGCTAGTAATTTCTTATATTCATTTGCTACTGGTAAGGGAGTTAGTTCAGTTGGGTACTTCACACCATATGTCATCATAAATGATAATGGAAGACCAACAGAACTTCCACCTAGTATGTTTGTAGCAACTACATATATGAGAAAACAATTAGCCCTAGAAACTTCGGTTGTTCCATGGACGATAGCGGCTGGAGTTACAAACGGTAAGATATTAGGAATACAATCATTAGAAATTAATTACACATTAAGCGACATTGAGAATTTGAATCTGGCTCAGATTAACCCAATTGTTTATAAAAGGAACAGAGGGTTCGTCATAGAGACAGAAAACACAGCTCAGACAATTTATAAATCAGCTCTATCTTACCTACACGTAAGAGAGGTTCTAATTGAACTTGAAAGAGAGCTTGGAGCTATGTTACTAGATTTTCAATGGAAATTTAATACAGCTACAATTAGATCCGAAATTAAGTTAAAGGCTGACGTTATTTGTGAGAAATATGTGAATAGGAATGGTTTGTACAATTATTTCAATAAATGTGATGAAGAAAATAATACACAAGATTTAATTGATAGACAAATAGGTGTATTGGATACATATGTTGAACCAATAAAGGGTATGGGAGTAATCGTCAATAACATCACGATCTTACGCACAGGAGCTATTTCAGCTGGTGGATTCGCTTAAAAAAATGATTGTTCTTAATTAAAAATCCCCTATTTAATAGGGGATTTTTTTTTCAATCATATGGGACAAAAAAACATACAATCATTTTCGATGAAGACAAAAATGAGGGAAAAATAATGTCGAATTTAAGTTATTTTAAAATTTTCAACGCTGAAAAAAAATGGACAATCGAAAGATAATGAACTACACATGAGCTAAAGACTGATGTGGGTTTGTGTATCATTACCTCAATTCATCTAAAGAAGACCAGTAATATGATATATACATTACTCTCAAAGGGTTCGTTCATACAATTAATGTATCCATACTTGGGAGATCATACAGGGCAGGTATCGCCCATCGAGGACGTCAAGACTAATGGATCACCAAAACCTTTCGAAACGTCAAGATAGTAAATTAAAACTCACTCAAGTGACGTAAATTTGCACATCATTACCTTTTTAAACAAGTCTAAAATCTATACTTTCAATTGATGCATTTTTATTGTGTTTATGTAAAAACCAGAAAAAAACTTGATAAATATTTAAAAGTCAATAACATAAAAAATAAATATGTTATTGATATCAAGAAAATAATGGAAGAAGAGCAAATAGATTTTTTTGTAGATAGGACATATTTAAAAATATTGATAAATCAAAAAATACAACAGGCCCTTGAAAAAAAGAAAGATATTTATTATTTGCCCGATTTTAATTATGACTTCTCTATCGATAGACTGATCAATATTAAAAAACTCCTTGGTGAGGAAAACCATTTCAATGTATTAATATTTTTCAATGACTTCAGAAAGGATCAAAATCTTATCAGTGATTTGTTTGGAAATTTAAGTAAATTTTCAAATTCTCAGATAATAAGAGATTATTAAAAAAATAGATTGCATGGTGGGAAAATTTTTTAAAAAATCCACCTTTATTAAAATAAATATTTTAATAAAATATATACAAATAAGTAATTATATAAAAATCTACACCCGAGGCACCTAGGTCACTGGGACTCTCAAAACTCAACCAAGAGATTTAGATTCATATATAATTACCCAAAAAATATCGTTCACAAAAAACGATTTCGGACACAAAAATAAAATAAAATGTCTGTTTAATTAGCCCCACAAAAATAAACTAATTGATGAAACCAGTTCTAATTATAGAAAACAACACCACTCCTCTAAAAGAGAACATCATAATGAATGGGAATCAGAAGGAATATATCCTAGGTGGAATTTTCACTGAATTTGATAAATTGAATAGAAACCAAAGGGTTTATACTTCGAAAAACTTCTTACCTTGTTTAGATGAGCTCAAAGAAAGACTTTCGAGTATGGGAGTTGTCTATGGTGAGTTTGATCACCCCGATGTTTTCGATACATCTTTATCGAGAGCATCTCACATAATCAGAAAAGTTGATTATGTTAAGGAGACAAACAGAATAGAAGGTGAAATAAAACTATTAAATACGTATTGGGGGAAAGAAGCAAAATCTTTAATTGATGATGATTGCCCAGTTTTTGTCTCTTCCAGAGCAGCTGGTGTCACTGAATCGGATGGTAAAGTAACCCTTAAGAAGCTATTCACTTATGATATCGTAGCTGACCCGGGATTTGCTTCAGCAAAAATGAAGTCCATAAACGAATCAGTAGGATACTCTGATGAATCTAACTTTAGGATATATGAAATATCCGATGAGTCAAAAATTAATGATCTTTTAACCATGAACAAGAATGACTATGTCACCAAAGCGCAATTAACTGAATATTCCAAACATCTTATTAAGGAGATTCACTCAACAAAAAACCAAGTGAGTTCAGTTATAAATCAAGGAAATATCAATCCAAAAAAATTAGAAAAGCTACTTGAATATATTGATGAATTGAACCTAACAAATTCACAGATAATCAAATATTTAGATTTCATGGCTGAGAAGGTTTCTATTCTTGTAAATGAAAATAAAGAACTCAAATCAAGATCTAACGACATCATATCCTACAATAATTATTTAGCTCATAATCTCGATAAAAACATTCAATATTCTGAATATTTGGCTGAGAATCTCGATAAAAACATTCAATATTCTGAATATTTGGCCGAGAACGTTGATAAGAATATTAGATACTCTGAATATTTGGCCGAGAACGTTGATAAGAATATTAGCTATTCTCAATATTTGGCCGAGAATATCGATAAGAATATCGGATATTCTGAATATATCGCTGAAAACTTAAATAAGGGAATTGATTATTCTGAATACTTAGCTGAAAACTTAGAAAATACGATATCATATTCAGAATATCTGGCCGAGAACATAGAAGGAAACATAGCTTATGCTGAATACATAGCCGAGCATTTGGATGATAACATAGCCTACGCTGAATACATAGCCGAGAACCTAGATAAAACAGTATCTTACGCAGGTACTATATCAGATAAACTAAACTCAACCTCAATTAATGAAAATAGAATCTCGGGTAAGAAATTATTTCCAACATTGGAAGATGTTGGTTTCAAAGAAGTATCCGAAGAGGAGGAGATAGAAGAGGAGGATATGGAGGATATGGAAGAAATGGAAGAAATGCAGGGAATGAATCACGTGGATCACATAGGAATGGTTGATGATTCAGAAATTATGGATGAGGAATCTGACGAAGAGTCTGACGAAGAGTCTGACGAAGAGTCTGATGAATTTGAAAAAGAAAAAGAAGATAAGTATGGAGTTGAATTCGAAAGAAATTCAGATACCCATCTTTCAAAACAAATTGATAAATTGATAAATGAGGCTAAAAAAAGAAAAGTCTCAGAAACAAATGAATTGCATTTCTTGAGGTTTTTGACAAAACGTCAATCAGAGAGTTTTTATAACTTATCACCTGATGAACAAGAGCAAGTTAAGCTTTATATAAACGAAAAGAGCTATTTCTCACAATCAGACGTATTGAAATTGATACAAGAAGCAATCTCGTCGAGAGACGAATCTCTAGAAGAGAGACTGATTAGATTGATGCCTGAAAACATTAAGCCGATCTGGTCACAGTTAAATGAGTCTTCTAAAAAATCTATAATATCTCAAGCTAGGCTATACCCAGATTTAACAACTGAGTCGAATATTGAGCATTTCTGGATGACTAGAAGCATGAAAAAGAAAGAATCTGGAACAAGAAAGTTGATGACGTCAGATCCTCTTATACAAGAGGATAGAATTCCCGAAAAGGAAATGACTTCTATACTTGAAAGATTCAAAAATCTATAATATCATTTATTTGATATAAAAAATAAAAAAAAAAATTATGTCTCACATTAGAATTGACAAAAGCAAAGCCCTAAAAAAATGGGCTCCTGTTCTTGAAAACATGGGAGTTGCTGGCGAAGATAAGTTGGATTGGATGTCTGAATATGCAGAATATCACTCAATCAACGAAAACGCATACGTGAACGCTACCTTACAAGGTATGGGCGCTGTGCAATCGCCACAACCATCATTTTTCGCTGGTTATAACCAATTGACATCACCAGGTGGTGGTTATAACTCAACAACTGGTAACCTTGGATCAGGTGACCTTGGACAAAACCTATTACCAGTTGCTATGAAAGTAGCGGCCCAAACGATCGGTTTAGATTTGGTAGCAGTTAAACCTTCACCAGGCCCAAAACTAGACCTTCTTTATATCGATTTCCAATATGATAATATTGCGAATCCTTCAACAACTGGAAGACCTCAAGTATTTAAATTCGTTGCTGGTAATACACTTAGCACAATTAAAACATACTTACAGACAAGTTTGGCATCACTTAGCATCACCCAAACTTCTGATGGTATTAGAGGTGGTAGAGTGTTCCTAACCATAGCAACTGGTTCAGCAGCTAATGGTTATTACTCTGCTACTTCAGTGGCTCCCACAACAACTGACCCAACATCTAACAACACTGTTGTTGTTAATAAAGGCGGTCTTGTGGAATTCCTAGGATTCTCTCGTATCGATGGTAATCCAATTTTCAGAACTTTCCGTCAGGCCAACTCTGAAAGAACTCTTAACCCATCATACCCATATACGTTTATAGCTTCCGAAAACACTTTCGTTAGTCCAACTGCATCTATGTTGGATCAAGTTACTTCTGTAGGTACCTACTCATTTACTGCAACTACCATTGATTTGGTATCAGCACTAGAAGATCACCTACCTGGTTTCTCAACAAACTTTATGGGTGGTCCATCTGCATCAGATGCGTCTGGTAGATATCCTATGGATAGACTTAGCGATGACAACTCATACTCTGGTGTTATCGGACCAAAAATTAGTTCAAAATCAATTGCCGTTGGTACCATCGAAGTATCTACTGCTTTGAGAAGAACTGAAATTGAAGATATCAAATCCAACACTGGCGTTGATATCGTTCAAAAGATGGAATCAATACTTGTAAACGAATTGTCTCAAACTATCTCAAAACAAATTGTTTCTAAGGTGTTTGAAATGGGCGATTTGAACAGACAATCTGCTCCGCTTCTTTCTGGAAAAACTTTAGGTGCCTCAGGCACAACTGTATCTACAATCTTTGATCTAGATACATCTTACGCCGCCGGCACAAGTGGCCCAGGTGGTGAAACGACCCATGCTGTACAAAGAAAGCTTATCACTAAATTGGTACATGCTTCTAACTACATCGCAACCGAAGGTCGTGTGGGACCTGCTCAATATGCAGTTACCAACGGTGGATTGGCCGCGGCTTTGATGGATATCGCAGGATATACCATCAATCCTACTAAATCAAAAATAAACGCATCTGGTCAACTTTACCCAGTTGGTCAAATCGGAGATATTCAGATTTATGTAGATCCATATCAGAGATATAACGATAATAGAATCGCTCTAGGTAGAAAGAACAACCCTGATCAACCAGGTATCATCTTTGTACCATATCTAATGGCTCAATCAATTAGCTTAATTTCAGAAGCAACTTTTGCTCCTAGAATGTTGCTAAGATCTAGATACGCAATAGCTGAAGTGGGTTGGTACCCTCAGAAGCAATTCATGACTGTATCAGTTGTGGATACTAACGTATTCCTAAACTAATAAGTTTAGATTTTTCTCAAAAAAAAACAGTCCCGATTTGGGACTGTTTTTTTTTTCATATATATACCATGCAAACAGATGATACATCATTGGTAATAAACACACCAAGACTAAACAAGGAAGATGAGAATATGTTAAGAGAAAGATTCATCTCTGACTTCTGTAGAAAAAAGGGATGGGACAAAGAGAATCTATCACCAACACAAATGTTGGAAATAGTCCAGCAATCTTCATATAGAAGTCCCGGAATGATTCTCTCTTAGAAGATCAGTTATTTTTTTCTCCCTCTTATAATAGGTTTTAAAATCGTACATCGAAAATGATGTACGATTTTCTACCGAAGTCAAAGTAATTTCTTTGTTAATGCCCCCGTTGTAATCCAATTGGGCCCCATATACATCGTAATCATGGTGTCTTCTTGAAGAAGATTCACGGTCGATATTATTCATTTTTCTGAAATTTTTCTCAGAAACGATTATGAACGTAATCTTAGACAATTCTTTTAGGTAAGAAATGATATCATCAATATTGGGAGGCACGGTATGAAGCTTAACTACAACACCGTCTAAATTGTAGATATTTTTCTCGATAATTGATTTAAAAGAATTGAAATATGAATCGTTTAAATTTTGATCCATATCATCTTCAAAATCTTGATCCAAGGTAACTGCCCATTTAATCGTTCGAATCCATGTCGAGGATGGTAGATTTGGTATATTTGAAATCGATATGAAATTATATTCGTCACTTAAGAAGTGAAAAAAAGGCCCATCTAGCAAATCATATCTATCGGTGAGTATGACTTTAATTTGGTTATCCAATTCGATCATCACTTCAATTTGAATATTTGGATTGCATTCCTATCAGTGGAAGAGTTCTATCTATATGTTTGTGTAGATCCTGTACATTTTGATCAAAATATTCCAAGATTTTTTTATTTTTATCTTCAATTAATTCTCTATTGGGAAAATCTCCCATAGGATTATGATATAGGTGATATCCAGTGAAATTCATTTGTGTATAGGAAATGGACTTCTTTATTTTCATATCTTGGAATTTATTATCATATTCGACTCCAAATATGTCCTCATTCCATCCACCAATTTTATATATAGCTTCTTTTCTAAATATAGAAATACCATCGACCATATTTTTCTTATCATCAATCCTAGATATCTGAAATATAGAATGGATGTCCATGAGTGATTCATTGGGGTTTAATTTAACTACATTTGAAGTTGGTATTACACAATCAAATTTATCGAGAGCTTTGAGAGATTCTATTAGATTATCTGGTGCTATGAGAAAATCCGCATCGGCAAATATAATCACATCCGAGAGTGATCTTTTGAGACCCACATTAAATGCCCATGACTTATTGAATGGATACTCACTTTCACAAAAAATATGAGTGCATCTTAAATTTAGATGATCTATTTTTGATGTGGTATCCTGTTCAACTACCATTAATTCGATCGAGTGAAAGGATGATATTAAATCAACTGCCCTCCGTAAGTTAATGATCCTATCGGGCGAAAATCTGAAAGGAATTATATAAGTGAATTTGGGTACATAGGTTTGGGTCATTTAATATGATGTCAATTTTAGATTTTACAATCAGAAAAATAAAAGTTTAATATTATTTTCTCAAGCAAAACAAAATCTTAATTTACCATGTTTCATTAAAAGCCTATACAATCTATCATATTCCTCATTTATATTATCACCAACTTTTCTTTCAATCCAATCAGATTGATTGTAATATTCAACAACCATATCTTTTTTCAATTGCTCTTTCTTATCCAAATAAAAATATCTTTTCTTATTCTTTATGTAAAATAACCTACCATTATCAACATAATAATCTTTGGAATCAGATATATCATTATATAGACAAAAATCTAAGAGTGAAAATTGACCACTCTTATTTATCCTAACTGGATCCCTCTGATCTCTATATTTAACGATGGCATCTACAATATCTAACAGGTTCAGAAAATGCAGAGTATCCTTCCGAATATTTTCATCAGTCAAATCTGTTGGTGGATATCCTATTAAGCATTTTTCCATCGATCCATCTCTAATGTAGGTAAGTGAATCTATCCTATAATCCTTTGAATATAGAATAGAATTTAATCTTTCATCATTTGTTTTGGTCTTTGGATGAATCAATATATAACAAAGTTGATCTGTTTTGTAACGGGACATTTAATTATTAAATTTTTTTTCATTCTGAATGGAAAAAATTGATACAAAATTAACTATTTTCAGTGATGTATGAATCGACCATTCTGTAAATGTCTTTTTTAGATTTTCCTTTAATCTTGAATTCTAATTCATTCCTAATCTCAGATGCCAAACCTTTGTCTATTTCGCGATCATTCAAAAGTGATTGTAGGTAATCTTCCAAAACATCGATTTCCATACCCATCATCTTTCCTATTTTTCTAAATACTCCGTTAGCCAAATCTGATCCAACTTGACCGATGCTAGAAGATCCTGTCCCGTGGAAAAGTTCATTAAATTTTTTAATTCTCATACCCATATATATCAAATTTAGATTATATCAATTTAATTACCAACCACCATCACCGTCTACATCATCAGGGGGATAATCATCATCATCCTGATGACTATCTTGCTTTGTCAAATTTCCATCTGCTTGAACCAGACAATAGTCCCAATTATTGCCAAATGAATAATTGAAAATGGATCCATTTTCCATGGAAAACCATGGGAAAGTATCTAGATATGGGTAGGTATCGAATTTGTATTTATCTAGGTCTATCTTACAGAAAATTCTAACCACCTCACCCTTTATGTCAAAAAATGCGTGACTTTTTGAATTTTGTTCCCACTTAGGAATATATCCATTTTCAAATGCCCATTTCTTAAAAAGAAACACATCTGATTCTTGGGTAGAATATATCCTATCCATGACTTTTATATTGGTACCGATTTCGTCTTTGTTTCTACTATCAATCACCTTAACACTATCCCATAATAAAGCTCTGGATCGAATGAGATCTCTACCATTCTGATTTACAATCATACAGAGCATCTTACAGGAAGAATTTTCAACATAGAGGTTCATGAATTTAATTCTTTCTTTATACCTCATGCAAGATTTCCATATAGATCCACTCTTATTAAAATTACTCAAGGCATAGTTATCCTCATAGTACCATTTACGTATATCTTCACCTTGTACAATTTCCAGTCTGTAATTGATGGGCTCAAACCAAGATTTATATAGGTTTACAAAAAACTCTATATCCTCATCTTTAACCTTATATCTTATCAAACCATCTTCGGTAATTATTTTGCGAATGAATCTACCTATTTTTAGTTTAACCCTACCGACACCCCTACCATAAGGGTTGAAATCATAGAATAAAGAATTATATTTATTCATGGGTAGATAGGATATCGTCTCCCCACTATCCCCATGCGAGACATAATTTATGTCTCGATTGGTGTGCGATTGTAAGATCAAGGAAGATATAAGATGATTGTTATTGACTAAAAAGTCAAAAATATCACTTCCGATAAATAGATCATCGTTGATTCTGATACTTTTCATGTTAAAATGATTCTGATAGTAGTCTTCTGATATTAGGAATTTCTAACTCTGGTATTTGGTCTTCCCATAAAGTGTATTTTAGGGATTCATAGTAGTTTACGTCTGAACTTTTTTTTTGTGTTCGATCCTTGACTTTATAACTGTAGTATTCATCTTGCCTCCAATCTAATCCAAAACGAGGGTCTGAATATCTCTTTCTATTTCGGTGATCTGATTTAGGCGTATAGAAATCATGATTATAAGTATTATGATAATAATTCTTATACTCAACAATTGATTTGTCTCGAATAGTAGGTAAGGTTTCCCAATTTACTTTCGAAGACGTTAAGCAAATTCTTATTAGATGGTTGATATCTTGATATTCACTCGTTGTATGCTCATTGTAGTAACCAACTGATATATTGGTACACTCACTTATGGTCTTGACAAACTCGGCCGAATCAGTATATACTCCACCATCGTCTAGAATCATGTCCATACCATTTTTTTTATATTGGTTAGAAACAGACTCTGCAAAAGAGTTTGAGCAACACCTTTTACCAGATTGGTGAGTTATTATAGATTTAGTTCCCCTTCGATCAAAAGATATCATCCGATCGATTTCACAAAACATATTGAGATTATTTGCTTGGCTTGATCCTATACATCCACTTTCTTCCCCAATGAAAAAACAATAGAGACCAGGAACCTTCTTCTCTATCATATAGAGAAGAACGACCATCCCAGCTTTATCGTCGGCCCCCAAAATACTTTTGCCATCTGTCCCCACTTTACCATCCGACACTTTATGATTAACATCAACTCTAACATTTGATACTGTGTCTAGGTGGCATGTGAAGGCCGTTCTAGTATTACCTATTAAGTAGTAGTAATTTCCATATAAATCCCTGAAGTGATCTGATGGTAAGAAAGGAACCAATTCACTCTCATAACCATGTGGATATGTCTTTGAGGTTAGTTTAAGGAATAGTTCTTGTATGTCCATTTGTTATGACCACAAAGATAGTAGATGGAGTAGAGACTTTTAAAAAATAATTTAAAGGATTTTCCATGGGATCTGAATAAAATCTAATCTGCAGTGTATGTGGTTCAAATCAATGATTGTGTAATCAAGAGGCCTAGACTTTAATTTAGATCGAACTAGATCGAAATTAAAGTCTCATCAAACAACCTGTAGTTACCTCCCTGAAAACTTTTTAAAAAAATTTCAATACAAAATAATTAAAAGTTTAAAATGAGTCTTCTATCCGATGATTTAATCAAATATACACCAAGAAAAGAGCAACAAAATGCTCTCGATTTTATCAAATCACACAAAACTGATCCAAATAATACCACAAAATTTTTTCTCATGGACATACCAACTGGTATAGGTAAGTCACATTTATCCATGATGATATCAGACTTCTATCTAAGAGAAGTCAATAGTCTATCTAAGGTCGATATAATAACTGCGGGTAAAATATTACAGGATCAATATGGATCCACGTATGGATCACTGTCGAATTTAAAAGGCATGGATAACTATGAATGTAAGTCCTATTCTACAAGTTGTTTAAACGGAAAAGAATTCAACAAACTCAACAAAACAACGTGTGACTTCTGTCCTTATGAAATATCGAAAAATAAATATCTGTCTGGGCCAATAAGTTTGACCAACTTCCAATTGTACTTAATTTACTCTATAAGAAAGGCCAAAGAAGAGGGATATGCAAATGTAGATGTGAAAGAAAAAAGACTTCTAATTGTTGACGAGGCCCATAATTTACATGATGTGATGTCGGATTTCATATCAGTTAAAATAACTGATTCTTCTATATCAAAATTGAATCTATCAAATGAGTATGAAGTGGCTAAAAAATTCAAATCAGTTTCGAGCATTGAGAAATTTGTTGAATTTCTCAAATACCTAGTGGATGAAATGAATGAGACCTCCAATAGGATAAATGAATCGATGTCTTCCTCGGATAGAAGTGTGATATCTGATAAGCGGGATTTAAAAGTTTCAAAAATTGTGGGTGGTGAAAAAAATTCCGATATGAAGTCTATGGCTGTTCTTCAGGAAATAATTCAACAAAAGACTAAAATTGATTTTTTATTAAGTGAATATACGGGGAATAAAAATAATTGGATAATGGAATCTTCCTATAATGAAAATCTAAAACAAAAGGAGATGTCGATTGAGCCCATATGGGCCTCCAATTTTTTAGAAAAATTTGTTTGGTCTAAATATGATATGGTTATTTTGATGTCGGGGACGATATTGGATAAAAAACTATTCTCAGATATAAATTCTATTGATGAGACAAAATCAGTATATTATTCCATAGAATCACCTTTCCCCTCTAAAAATAGGAAAATATATTATATGCCCATTGGTAAGATGTCTTATGATAAGAAAATAAATACCTTTAAGAAATGCGTACCTTATATCGAGAAAATACTCAAAAAATATAAAGATGTTAAAGGGGTCATACACACAAATTCATTTGAGTTATCAAATTGGATAAAAAGAGATGTATCAAATAATAGACTCATTTTTCATGAGACATCTGATAGAGACGATAAATTAAGAATGCACATGGAATCTTCAAAACCACTCGTTTTCGTTAGTCCAAGTGTCGATACAGGAGTTAGTTTCGATGGGGATAAATCTAGGTTCCAAGTGATAGCTAAGATACCATATCCGAGTTTGGCCTCTAAGAAAAATCAAGTAAGATTGAAAAATAATCCAAATTGGTATGCATACAAGGCAGTAAGTGGGGTCATCCAAATGTGTGGTAGATCAGTCAGAAGTAGGTTGGATTATGCAGATACTATTATAATAGATGCCTCCTTCTCGGATCTACTTAGATATAACTCACATATGTTCCCAGATTGGTTTCAGAGATCGATTAAGAAAGTAGACGTTAATTAATTTTTAAATTAAAGTCTTTTCTTTGGAGATTCTAAAAAATGATCCACTTAAAATTGGACTTAGCTCATTTTCATATCCGCAATGGCCAGAAACCGATGATATGATTGGTCCCTAAAGAAGATTAATAATATGATATATACACTATGCTTAATGCATTCGTTTACAAGTTTGACCCAACCACATCTCAAAAAAACAGATACTGATAGAAATGTCTGTGGTTAGAGTCACATACATCATTACCTTGTTAATCGAGTGAAAAAAATAATGGAATTAAAAATGGAACAAGAAATTAAATCAAGAATTAATAAATTAGATTTTGATCTAAAGGAATTCTTCGAAAATGTTCAAATAAAAAGTAAATTCTACAAAACTGCATTCTTTGATATAAACGCAAATAAAGTATGTCATGTTAAAGAATGTAATGATTACAAGAGATTAGAGGTTAAGGCTATAATAAATACACCAGATTTAATAAAAGATGTTATATGTTGGTCATATTCGACAAATCCACTCAAAAACAATGTTTGGATAGATAGAACATCGACTTATGATAACCTTTCGGAGGATATCATAAATATATTTAGGGAAAAAAGGTTTGACCATATGTACTTGTTAGATGTGGAGCCTATATTGGATGTGATCCATGAAGAAGATATCGTGATTTCCCAACAAGAGGACGACCATCAAGTTTATAAAATAGAAAATACCATAAAAAATATTTTAGAGAATGGATATGGTATAGACATTACTTCCATAGAGTATGATATAAATCTTATAAAAGAAGATCTAAGAGTGAATGAATCCACAGAAGTCATGGAAGTGTCCTATAGAGGTGATATATCCATGTCAAACAAATTCAAAATAGAAGATGAATTAAATTCTATGGATGGTGTAAATTACACAATCTTTAAAGAAAATAAAATTTTAGTAAATATTACAAAAAAAGTTTTTGATTTTTAGAAAACTAAAAAAATAAGACTACTAATCATCAATTTCTTTGAAAATGGACAGGATTAAAAAATTTATTTCGTATTCAGAACCTCTATATGAATTATCAGAGGGAGCTCGTCATCATATAGAAAATAATCTACCTATTTCTGATCCCATTTTTAGACCTGGGTCAGATTCATTTTATAGTTTAATACAAGAATTTAGATATCTTTTTGAGAATAATAAAGTAGATTTAATTGGAATTGATAAAATTCTCTTCTCAGATACAGACTTAGGTAGATTTGGGGTCTACGAAGGTAAAATAGTCCCACTGGACCTACCAATTTTATTAGATATGGAAATAAAGGAGGGTAAATATGAGGGTAGGGATGTTAAATTAAACAAACCCATGAGAAGTTCAGGTCCAAAGAAATACAAAGTTTATGTGAAAAATCCTCAGACTAATAAAATAGTTTGTGTAAATTTTGGGGATGTTAAAGGTGGATTGAGGGAAAAAATTTATGACCTCAAGGCCAGAAAAAGTTTTATTGCTCGACACAATTGTGATAGAAAATGGAAACCAGAAGATAAACTCTCTGCACGATATTGGTCCTGTCATTTACCTAGATATAAAAACATAGTCCCTGGTTCCTATAATGGATACTGGTGAAATTAAATTAAAATGCTTCCATTTGAGGAAACCCCAATTGGTGGGGATGTTTATTTAAGAAAATTCAATAAAGATACAAATCCATGGGAATATGTATGGCACAGAGATTTACAAAGTAGGATCATAGAGCCTACACACGAAACAGATTGGATGTTCCAAGTTGATGATAGCTTGCCAATTGAAATAAAATCACCCATATTTGTCGAGGTCGGCGTTTGGCATCGACTCATAAAAGGCACCAATGATCTAATTTTAAAAATTACGAAAAAAGATCCATGAGGCAACTTTTTTCCCATTTCGAATATAAAAAGCAAAAAGTAAAGAAATGCCAGTTAGTTACATCGGTGGAAAGAGTAGGATATCATCTTTCATAATACCATATATCCCCAAAGATATAGAAACATATGTAGAACCGTTTTCGGGGGCATTTTGGGTATTTTTCAAAATGGACATCTCCAAATATGAAAAATTAAAAGATGTGGTCTATAATGATGTCAACAAACTCAATGTCAATCTCATAAATTGCTCAAAAGACTATGAAAATTTCTCAAAAATAATCGATGAAATACCATCTCAGAAAAGGGAATTATTTAATCAATACCAAAAGGAACTATTTAGTCCAGATCTAAATATAGATACGAAAGTTGCCAATTTTGAGCTTGCATATAAATATGCCTACATATTAACTCAATGTTGGTCGGGGACCAATCCCGAGAAAAGTAAATTCATTGATCTGAAGGGTAAATATAAATCTAAATTTGATACATTCAAATCTAAATTAAAAGACAATAATTGGAGATCTCATTTTGATAAAATAACGATCGTTGAAAACGAAGATTTCTCTACGATATTTCAAAAATATGATTCCCCTACTACCTATTTTTATTGTGATCCCCCCTATAAAGATACAGAAAAATATTATTCAAACCATAGTTTCAACTCTTTTGATCACCAAAGATTATCAGTTGATTTAAAGAAAATAAATGGGAAATTCTCATTGAGCTACTATGATTTCAAAGAGTTATCAGAATTTTTCCCTAAAGATGAATTCAAGTGGACTTCTAAATATTTTTCCAAACCCTCGATGGCAAAATCTGGTGTTTCACAGACTAAAGGTAATGAAATTTTAATCATGAATTACTGAAAAAAAAAAGAACCATTTTAATTTTTTTTAAAATGGTTCTTTTTTTTGATTATCATTAGATCAATATCTCATTGACTACTTTAGGAAATCGTAAACTTGTTCCATGTTTTCTTTTGATTTTGCAATGTGATCCAATATCCAATTATGACCATTTGATATAATACTATCTATACCCATTTCATCATTTTCAATCATTTCGACCATATCATCGATAATCCTTTTCATAACATGGATATCTCTGAAAAACATATAGTTTTCGAGATTTTCATTTTCATTTAGTTTTCTCAAAGTCCTTGCCAACACCAATCTCTTTTGTAATTTTCTATCCTTTTTAGAAAGTTGTAGACCAGGTTTTTTAGGGTCTTTATCCTTGGTGGCAAGATGGTCAAGTTCAGATTCTATTTCAGACATCTTTATACTATCTCCACTCTTTTTATTGAAATGTTTACGCAAAGCTCCTTTATTTTTAATATTGATAGCTCCCTGTATCCAATTGGATTCGTTGAATGAATCGAATGATGTAATGTTGTTCATTATAATATAATATTTTTTGTTGTTAAGGAACAACACACCAGCTAAAGACTGATGTGTTTCAGGTTTCATGGACTTATCTAACGATAACTCCTCCACCTTTTTTTGTTTAATGCCCGACTCAATCCCTGAAACAGACATCACCATAGGCAATTATATATATTATATTTTAAAAATCATTTTTTTTCGAAACTTCCTCACATCATCCGATTATCACTTAAATGTCAGTAGATGAAATAATTCCAGTAGAATTCCACGAAATAGTTTTTGAATATGAAAAATGGTATTTAAATAAATTGGAAAGTGGAGGCTCATTATTAGTTGATGTAAGTTACATATCAACTACAAGAAGCAAGTGTGGAAATATAAGTATGGAAAAAATAGAAGATCTCTATAATATACTCTCTAAAGAAAGTGATGAGAGGTGGAAACATGTTTCTGACATGATAAAGAACGATATCATACCCAAATTATCAAAAGATCATTTGGGTAGATATAATCTATATTTGGGTAAAGTCAATATGAATGCCTTAGATCTTTCCCTTTCTATGAGATATTCACATGATAATGATTTGGATAAAAAATCCGTAGAAGCCATCATGAGAATTTATGGTCGTGGGTCAAAGAAGATAGATTTTTCATGGTCTATTGATTATATACATGAAATTGATAGAGATACTACATTAGACCGATTGATTAATCCACAATTGGATCAGTATGCTAAAGAATTAATAGATCTAGTAGTAATTTGTTTTAAATTAAATAGTTTAAAAAACTACATTTATGATATATTTAAGTATAAATTTTTAGATACTATAAAAGTTGATAATTCTATTCGAGGTAAAGTTTGTGTAAAGAAAGTTAATGAAAATTTTTATTCGTTCATTGTAAATTCCGATCTCGAATTCACAGGAAAAGTTATATTTTTCTAAAGATTAAAAAAAAAGTCGATAAGGCCAGTTAGATAGGGGGGTATATATAGGGGGGTATATATCATAATGTTGCAGCTTTTTTCGACCAATGTTTGATTTTCTCTAAGGAGGAGTGATGGATAATCTTAAATTCACAGGAAAAGTTATATTTTTCTAAAGATTAAAAAAAAGTCGATAAGGCCAGTTAGATAGGGGGGTATATATCATAATGTTGCAGCTTTTTTCGACCAATGTTTGATTTTCTCTAAGGAGGAGTGATGAACGATCTCAAAGATCTACCAAATTGTTTTCTAAATTCTGTTATCACATCATTCTTAAATATGTTTGTATCCGTATATACATTATTGGGTGGGTTAATCCTTCCCGCATATGGCACAGAGTTCCTTATTTGGTCTATGGCACGATTTAAGAGGGCGGCCTGTACTAATATTGTCCGGTTAGCTTGCCTTATGCCAGCGTTTATTAAACCCCTTTCTAGCTGGTCAAAATTGATGGACCGAGCAAGTCTAGCTTTAATTGATTTCGGGTTTAATTGATTTTGTGTATTTTTTAATTTAGAAGCTTCTGCTTTCTTGAGATCTTCTATCGTTGGAGTTATATTTTTCAGTGAACCAACGAAACCTAATGTATCATTTGGGCTGGGAACTATCTCATCGAGTCCAAAAACGGGGGCCACTGCCGACGGTATAGTTGGGTAAGACTCAATTCGATTGGATATGATGTCTGGACTCAGTAGATCCCCATTATCTGATATTTTATTACTCTCAGATGATCCATACTTGATTAAATTTTTGCGTTTATTATTTATCAGGAAGTAATCTATTTTACAAGTGCCATCTGGATTTAAAGTAACATTACCATTGAATTTTATAAATTTCATAGTAGAAAATTTATAATTAAATGATATATTATAGGGTTTTACTGGAGTAATATCTCCATTAGAAACTGAATCACCATGGGGCATTTGATCTAATATAAATTGACACTCATATAATCTATATGTATATTTAGAAATCTGATCTTGGAAAACAAGAGCTCTCTTAGGATTTTTTGGGTCGATGATAGTTCTTTTATAATTTCTTATTTCTGAAATAGTTATATCAATATCAAATCTAAGTAAATTCTCTAGTATGATGTCCTTCCCGTTTATTTTAGATACCGATAGGGTTCTGTATAAGGAAGATAGATAACCCATATCTTGAGAAACATCTTCTAGGAATTCTAAATCAATTTTATCTTCAGGATATTTTGCGAATTGTTTTTTAGAGCTTGGCATTAAATTATCTAGTCCTTTTATCGATTGCAAAAAATAGTATTTTGATTCTTTAGCATTCACCAAAGAATTCACATCAGGCTTTATGAATTTAAATATATGAGATTTGAAATTATCTAAAAATACCTGTCTGGATGATATTTCTGTATAATTTGACCCATAGGCAGATATAAAATCATCGATACTTCCATTGAATATAGGGGAATCTTTAATTTTAAATTCAATATCGACACCGAGTATAGTTGGGTCCTCATTATCAGTAAATGTTTTGGTAAAATAGGATCCCATATAAACATCCTTTAAACTACCTATATCGAGAGAGGTAGCATTTATCTTGGGTATCGTGTGATTATTTTGAGCATCTATGAAATAATCCAGTAAATGAATAAAATTTTTACTGGATTGTGATTGATAGAAGTCATATATCTTATATCTCTCTTCTAATTTGAAAGATGGTGTCGTATCCGTACTATCGGTGATCAGACTCACTATTCGATCACCATATTCGACAGGTCTATTGGTAACGGGATTTATGTTATCTGGATTTATATAAGAAGAATCTTTAGATAAATTGTCTAAATTTACATTAACTTTTGGATTTTGGCCACCTATAAATTCAGTCTTAGTCTTATCTCCAGCTCCATTTATTTTTATACCACCCTTAGTAGTTATAGTTATACTATCTCCATATTCTATTGGTCTACCAGTCTCTTTATTTACGCCATTATTAGATCCGGTATTTGACTTATTCTTGAAAGAGTCTAACATCGATTGATCTTGATAAAAATCAACAGGTGGAGTGAATCCTCTGGGATATTTCTTTCCCGTTATGGGATCTATACTTTCACTATCCCCCTTTCTTTTACCCGAATTTGATAATTCCGAAATATTGTTGTCGAATATTTTAGATATGGGATTACCCTTATCATCGTTTATAGTAAAAAATGGCCTGCCTTTTGACATGATTTAGGTAATGATATATGAATTTAGACCTATTGCGAGAGTTTTATTATCTTGACGTTTTGAAAGGTCCCAGTGATGCAGACCCTTCATTTCCTTGCCAATAGAGTTGGTTAGATCAATTTTACAAACAAATCCCTTAAGCATAATATGTATATATCATATCATTAGACTTCTTTGGATGTATATCATTTCCTCACATCGACAATTCATATTTGAAAAATCCATCATCTATTCCCATCACTTTAAACCCCATGGATTTGTATAGTTTATTGGCTGGATCATTATCGAGTTCAGTATTTAGGCATATTTTATCCACATTCCTCCTTTTACACACTTTTATTGCGTGATTCATCAAATCCCGAGCATATCCATTTCCCCTATTCTTTTCTAAAATATAGAGCGAGAATATAGAAGCTATATCATTCCCCTCATACACCAATATGAGGCTGCCAACTTGATTCCCATTTTCTAGAATATAAATTAGATTTGAATCTAATTTTTTTTCTTTTATTTCGGTTCTGTCTATTATTTTAGATAACTTTTTCATCCGACCCTATATGATTTTACGTATTTTATGAATGCATCTATATTTGAAACAAACTTATCAACATCTTCTTCTCTACACATTCTATGTAGAAAATAGTCAACATCAGATTGATTATCCGATAGTGTATCGATATAGTTATTGACTCGATCCGCTACCAAATAAACATAATCAAATCTATTATCGTTTAACATTCTACGCCTAATAGTTATCAAAAAGTCTTCGAAAAACAAAGCATCATCTATAGTATCGACTCTTATTTCTTTAGATTTCTCATATATAGCATCATTTAATTCAAATATTTTAGCAACCAATTTCCTGTAATCAGGAGCGCATTTTTTTAGTAATATGTCAAAAAATCGATTATTATAAGATTTTGATAGTGAATTATGAATTGTTTTTAATAATGATTCGGAATAAAATTTAGATTCCACATCGCTCTCTTCGTCCACTGATTTGATGTAATTAGATAGAGTGACAATAAAATCTTTTAGATAAATTAGATTATTACCTCTAAATAAATCAAATCCCATTTTCGTGCCCCCACAACATCTTCTGAGTTGAATATTTAGATCCCTCAATGAAATAGTGATTTTACTTAAATAGGAAGATATATTCTTTTCTCTTTGGTCGACTGATAAATATTTTTTGATATCTTCTCTATTCTTTATTACCTCAGATAGTTTTCTATCTATGGTCAGATTTTTTAATTTTGCATAATCAACAACTAACGCGAAGTCAGCATCGGATAAATCTGGTTCCGATTCGATGGCTTCATTTTTATGATAATCATAAATAAGGTTCCATGAAATGGGATTCTGATCCTGTCCTTCTTTTACTTCGGGTTCAATTTTATCAATTTCTAGAAAATCGGAACCATCTAAACACCATGAATAAGTACCATATTTTTTCCATTGATTACTATTACGTGGCTCTGATCCACGTTTAAGATTCTGTATAGCATATAATGAACCATTGCACTTATAGAGAATAAATTGGGCCTTCTTTCCATCTGTGAATTTTATAGAAAAAATATCTCCCGTTTCATAGGAATTAACTTTTCGATATGATAAGTCTTTTTCCACCACAGTGAATCCTGAATCCAAAGTTAATTGTCGTATGACTTGTCCATTAGTGACCGTTGCGCAAATAAATCTACCGCCTTTCGAAAACCAAAATTTCAACCATTTGATATCGGTGTCTTTTTTGTACACTATCCCAGTTCCTTTACAGACATCACAGGTAACATTTCTGATATGATTTCCCCAAGTTCTTTTTACTTTACCTTGTGTTTCGTCCCCAGTCGGTCCCGAACAAAATTCCCCATCGATATTTGGAGACGGCCCTCGACAAGGTATAGATTCCAAACTTTTTGTTAAGTAGATAGCCTTTTTATATGGTAGATATTGGAAAATATCTTCTGGTATATCAGACATAGGAATATCCAATTTTTTGGAAACTGATGATAGTACATGTTTAAATTTATTTAAATCATTTTTATTAATATAAGAATATATTTTATTGAGTGATTTAGATTCAAATTTTTCAAATAGTAGTATTTTTTTCATATTTTTCAATTTAGATGATGGGTCCTATGACTTTACATTCGACTTTTTTTGATTTTAGGCTATTGAAAAATGATACATTTTTCTTATCGGATAAAAGATCTCCTGATATGATCAACTTCTTTAGTTTTTTCAATGAAGATACAATTGGTATAAATTCATCAACATCAATTGTGTATATTAGATGTATTTCTTCTAGATCTTTTAAATTTGAGAAAGATTTAGATGGATCATCTATTTTTACATCACAAGAAATGAGTTCAAGTGATTTGAAATCCATTTTTAATTTTAGTAGATCAGAAAAATCAAAAATACACTTCTCAAAAGTTAAATATTTTGTATTTAATGTATTAAAAGGAGAAAAATTAAATATTTTAATTCTAAAAAATTTCAACCAATTTAAATTCATATTGGACAATTTTATATTTTCGGGTATATTAACAGTGGAAATGGTTAATTCTTCCAATTTAAAATCGGGGGACGTTTTAACTAATTTCCAATTATAACCATCTATTATATTTAATTTTTTTGTATTCTTACCCAAAATAAATAATCTATTGAGTGACAGTCTATCCATATATGGATCGCTAATCTCAAAATTTATAGGTATGTCGGGCATGAAATAATATGTACGAATTCTAGGTTCAACCGTAGTCACCTCCATTTTCGTGTATTTCGATATCATCTTCAGTATTATAGATCTACATCTATCTGGATAACCTCTATCTAAAAATAAAACATTTTCCTCTGGATTAAAGAATTCTAAATTTCTAATGATTGCTCTACATAAGGGGACTCTATCAGAAACTTTCACACCCGTATCTCGATCATAGATCGGAGTTTCAAATATTATGAAGGCTGGTATGGAGTTAACATCAAAAACATTCGATACTAATTTATCTCTATATGTTCCAGTATATAAATTTTGACAACTATCGTAATATTTCGATATTGAAAGATTTAATATATCAACGGGATTATGTTTTATGTATAAATACATATCTTTATTTAAAACATCATAATCTACTTGATATTTTTCATTTGAATTGCTTATCGAATTTGTAATAACATCTAAATGGCGATATAATTTGTTTATATCGATACTTGAGTCCAAAAAACAAGATCTATAATCATCTAAAAAATATTTAATACTAACTAAATTATTTGAATATACAATATCACCCTTTTCTTTGTCTACTTTTGCAATATTCCCATGTTCATCCCTTAATGGAGAGCCTAATTCATCTCTGAGTATCATTTTATCTGATTTTGTCTCTGATACAGATATTTTTCTAAGGCACGGATTGGACAGTTCGACTAGAGCCTCTATTGTGGGATTTTTTATATTAAAGTCTTTGAGAACTATTTTACTCCTATCTGACATAGATTTATTATCTAAATCAAGGGAATCATTTACGGCCTTTGCCATACTATCGGACATCCCACTCAATATTTTAAATAAGTTATTTATATCAGTCATCATGAACTCCGATAAAACTTCGATTTTATCGGACTCTTCAAGTTTCCATACCCCTTGTTCAATATTTTTAGTGGGTTCTACTTCTTCTAGGTCTAAAAGGGATTCCCCCCATATTTGAACAAACGCTTTTTTTTGACTGGGTAGTATTATATCCCCAATCTTGGCTTCTTTCATAAATATTTTTGATGATTTTATGTATCTCATATCTCATTTTTTTTTACATTGGTTATCAAAGAAAGCACAGAAGATTTTAGCTTTTGTGATGAATTTGAACTTAAACACTTTAATCTTTTTTTAAAAACAGAGTTTAAAAATATAATGTATATATTATATTTTTAAACCTCTTAAATAAGGTTTCAAAATATATGGTAAGGAACTTGCCATTACAAAGGTGGCGATCAAATTAGACTTCTGTAAAGAAGTATACTCTATGAAGCATCAAACAGATTAGTCTTTAGATGATGTATAGTTCACTTTTAATTTAAATAATGATGTACAAATCTAAGC